>Ga0208334_100055_pt1 | contig 77417 bp, 74 predicted proteins | sample DeeseametaMP0900_FD_184201 | JGI IMG/M metagenome (GOLD analysis project Ga0208334, IMG submission 184201) | Marine microbial communities from the Deep Indian Ocean - MP0900 (SPAdes) | ecosystem: Environmental > Aquatic > Marine > Oceanic | place: East of Durban, South Africa, South Indian Ocean...
ATGACCATCGAATATCTCAAACGCGGCAAGCCGGAGGCCGACCGGGCGGAGGATGATGCCCGGACCCGTGCCGTGGTCGAGGCGACGCTGAAAGACATCGAGACGCGCGGCGATGCCGCCGTGCGCGCGCTGTCCGAGAAGTTCGACGGCTACAGCCCGGCCGCCTTCCGCCTCAGCCAGGACGAAATCGATGCGCTGATCGGCCAGCTCTCGGACCAAGAACTGGCCGATATCCGCTTTGCCCAGGACCAGGTGCGCAACTTTGCCCAGGCCCAGCGCGACTCCATGCTCGACCTCGAGGTCGAGACCCTGCCCGGCGTCATCCTCGGCCACCGCAACATCCCGGTGCAATCGGTCGGCTGCTACATCCCCGGCGGCAAGTTCCCGATGGTGGCCTCGGCGCATATGTCCGTCGCCACCGCCGCCGTCGCCGGCGTGCCGCGGATCATCGCCTGCACCCCGCCGTTCGAGGGCAAGCCCAACCCCGGGGTGATCGCCGCCATGCACCTGGGCGGCGCGCATGAGATCTATGTCATGGGCGGCATCCAGGCGGTCGGCGCCATGGCGCTCGGCACCGAGACCATCGACCCGGTGCATATGCTGGTCGGCCCCGGCAATGCCTTTGTCGCCGAGGCCAAGCGCCAGCTGTTCGGCCGCGTCGGCATCGACCTCTTTGCCGGCCCGACCGAAACCATGGTCATCGCCGACGAGACCGCCGCCGATGCCGAGCTTTGCGCCACCGACCTGCTGGGCCAGGCCGAACACGGCTATAATTCGCCGGCGGTGCTGGTCACCAATTCGCGCCGGCTGGCCGCGGACACCCTGGCCGAGATCGACCGCATTCTTGCCATCCTGCCGACCGCGGGCACCGCGCGGGTGAGCTGGGAGGAATATGGCGAGGTCATTGTCTGCGACAGCTATGAAGAAATGCTTAAGGTCGCCGACGGGATCGCCAGCGAGCATGTCCAGGTGATGACCGACCGCGACGACTGGTTCCTCGCCAACATGACCTGCTACGGCGCGCTGTTTCTCGGGCCGCGCACCAATGTCGCCAACGGCGACAAGGTGATCGGCACCAACCACACGCTGCCGACCAAGCAGGCGGGCCGCTACACCGGCGGGCTCTGGGTTGGCAAGTTCCTGAAAACCCACAGCTATCAGAAGGTCACCACCGACGAGGCGGCGACGATGATCGGAGAATACGGCTCGCGGCTCTGCATGCTCGAGGGCTTTGTCGGCCATGCCGAGCAATGCAACATCCGGGTCCGCCGCTATGGTGGCGTCAACGTGCCCTACGGCGCGGCCGCGTCGGCCCGCGACGCGGCAGAGTGAGCCGGCCGGCCGGGCGCGGGGCACATCCCCTCGCGCCCGGCCGGGAATTGGTGAACAATGGATATCAGCTTGACCCGTGAGCAGGAGACCCCCCATGCAGCTTCCCCAGACCCCGACCTTCCAGCTTGACGGCAAGCGCGCGCTGATCACCGGCGCCACCTCCGGGATCGGCCTTGGCGCCGCCACCGCGCTGGCCCGGGCCGGGGCGCATGTGACCTGCGTTGCCCGCCGCCAGGGGCCGCTGGACGCGCTTGGCGCGGCGATGGCGGGTGAAAACCTGGCCTTTGCCCCGCTGGCGCTGGACATCACCGATATCGAAGCCACCCGCGCCGCCCTCGCTGCCGCTCAGGCATTCGACATCGTGGTCAATTCTGCCGGCATGGCGCGCCACGGCCCGGCGCTGGATACCGATCCGGCGGATTTCGATGCGGTGATGTCGGTCAACCTGCGCGCCGCCTATTTCCTCTCGACCGCCGCAGCTGGCCGGATGATCGAAACCGGCCTGCGCGGGTCGATCATCCATGTCAGCAGCCAGATGGGCCATGTCGGCGGCGTCGACCGCGGTGTCTATTGCGCCTCGAAACACGCACTCGAGGGGATGGTGAAATCCATGGCGATCGAATGGGGGCCCAAGGGCGTGCGCATCAACACGCTTTGCCCGACTTTCATCCGCACCCCGCTTGGCGAACAGACCCTGGCCGATCCGGCCCGCCGGGCCTGGATCGAAGACAAGATCAAGCTCGGCCGCGTCGGCGAAATCGAGGATGTCATGGGCGCGGTGGTCTATCTCGCCTCCGAAGCGTCGGCCCTGGTCACAGGCACAGCGCTGATGGTCGATGGCGGCTGGACCGCCGATTGACCATTTGACCGGGCCAGAGCGCGCAGCCGGCACAGCTGTCGCACACGCGCGGAAAAGGCGCCTGTGGGGGCGGCCGACGACAGGCGGGTTGGCCTGACGAGCCAGCCATGTCCCTCAAACCCGCATCTCCGAGCGAGTCTTGGCCTGTTCGCGCCGCGGGACGGCGCCGGTTGCGCGCGCCCTACTCCGGCTCCGGGAAAGGGCTGGGATCGGTGCGCCCCGGCAGGCAGGTTTTGCGCGAATAACCGCATAGGTTGTGCTATACTGCCACCATATCACAGAATTCATTTTTGAACCGCCTGAGCCGCACCCGCCAAAGTCGGAGAAAGTCATGTCTCACAAATCTTCTGTCCGCGATCGTCTTGCCCATCTCGAAGAACTCCGGGGCATCCTGCCCACCCGCGCCCAGCCATCGGAAACGCTCTCGGGCATGGCCGAGGGGCTGCGCGCCAATGACATCGGTCGCGCCGCCAGCGCCGCCCGCACGCAACTCGATTCGCTCGATCTCGATACCGGCCGCAAGGCGGTCGCGCCGGAGCTCTATGAAGACCCGGCCATGCGCGAGCAGATGGCGGGCTTTGCCGGCGCCGGGATGAACTTCTTCCACAGCGATGCCGATTTCTGGAACCTGCCCCTGGCGGAACGCGAGAACCAGGGCGGCAACGGTCTGGTCAATCGCGTCTTCGTGCACAGCCAGCGCCTGCTGCTGGAAACCTCGCGCATTGCCCTGCGCTTCGAGGCAGATGTGCCCGAGGCCGACCGCGCGGCGATTTTTGCCCGCCACAATATCACCCGTCTGAGCAGCGCCGGCCTGCCTCCCGACACCTACCGCGCCGATACCGGCGACGCCCGCGCACTCGATACCTGCCTGATGCTGATGGAGGAGGCCGAGGTCACCTTTGCCGAGCCCGATTTCATCGAACATATCGGCCAGCGGCTCACTCCGAACGACCCGGATCTGACCCGGCAATGGCATCACGCCAATATCCTGTCGCGCAACGCCTGGGATCGGACCCAGGGCGAAGGCATCAGGGTCGCGGTGATCGACAACGGCTTTGACACCACACATCCTGATCTGATTTTCGGCGCAGGGTCGGGGCATTACCGCCCGACCTTCGATTTCGTCGATGCGGATTTCATCCCCGGAACGGCCAATATTCCAGACGGCAACCATGGTACCGCCTGCGCCGGGATGATTGCCGCGATTGCCGACAACAATCTGGGAGGCTGCGGCGTGGCGCCCGGCGCCGATCTGCGGATGATCGCCTGCATGAACGATCAGGTCGGCACCCAGCTTACTCTGGCCCGGGCCATTGCCTATGCCGCCGATCCCTCCAAGGAAGGCGTTCAGGAAGAGGGCGCCGACATCATCGCCTGTTCGCTCGGCCCCAATGGCGCGGTCTGGACGATGAGCGCGGTTCTGAGCGACGCGCTGGATTTTGCCGCCGCCAGCGGCCGCGGCGACAAGGGGTGCGCGATCTTCTGGGCCTGCACCAACGGCAATCATCCCATCGGCTCGGATCAGGTCTGCTCCCATGCCGAGGTGATGGCGGTCGGCCGCGCCACCGCCAATGACACCGACAATGGCTCGGGCTTCGGCCCCAAGCTGGACTTCCTCGCCCCCGGCGTGAAGGTCTGGATCCCGGCCAGCGGCGGTACGTACCATGAAACCACCGGCACCAGCTTTGCCGCGCCCTGTGCCGCCGGTATCGGGGCCCTGGCGCTGTCGCAGAAGCCCGACATGACAGCGCATGAATTGCGCCAGGTGCTGCGCGACACATGCGACAAAGTCGGCCCGCTGCCCTATATTGGAGGGCACAACATCCGCTACGGCCATGGCCGCGCGAATGCCGAGGCCGCGGTGGCCGAGGCGCGGCGGCGTGGCACCGGACTCTGAGCAAAGCCTGTCACATGGACAAATCGTCGGCCCTTCAACGTCTGACCGGAATCAAGAAGGTCGAACGCCTGCGCGCCCTGCCCCCCGGCGCTGACGCCGCCCCTTCGGCCCCCGACATCGCGCAGCGCGAGCTGGGTACGGCCTCGCAGGAAGCGCAGGCCGATCTGCAAACGCTCCAGGCGGCCGGCTGGACCTTCGGGCCGCCGGAAAGCGCCCCGGACGACCGCGCTTTCGAGGTGGTGATGGACACCGACGGGCATCTCAAGCTGGCCGGCCGTGCCCTGACCGTCAAGATCAACCCCGATCTCTCCGCCGAGCGGGTTGCGGAGCTTCTGGCCGAGCTTGGCTTCAAGGTCCGGCGCGAGCTTGGGTTTGCCCCCAACACCTTTCTGATCGAGGCCGAAGGCCAATCCGGGCTCGAGGCCGCCAAGAGCCTCAACGAGCGCCCGGAGGTACTTTACGCCGAGCCCAACCTCGTCGAGGCGATGCAGACCCGGCGCTGAGCCCCTGCCGCAGGCACTACAACGAGGACAGCCCCCGCAGCGCGATCGGATACAACATCCCGATTGCTCTACATTGTTCCGATGGTGTCACCAGCCCGTCATCGGGACCGATAGACCCCGGTTTATGGGCGTTCGCCGTCCACGCAATGAAAGATCAGGGTTTCGAAACGATCCAACCTCGGGACCGTCACGCTGGCGCCGGATTCCGTAGGGTTTAGGGGCAGGTCCAGCCCTGCTTTCAACGCGGAGACCCGCGCCACCGGCCTGCCTGCTTTCAGTTTTAACATTATGTCGTGCATCGGCACCGGGGCATGAAAGGCATGACCGTTCTGGCCCGATTGATTGACCAGCGTGACAACCATCCAGCGCCCGTCTTTTCGAGCCTGGACGTGAACCTCGACCAATGCCGGGGCATCCGTGCTCAGGCAGATCGGTGGGGCGAATGTGGCCAGAACGCGATTCATCAGGATGGCATGCGCATGATTGCCATGGGTTTGGTAATGGCTGCCGACAGCCCAGGGGATCGTGACGCAGCAGCCCGCGCCGTGGCGGTTGACGATCAGACCCGGATCATCGGCTTCCACCTCATGATAGCATTTCTCAGGCGGCCCGTGCATATGCGGTGGCAGGTGGCTCAATATCGCCTCGGCGCCCGCTTTCAATTCACAGTCCATGTATTCACCATAGAGAAAGACCACATCGAGTGCGTCCTGCCAATCCAGCCGCGCCTTGTCTTGATCGCGCAAGGAGAAGTAGGCGCTGTTGGCGCGGGGCCGGATGCCGCGCACCGCGCCAATTCCACTGGCGACAAGGCCACAGCCCCCCGTGGCCCGGCCATTTTGGTCAAGCGTCGCGGTCTGGCCCGTGGTGATCAGCACGCCACCGGCTGCGACATAGGCATCCAGCGCCGCCACGATGTCCGGTCGCAGGCAGCGGGCTTCACCGACGATCACCGTCTTGTAGCGCGACAGGATTTCCAAGGTCGGGGCGATTTCCAGCGCGTCCTCTGGCCAGACGTCATAAAGGATGTGATTTTCCGACAAGATGCGCAAAATTCCGTAGTATTCGTCTTTGGCACCGTAGATGAAATTTGCCTCGGGCTTGATCAGGCAAACCTCGGCCAGAGGTTCCACATCCTGATACCAATGGGCATTCTGCGCGTGATAGTGGAACAGGTCGCGCACCCCGTCGTAGCTGACCCGGTCCTTCTGATTGCCCAGCGTGCCGATTACAAAGAAATCGAGCGGAGCGGCGCAGGCGATATTCTGAACAAGCCGCAACCTGGACAATTCCGGCGCGACACCGGAATAGCGAAACCGGCGCGACACGAAATGCACCGCAGCATTGGCCACTGTCTTGTCAGGGTAGGCAGGCATGACGCTCTTCACATTATCGGCGGATTCATATTCCCATTCGAGGTTGCGCTCAAACGTGGTCGCGGCTTCCTTGCGCCAGATATCGACCCCGCGGCTGGTGTAGGTACAGATCGCGATATTCGGGTCCAGCGCTTTGACGTGCCGGTTGATCTGGTCATATTGCTCGTTCGTGCGCTCCAGCGAAAACCGTTCCAGCGCCAGAAACGCCGGGTTGGCCGTGTCGGCCGTAGGGGGCAAGTCCATGCCCGTGCGCGCATGAAAACTTGTCCGGCAGGCGTCGCATTGGCAGATGCCCAGATAGTTGCGGTCGTAATCGTCGCGTTGATACCCCGTCATGTTGAAAAACACGGCATCAAGGCGATAGCGTGCGATCGTCTCTGACAGGATTTTCAGGCAATATTCCTGCTGATAGCCACCGCTGACGCAGGCCTGCACCTGACCGTTGTAGTTGTTGTGTGTTCCCGCCTCGCTGACATAAAGCCATTCCGGCCGCCGCGCGGCCAGGCTTTCGTGCACCTTGGAAAAGTCGAACCGCGCCATGAATCGGATGCCGGCCTCGTGGCACCGATCGATCACTTCGCCCAGAATGTCGCCCCGCCCGATAGGCAGATGCGGGTTGGGGTAATGATACTCCAGTTCCGTCGGGTAATTGGCGACAATGCCGCCGACGTTGAACAGAACGACATTGGCAGAGAAATCCACCAGTTCGGCGACAAAGCCCGCCGGATCCAGGTCGATGTCGATTTCGCGCAGGTTGGTCTGAACCAGCCGGATCGGTTCTGTCAGCCACCATGACATGGCGTGTTCCTTTCTCGGATCAGTGCGGTCATTCCGCGGGGGGCAGTTCGACGACCAACGCGTCCTGCGCGGGCACACGGTATAGCCCTTGGGAAAGCTGGCTGTCTGCACCGCACCAGGCCGGTTCCGGCTGTGCGCCGCCAACATCGGCAATCAGGCTGGACACGCGCCCCTCTTGCGCAACGCGTTCGGGATTGACGAGCCAGAGCCAGAAGCGGTCGCCGTCGCCGTGCAGCCGCGCCTGAACGCGGGAATTGCTGTTGTTCACCGCGGGTTCATGCCCGGCCCAGGTCAGCAGGTTGCCAAAGAACGTCCGCAGGCCGTCATTGGGATGGTAGTGATAGCTTGCCGACAGGTGCGAGCCGATCAACATCGTGCGCCCCGCGCCAAAGCGGTTTTCGACAATCGCGGTTTGACCGGTATCGAAATTGGCCAGCGCCGTGCCGCTGGTGGCACGATACGCCTGCCGGAAACCCGCGCAGGTCAGCTCGTGCCCCCGATGGGAAATACTGTTGCGGTCGGCGATGTCGGGCATGAATTCGACGTCCACCTCTTCAACCCCGAAAAGCGTATCGAGGCCGAGGTTTGGCTGCTTCGTGCCAGCTCGTCCGCCCGGTCCGAAGTATCCCGGACAGGCTTCGCAAATCAGCACTCCGCCAGCTCGCACCCAATTGGTGATCTTCTCGGCCTGATCCGGCAAGAGCATGATCGGATAGGGGAAATAGAGGATGTTCCGCCCTTCGATATCGTCGATATGAACCCAGTCGGCCTGAATGTTGTTGTCAAAGAACCCGCGATAGGCCCCCCACATCGCCGCCGAATAGGTGTCGAACTTGCCGTTGTAGTTAAGCAGGAATGCAAATTCCTGAGCTTCCGGTGCCATGATAATGCCGATGTCACCGGTGACCGGCGCGGCCTTCATCAGATCGGCCTGCTTTTGCGCATTGGCCCAGCGTGCGATGCTGGCGGCCATGTCGGATCTGGGCGTGCGCTGCCCGGCCATGTCGTAAGACCCGAAAGCGCCGAACAGCGGACCGTCCAGAAGCGGCCGGAACCGCAGGTTCATCATGCCCCGCGCGCCCCCGGCAAAGGACGACAGTGACCACAGGCGGATATCCTCGGGCGTGGCGACGCGCCCGTCGTCCTTGTCGCGGCCCAGAACCTGCGGCTGCATCCACAACGGCCCGCCCTGCCGCTCGGCGTGCCAAAAGGTTTTGCCCCGCGCGGCCCCCCGCACCAGATCGGCGGCAAAGAAGTTTTTCCACGGCTCCGTGCCCTTGCGCGCGCTGACCCATGTATAGCCGTAGGTTTCCACCTTGGACGCGGCGCGCCAATCGTCCGAACCGCGTTGGGCCAGCTGCGTGACAGAACCCGCGGTGCCATGCGCGACGATCATCGCATCGGGGTCCACCGCCCGGATCGCATCGATGCGGAATTGCATTTGCTCGTAGTGATTGTCCTGCTTGAAACGCAGCCAGTCGAGGCATTCGCAATAAGGCATGAACTGCGTCGGCGGCTCGATGTCATCCCATTCCGCATAGCTGTAGCGGTGCCACGCCCGGGCCAGATCATCGAGCGTGCCGTATTTCCGCTTCAGCCAGTCGCGGAACGCGGCAACCGTATAGGGGCCGTAATCGGTGTAGGGCGAATAATTGCATTCGTTCCACACGTCATAACCCAGCAGCGCGGGGTGGCCCTTGTACCTCCGGGCCATGGTGGTGAGGAAGTTATGCGCCGCCCCGCGAACCTCTGGCGCGTTCAGCGTCAGGGTGCCGGTGCCGCCGCCGGAATGGCTGAACCCGCCGGTAGCGGACGAAGGGCTCTGGATCGAAGGATGCTCCCGCCCGTCATAGAGCACCTGCCGTGCATCCGCGAATTTTCGCACCGCCCAATCCGGCGTGGTCTGGGACAGTTCGGCAATGATGGTGACGATCCCGTGCTTGGCGGCAAGATCGAGCTGGCGATCATAATCGTCCCAGTCGAACTTGCCCGGCGCACGCTCGATCGCGCTCCACATGAACCAGTGGCGAAAGACGTTCAGCCCGTCTTCTGCGGCTGTCTTGTAATCCCTTTCCCAATCCTGTTGCGGTGGGTTGGACTTGCGAAAATAGACGGCACCAAAAGGCACCTGAGGTAACTTTGCCATTTTTCAGCACCTTATGCCGCTATCTGCCGCGCGGCCACGATCCGATCACCGGATGAAAGCGAAAAGAACTTGGTCTTTTCCAGATCGAAGGCGGCGGTCACAATGTCCCCGCTGGACCATTGGCCGGCATCGCGCATCTTGCACTGGACCGTCCGCTCTCCGAAGGACAGGGTCACCAGATCCTCGGCCCCCGTCGGTTCGATCACCTCGATCCGCAGCGGCAGCGCGAACTCGCCCCGGCGCTTCGGGTCTGAGGCGGTCACCAGCCGCACATCCTCGGGCCGGATGCCCAGCATCACGCCGTCGCCGGGGACGGCGTCGGCCAGTGCGCCCATGGTATCGACGGTTTCAGACAATGGGCCCTCGGTTTGCAGCGTCACCCCCTGCGCGGAAGAGATGACATCGCAGGGAATGAAGTTGATCTCGGGCGAGCCGATGAACGAGGCGACAAACATGTTGGCGGGTTCATCGTAGATCACGCGCGGCACGTCCAACTGCTGGATCTCGCCGTCCTTCATCACCGCGATCCGGGTGGCCAGGGTCATCGCCTCGATCTGATCATGCGTGACATAGATCATCGTCTTGCCAAGCCGTTCATGCAGCTTCTTGATCTCGGTCCGCATCTCGACACGCAGTTTTGCATCAAGGTTCGAGAGCGGCTCATCCAGCAGGAACACCTTGGGGTCGCGCACCAGCGCGCGGCCCATGGCGACGCGCTGGCGTTGGCCGCCCGACAGTTGCGACGGCTTGCGGTCCAGCAGATGCGTGATCTGAAGCAGCGCCGCCACATCCTCGACCGCGCGGGTGCGCTCTGCTTTTGGCACGCGGCGCATTTCCAGCCCGAAGCTGATGTTCTGCCGCACTGTCATTGTCGGATAAAGCGCATAGGTCTGGAACACCATCGCAATGTCACGGTCCCTGGGGTGGCTGCGGGTCACGTCGTCCCCGTCAATCAGCAGGTTGCCCTTTGACACGTCGCTCAGCCCGGCAATCATCGACAGAAGCGTGGATTTGCCACAGCCCGAGGGGCCGACAAGCACCAGCAGTTCGCCATCCTGAACATGAATGTCGAGGCTCTTCAGAACCTTCAGCGCGCCAAAGGATTTTTCGACGGATTTGATGTCAATGGTGGCCATTCTTCAACCTTTCAGAGAGCCGGCGGTCAGGCCGCGGACAAAGTATTTCCCGGCCGCGACGTAAACCAGCAACGTTGGCAGAGCGGCGATGATTACAGCGGCGGCCTCCACGCCGTAGTCGCGGATCCCCCCCTTGGGGCCGGTCACCGCATAAAGCGCCGCGGTGATCGGCAGATCGGTCCCGGTGGTGAACGTCGCGCCATAGAGGAATTCGTTCCAGATATGGGTGAACTGCCAGATCACCACGACAACGATGATCGGCGGCGACAGCGGCAGGACAATCCGCCGGAAGATGGCAAAGAACCCGGCCCCGTCGATCCGCGCAGCCGCCACGATTTCATCGGGAATCTGCACATAGTAGTTGCGGAAAAACAGCGTGGTGAAAGCCAGACCATAGAGGTTGTGAATGATCACCAGACCCCAGATATTCGTGGCCCCAAGCCAGCCCAGCATCTGCGCCGTCGGCAGCAGGAACAATTGCGCCGGAAGGAAGATGCCAAAGATCGTTGCGGCGAAAAAGAACTCGGACCCGGGAAACTTGAACTTGGTCAGCGCATATCCGGTGATCGCGCCCAGAATGGTCGAGGTGGCGGTGGCGGGCACGACCATCTTGACCGAATTCCAGAAATACGGCGCCATGCCGCGACAGTCGGTGCCGACGCAGCTGTTGAACATCGCCTCGCGCCAGGCACGGGCCGAGACTTCTTCGGGCCAGGACAGCACGCCATTGCGCAGGATTTCGCCCTGTTCGCGCAGCGACGTGATGACCACGATGGCGAGCGGCAGGATGAAATAGACCCCGAGCAGGACCAGCAGCGCATAAAGCACGAGCCGCCCCATCACTTCGCCAAGGGTGCCATCTGAGACGGCGGCGGTTGCCGCGGATGAATCGCTCATTGCTTGGTCCTCCGACGCGCGATGACCTGATAGGATTTGTAAATTGCCATCAATGTGAACAGCAGCAGCAGCATGTAGACCGAGGCCACGCTGGCCAGAGCGATTTCACCACGGTTGAACATCATGTCGCGGACAAAGATCGACGGCACATCTGTGGCAATGCCCGGCCCGCCCCCCGTCAGGGCAAGAATGATGTCATAGGTCTTGAGCGCCCATTGCGAGAGGATGAAGAAGACGGCGACGAAAATCGGCGCGATCGATGGCAGGATGACCCGGCGATAGATCGTATGTGTGGGTGCGCCGTCGATCATCGCCGCATTGATGATGTCGCGGTTCACAGTCCGCAGCCCGGCCAGTACCAGCGCCATGACGAACCCGGCATGCTGCCACACCTGGGCGATGATGACCGTATATATCGCCCGGTCCTTGCGGGTGATCCAGTCGAACACGAAGCTTTCGAACCCCATGCCCTGCACCAGCGCCTCGACGCCGGTGCCGGGATTGAGAATCCAGCGCCAGATCGTCCCGGCCACGACAAAGGACACCGCCATCGGATAGAGATAGATGGCGCGAAAGATGTTTTCGCCGCGCACGTTCTGATCAATCGCAATGGCCATGCCGATGCCGATGACCCCGCAGACCAGCATATAGATCGGCCCGAAGGTGAACAGGTTGCCGGCGGCGACCTGCCAGCGCGGATATTTCCAGATTTGCCAGTATCCTTCGAGCCCGACGAAATCGGTCGAGGGAAACAGCGTGCTGTCGGTCATCGACATGAGAACCGTCCATCCCAGAAAGATGAAGGTGCCGATCAGCGTGATGATGAAAGCTGGGGTCAGCGACAGGCCGATGACCAGCCTCTCCGTCACCCGGCTGTCAAGGCGGGGCCTGCGGCGCGGCGCGGCGGCCTGCTCGGACGTTGAAAATGTCATTTTTGTACCTTCGTCACCGCGGCAATGCGCCCGGTGCAGTGCATTGTGGAGCCCGCCGACAGATGCGCTGCCGGCAGGCCCCGCATTGTATCAGCGCGTGATCTCGATCGCTGTGCGGATCGCTTCGGCGCCGTCCTCGGGCGACATGTCGGTGTTCATGTATTCGCTGACCGCATCCATGATCGCCCCGCGCACATTGCCCGGCACCGCCATGGAATGGCCCATGCTCAGCACCACGTTGCCTGCGTCGCTGGCCGCCACCAGATCTTCTGCCGATTTCTGCTGGCACGTGTGGAAATCCGCAAGGTCGATGTCACTGCGCGGCGGGATCGATCCCTTGACCTTGTTGAACGCGGTCTGGAACGTCTCTGACATGCCGATCCGTGCAAAGCTTTCTTGCCCGGCCAGTTCGTTGGCGTCCTCGGTGTTGAACAGGGCGATGGAATCCGCGTTCAGCAGGAATGCCGGATCACCCTGATTGTTCGGCGTCACCAGACACAGGAAATCGACTCCCACTTCGGCATCCTGTTGGGCCAGGGCGCCAAGTTCCCAATCGCCCATGAACTGAAAACCAGCCTCACCGGCCAGCATCATCGCTGCCGTCTGTTCATAGTCGCGTCCCGGCGAGGCTGAATCGACCCAGCCCATCATGGTGCGCAGTTGCTCCAGCGTCGCCTGCATCTCGGGCGCATTCAGGGCCGTGTCGTCGAGATTGACAAAGGCATCGCGATACCAATCGACCCCCATGCCAAGGCCGACCGCCTCGAACAAGGTGATCTCTTGCCACTTCTGCCCGCCAAGCGCGACGGGGATGATGCCCGCGTCCTGCATCTTCGTGGCGACGGCGTTGAATTCCTCCCAAGTGGTTGGCGGCTCTGCCCCCACGGCATCCAGCGCCTTGACGCTTGTGTACATCCAGTTGTTGCGGTGGACCGTGACCGGAAAGGCGACATAAGCGCCATCGTACTGCATCGCGCCTTGGATCGTCGGGGCCAGCAGATCGTTCCAGCCCTCTGTCTCTGCAATCGCGTTGATGTCACGCAGAAAGCCATGCGAGCCCCATTCCTGGATGTCGGGCCCCTTCAGAACGACGGCGCCCGGTGGATTCCCGGCCAGCGCCCGTGCCCGCAAGGTCGCCATCGCCGATGCGCCCTCGCCCGAGACTGTCGTGTCTTTCCAGGTGCCGCCCTTCTCTTCGAAAAGGCCGCGCATGGTTTGCACGGCTTCCCCCGAAGCCCCGTCCCACCAGTGAAGAAGTTCAATGGACGGCGCGTCCTGTGCCATCGTCGTGGTTGTCGCAACGGCCAAGGCAGCGGCGCCATAGAGACCTAGTCGAATATGTGTTGTCATAATTTCCTCCCATGAAGTCCTGCCCCACCGCCCGCGGGAATCCTCCCTCCACGGCGTCCGGCATGTGCACGATCCCCGTGAATCCGCCAAAAGTCAACAACTCTGTACCGATTTAGACCCAAATCGAGAAATTGGGCTAGCCACTCAGGCGACATCGAGCGCCCAGCCCTGCTTGCGGATGTTCTTTTTTTACTTTAAACACAACACATTATGCAAATTCCAGGAAGCCGTGTCGAATTTTCTGAAAATTGAGTGGGTCACAATCCGCGAAAACTCACAACGCATTCAGCCAATTGACACGGTGATATGTACCAATATATGCAAAGTGGGCCGTACCAATTTCGGGCGGTTGCCAAGGAAATAATCTGGAGGTCGCCCCCGATGGACAGGCCGCATTTCGTGAACCTCGACGCAGCGCCCGGCGACGTCGCAATCCAATGGGCCGCGGGCAAGCTGGCACAGGCCCACGCGGAATCCGGCGCGACAGAGCACGGCCCGCGGATTGTTGTCGGATTGACCACGTCGCCCAAGCCCGGCATCTGGCACGGCTTGGATGACGTCCACCTGCCGGAAGGCGACGACAGCTTCGTCATTGCATGCCACAAGGACGCGCCAGAGCTGCTGGTCTGGGGCACCACGACCCGCGGCGTGGTGTATGGCCTGCTTGAACTTGCCGACCGGCTTGCCCATGGCGCGGCAGTGACGGCGAAAGACTTTGTCACCCCGATGGTCCGCAGCCCAAAGGCCCGACTGCGCAGCGTGTCGCGGTGTTTTTCAAGCGAGATCGAGGACAAGGGCTGGTTTCACGATCGCGAAGGCTGGCGGCGGTATCTCGACATGTTGGCCACCAACCGTTTCAACCGTGTCGCGCTGACCTTTGGGATGCCATACAATTATCCGTATCAAAACGGGTACCTGACGGACGTCTACCTGCATTTCGCCTATCCCTTCCTCGTCGCGCCGGAGGGCCACGATGTCCGCGTCCGCGAGCTGTCAGATGACGAACGCGCGGACAACCTTGAAACGCTGCAATTCATTGGCCGTGAAGCAGAGCGGCGCGGGCTGGAATTTCACCTCGGCCTCTGGACCCACGGTTATGATTTTGATGACACGCCGAGGGCCAATTACACCATCAACGGCATCACACCCGACAACCACGCCGCCTATTGCCGCGACGCGCTGCATGCTCTGCTGGTGGCGGTTCCCCAGATCCGCGGTGTCACGCTTCGGGTGCACATCGAAGGCGGGGTGCCTGAGGCGTCCTATGACTTCTGGTCGGTGGTGTTTCAGGGCATCGCCAGAACCGGTCGGCCGATCGAGGTTGATCTGCATGCCAAGGGCGTGGAACCGAAATTGATCGACACCGCGATCCGCAGCGGATTGCCGGTGAACATTTCCCCCAAGTATCTGGCCGAACACATGGGCCTGCCCTACCATCAAGCGGCGATCCGACGCGAGGAAAGCCCACCCGAAGGCGACGTGCCAAGCGCGATGAGCTTCAGCGAAGGCAGTCGCCGGTTCCTGCGTTACAGCTATGGCGATCTTCTGTCGCGAGCGCGTGAATATTCGGTGTCGTTCCGCATCTGGCCGGGCACTCAACGCATCCTGCTCTGGGGCGATCCTGACATGGCCGGGGGCTATGGCCAGCTGTCGACAATCGCCGGTGCCACCGGCGTCGAGATTTGCGAGCCGCTGTCTTACAAGGGGCGGATGGGCAGCGGCCAGCCCGGCGGGCGTTTCAACTATACCGATGGGGCGCTGATACCGAAATATGACTGGCAAAAACACGAGATTTTCTATCGCATCTGGGGGCGCCGGTTGCATGACGCGGCGGCGGAAGGGCCGGAACTTCTGCGCCTGCTCGACACCCGCTGCGGTGACGCCGCTGACGATGTGGCCAAGGCCCTGACAGGGATTGGCGGTGTGCTGAACATCGTGACCCAGGCCTATGGGCCCTCGGCCTGCAATCACTATTACTGGCCCGAGATTTACGACAATCTTTCGCTGATCAACCCGCCCGGCCAATTGCCCTACGGCGATGACTTCGACCAACCGGGCGGGTTCGGCAATGCGCCGACCTTTGACCCGCAACTCTTTGCCAATCCGGCACAATACGCCACTGAGGCGCTGGCAGACCGGCAAAGCCACCGCTACACCCCGCTGGACGTGGCCGGATGGCTTGACGCGCGGGCCGAAACAGGGCTGGCGGCCGCAAAGGCCGCCGAAGCCCGGAATGGTGCAGACCTCCCCGAAACGCGCCGGATTCTGGCGGATGTGCGCATCCTTGCCGGCATTGCCCGGTTCTTTGCTGCCAAGTTTCGCGCCGGTTGTTCGTGGGAAATCTACCTCAAGACCGGCGACCCAGAGCTTTTCAGAGCCGCCAAGCGCCAATATGCGGCGGCCATCGAACATTGGAAATCCGCCGCAGACACCGGCACGAAAATCTACCAGAGAAATCTGTCTTGCGGGCCGTTCACCTGGCTTCAGGGCAATTGGGCCGACCGCGTGCAGGCGATGGTGCGCGACCTTAACGACATCGAAGCTTGGCACGTCGACACCCGCCTGCCGCTGTCTGCGGATGCCGACACGCTTGCGCGGGTCAAGGCCCTGATCGCGCAGGGCGGCAGGATGCAAACCGCAGCGGCGGGCCACGCTCCGCCGTCGGCCTTCGTGCCCGGTGCCCCCGTGAAATTGCGACTGGCCCGGCGTGCAGACTGGTTCGCCGCGCCGGTGTTGCACTATCGCCGACTGAACCAGGCTGAAAGCTGGCTGCAATCCGAGATGACGCCGGACGGGGCCGACTACATGGCCACAATCCCTGGCCTCTACACGGAGTCGGATTTCGAGCTTCAGTATTACTTCTCTGTTGAGACGCCTGCGGGGCCTTGCCTAATGCCGGGCTTGACGGCGGACCTCTCCAATCAGCCCTATTTCGTGCTCTGCGCGGAGAACACACCAAAAGGGGACGACCGATGACCCAGGCGACGATCGCGGCGGTCCATGTGACCGCGTTCCGTTATCCGATCCAGAATTGCGCGACCGAGCGCGCCTCGGGTCACACTTTCGACTGTACCGGGGCCACATCGTCGCGTGCGCGACTGCACGTGACAGTACGCGCCACCGATGGCTCTTGCGGCACCTATGTCGGCGGTACCGACGTGATGCTGCCTCAGGTGGAAAAGGCCGCTCAATTGCTGATCGGAATGCCCTGGCACGCCCGCGAACCTTTCTACGCCACTGCGCGCAGGCTGCTGCAAAAACACGATCGCATGGGCGTCGGGCTGCTCGATTCCGCATTGTGGGATCTTGCCGGAAAGCGGGCCGGCATGTCGGTCGCGGAAATGCTGGGCGGCGCGCGCGCCACGCTGCCGGCCTATGCCTCCACGTGGATGGGCGGCCCCGGCGGCGGGTTGCAGGTGCCACAAGATTACGTCGATTTCGCGCTGGAATGTCGCGAACTGGGTTATCGGGGCTTCAAGATGCACGGCTGGGGCGTCGATGACGTGGACCGCGAGATCGCAACCGTGCTGGCCCTGGGCAAGGCCATTGGGCATTCGATGGCACTGATGAGCGATCCGATGTGTTCGATCAACGGGTTTGGCGACACGCTGCGGCTGGCCAAGGCGTGCGACGCGGCAGGCTTTTACTGGCTGGAGGACCCGATGAGCGACGGCGGGCAGGCGGCGACGGCCTATCGCGCCATACGCGAAAAGTGTGCGACCCCACTGATGATCGGGGAATGCGTGCGAGGGCTGGAGGCGAACGCTTCGGTTGTGCTGGCGGGCGCCAGCGATTTTGTCCGCGCCGATCCCGATTTCGACATGGGGATCACGGGTACCATGAAACTGGCCCATTTCGCCGAAGCCATCGGACTGGATGTCGAGCTACATGCGCCCGGCCCGGCGCAACGGGCCTGCATGGCTGCACTGCGCAATTCCAAGTTCTACGAAGTGTCGATGGTCGGCCCGGGCCGAGGGCTGTTCGCGGGCGGCTATTATGCCTGTGGCTACAGCGATGCGTTGGATGACGTGTCAGCGGACGGCACCGTGCCTGTGCCCGCCGGAGCCGGGCTTGGCGTTCAGTACGACATGGATTTCATACGCGGATATGCCTTTGCCGACCTGAAGGTCGCAGCCTAGGCCGGCGTAACCGACATGCGGGCGGGCCTCCGCACCTTGCAAAAGGCCCCAAATTGCTGAAGCTTTCAGGATCAATGTGCAAATGAGCGTCCAGACCATGCAGGAAACGAAAAATCCGGGTCGGCCGACGGCCGATCCCGACCCCAACGCGACCGACGTGCAGGGGCTCGGCGAAGGTCCGACCGACCGAATCTACAACGCGATGCTGGAAGCGATTTCTCATCTCAGTCCTGGCACGAAACTGCCCAGCGAACGCGAGATGATGGAGCGCAACAACATCACCCGGCAAACAGCTCGGGTGGTGCTTAACCGGCTGATGCGGGAGGGCGTCGTCGAGCGCAAGATCGGCAGTGGCACATTTGTCAGCGAACGCTATCACACAGCCCAAGACGACACGGATCGCGACAATGTCGACGCCGGCCTGAGCGATGTGCTCGAGGCGCGGCGCGGGCTAGACCCGCTGGTGGTGGAGCTGGCAACGGAACGGGCATCGCCGCGCGACATCGACAGGTGCGAGACCATCCTCAACCAGTTGACCGCGTCCCACGATCTGGGTGAGATCAAGCGCCTTTGTTACGACTTCCAGCTGGCGCTGGCGGCGGCCACCCGAAACCCCATCCTTCTGGCCAATTACAAGGTTCTCTATACCTCGCGAAAGAACCTCGGCTGGGACCGGCTGAAGTGGCAGCACAAGAACGGCAATTCGCGGCAGGAACTTATCAAGCGACAGACCGACATCTTTCAGGCCATCAAGCAACGTGACCGCTTTCGGGCGGTATCGCTGGTATTGCGCGATCTCGATCGGTTGCAGACCCTGACCATGGGACCGCGCGTCCTGCGCTATCCGAAAGAGGACGACGACGGGACGGAAATGCTTTGACCGTCGCCGGGCCGCGCAGGGTGGTCAGCGACCTGCCCCTGTCCCGGGCTCAGCAGGACAGGATCATTGCCGCATTCGGCGGTTGCGACCTGTGCATTCTGGGGGGCAGTGCCGATCTGCCGCGCGCGCTGGATCAGGCCGACATCGCCTTTCTCAGCCCGCAAGTGAAGGTCGAGACCCTGATTGCCCGGCCGCATCTGGCATGGGTCCACATCGACATCAGCGGAATGGAACGGTTTTCTCATCCGAAGATTTTGAATGGCAGCACTGTGGTAACCGGTTCCGCGGGCCGGTCGGCGCCGGTCCTTGCGGAACATGTCCTGATGTTCATGCTGGCACATGTCTATCGGCTGCACAGGCTGATGACCGCCCAGAACAACTGCGAATGGGCGACGGAGGGGTTCGCGCATCGGCGTGGTCTTTTCGGGCAAAGCGTCGGCATCATCGGGTTGGGCCAGACCGGGCGTGAGATCGCCCGCATGGCCAAGGCGCTGAACATGCAGGTTCTGGGCTTCAACCGCTCCGCTCTCGAGGTCGCGCATGTCGACACCCTGTTTTGTGACGCAAAGGGCGATGGGCTTGCTCCGCTCCTGGAACAATCCGATTTTGTCGTGCTGTGCCTTGCGCTCACCGATGAGACACAAGACCTGATCGGGGCGCCTGAGCTCGAAAGGATGAAACCCGGCGCCTGTCTGATCAACATCGGCCGGGGCGCGTTGATTCAGGAGGAGGCGTTGATCGAAGCGCTGGAAAACGGCCGGCTGGCCGGCGCGGGGCTTGACGTTTTTCGTCAGGAACCCCTGCCGCCGGACAGCCCGCTTTGGCATGCGCGCAACATCCTGATCACACCGCACGTTACGCCGGGAATGCCGGACAAGACCGCCCGGGCGGTGGATATCATCCTCGACAATATTGCCCGGTTCCGACGGGGCCAGCCACTTCGAAATGCGGTTCGTCCGACCAATCGCCTGACCCAAGCGACCATGTGAAAGCGGCGGAGATGTGGGGCACCACGATGCCGCACGACCGCATCAAGCGCCATCAGGAGCTTGACAGAGGGAAGGAAACGTCGCTGCCGCATGTCATTCAATCTCTACATGTTTATGTGCAGAAATACCGATTTTCGTCTGATCCTTCAGGCATATTCTCGCTGAAACGGAAATTTCTTGCGTCTGCGAGCTGAAGGAGACCGCATGATCTCCGACACGGCACATCAGTTTGCCCAGGACAGCCAGCTGCCGCGCGTCGAAAAGGCCTATCTCAACGAACACACCGATCCCGAGATTCTCCGCGAAGTGGGCGCGCTCGGCCTGCTGGGCGTGACCATCCCCGAGGCATACGGCGGGGTCGGCGCGTCCTATGTCTCTTACGGGCTGGTGGTACGCGCCGTCGAGCGGGTGGACAGCGGCTATCGCTCGATGATGTCGGTGCAAAGCTCGCTGGTCATGTTCCCGATCTACGCGTAAGTCTCGGAACAACAGAAACAGAAATACCTGCCCAAGCTTGCCAGTGGCGATACATTGGCTGTTTCGGCCTGACCGAGCCGGACGCCGGCTCCGATCCTTCGGGCATGAAGACCCGCGCGGTCAAGACCGACGGCGGCTATCGCCTGATCGGCTCGAAGATGTGGATTTCCGACAGCCCGATTGCCGATGTCTTCGTGGTCTGGGCCAACTCCGAGGCGCATGACGGCAAGGTGCTCGGCTTCATCTTTGAAAAGGGCATGACGGGGCTGTCGGCACCGAAGATCGGCGGAAAACTGTCCTTGCGTGCCTCGATCACCGGCGAGATCGTGATGGACAATGTCGAGGTCGGCGAAGATGCGCTGCTGCCCGATGCCCAGGGCATGGGCGGGCCCTTCGGCTGCCTGAACCGGGCCCGATTTGGCAGGCGTGATGGGCGCCGCCGAAGACTGTCTCCACCGCACCCGGCAATACGGCCCCGGCGGCAAGCAGTTCGACTGCCCGCTGGCCGCCACGCAGCTCTACCAGAAGAAACTGGCCGACATGCAAACCGCGATCGCGCTGGGGCTTCAGGCCTCGCTGCGCGTTGGGCGGCTGTTCGACGAAGGCCGGTTTGCGCCCGAGATGGTCTCGCTCATCTAGCGCAACAACTGCGGCAAGGCGCCGGATATTGCACGCCACGCCCGCGACATGCACGGCGGCAACGGCATCCAGATCGAATACCACGTGGCAATCACCACTCCTGCCGCGTCAACCATTGCCCGAGAACGGGAAATTGACCGGAAGGGGCCTTCGCATCACGAACTCCCTGAGGCGTATCATTTCCGGATCCTCGCTGTCTGCGATGCGTGCCCAGACCGCGCGAAAGAAGAGCTCACAAGTCAGCTGTGTGAAGTCATGCGCCAGCGCGGCGGGGTCACGCGCAGCAAGAACGGTTTCCCGCGTCTCCCGCCACTGGCTGCAAATCGACAGGACATCCGCATCATCCGTCAGGTTGCCGATCATGGCCAGAAACGCGTCGGCGCCCGCGCCGCCGTGCAGCTTCAGCCCGCGGGTCGTGGTGGCCAGCTCGTGAATGCCATTGGCCCCTTCGTAGATTGAGGTGATCCGCGCGTCGCGCCAGGTCTGCGACACGCGGTATTCGGGCAGGTAGCCATAGCCGCCAAGAATCTGGATGCCGAGGTCTGCCGCGCGGATGCCGGCCTCGGAGCAGAAGACCTTGCAGAGCGGTGTCAGGAAATCGACCAGCGCCGGATTGTCCCCGCGCTCAAGCGCGACAAGCGTGAGATGCGCCATGCCGCGCGCGCCCAGCGTCAAGGCGCGCTGTTCATCGAGCATCCGGCGCACGTCGGCGTGATCCGACAGCACCGCCTCAGAGCCGTCGGGCCGGCGGCCCTGAACCCGTTCGTCGGCATAGCTTCTGGCGATGTCATGGGCGCGGCTGGCGTGGGCCACGCCTTGCAGCGCCACGTCGATGCGGGCGTGGTTCATCACCGTGAACATGGCGGCCAGCCCCGCGCCCTCTTCGCCCACCAATTGCGCCGGGGTGCCGTCAAAGGTCATCTGGCAGGTCGGCGAGGCATGCAGGCCCAACTTTTCCTCAATCCGGGTGATCGAGATCGTGCGACCCGCCGCCTTTTTGCCGGTCAGGAACAGCGACAGTCCCTTGATGCCTTCTTCGCGCGTGCCGGTGCGGGCAAGGACAAGGTGCAGGATGTCGTCCGACATGTCCTGATCGCCACCGGAAATGAAGATCTTCTCGCCGGTGATTGCCCAGCCATTGCCGACCTTTTCAGCCTTGCAGCGCACGCGCGCCAGGTCCGAGCCGGCGCCGGGTTCGGTCAGACACATGGTCGATAGGGCCTCGCCCGCGGCAAGGCGCGGGATCCACGTCTGCTGCTGCGCCTCGGTCCCGAAGCGCAGAAGCGTCGCGACCGCGCCGGGAACAAGGTTGCAGACCATCTGCATGGCGTGGTTGGCGCCGGAGAAGATCTCGGACACGGCGGCGGCGACAAGGTGGTTCTGTGCCATGCCGCCGAAGGACTCGGGTGCGGTCAGCCCCTGCCAGCCGCCTTCGGCCAGCTCCGCATAGGCCGCCGCGAAGCCGTCGGGCATCTTCACGGTGCCGTCTTCCAATCGGCACCCCTGGGCATCGCCCGGCTCGTCCAGCGGCGCAATGACGCCTTCGGCGAAGGCGGCGAAATGGCCGAGGATTTCACCCGCCAACGCGCCGTCCCAGACCGCAAGCGTGTCTACCCCAGCCACGTGGTTGAGCGAAAACAGGATGTCGTCGAGAGGCGCTTCGAACGGTTTCATTTCCTGGTGTCCTTTTCGGAAACGGGCAAAGGGGGGCTGTCCACGCCCCCGATGGGGGACGCGGGCACGACCTGTGTCGGCGGCGGTTGGGGTCAGCCCATCAGGCCCAGGAGCCGGGCGGCATTGTTCTTTATGATGTCCTCGCGCAGGTGGTCCTTGATCGCGATCTTCTCGAAATCGCTGAGCCAGCGCTCTGGCGTGATCATCGGCCAGTCGGACCCGAACAGCACCTTCTTCTTCAGGATCGAGTTGCAGTAGCGTACTAGGATCTCGGGGAAATACTTCGGCGACCAGCCTGAGAGGTCGATGTAGACATTGGGCTTGTGCTGCGCCACGGCCAGCGCCTCTTCCTGCCAGGGGAAGGAGGGGTGCGCCATGATGATCTTCATGTCGGGAACGTCCACCGACACGTCATCGAGGTACATCGGGTGGGAATATTTCAGCCGCATCCCGTTGCCGCCGGGCATACCCGATCCGACGCCGGTCTGACCGGTGTGGAAGAGCCCGATGCACCCGTGCTCGGCGAGGAGTTCGTAGAACGGATAGGCCATCCGGTCATTGGGATAGAAGCCCTGCATGGTCGGGTGGAACTTGAAACCCTTGATGCCGTGTTCCTCGATCAGGCGCCGCGCCTCGCGCACCGCCATCTTGCCCTTCCACGGGTCGATCGAGGCAAAGGGGATCAGGATATCGCTGTTGCGCGCAACCTGTTCCAGCACCTCGTCGTTGGAAAACCGGCGATAGCCGGTCTCGCGTTCGGCATCGACCGGAAAGATCACCGCGGCGACGTTCTGTTCGCGAAAATGCGCGGCGGTCTGGTCGATCGTGGGCTGCACGATCTTGGCGTTGAAGTATTGGGCCATCTTCGCCTGAAGATCGTCATAGCCATCGTCGGAATGGCAGCCGCAGGGTTCTTCGGCATGGGTATGGATATCGATCGCGCGGACCTTCGAGATATCTACCATCTGTCCTGTTCCTTCTCGCTCAAGTCTTTTCCTGCTTGCGGATCCGTGACAGCGCGTCCGTCAACGTGCCGCGGGTTGCATCGTCCATATCGGCGAACAACCGGTTTTCGTGGGCAATGACCGCGGCGTTGGCCTTGCCGAAGAGGCGCCGGCCGGCCAAGGTCGCCGTCAGCGCATAGGCGCGCCGGTCGGTGGGCACCTTGTCGCGCACGATCAGCTCGCGCCGTTCCAGCTCGTCGACGATGACCACCAGGTTGGGGCGTTCGATGCCCATCGCCTGGGCCAGTTGCGCCTGGCTGAGACCGGGGTTGCCGACGATCAGGGCGAGCGCGGTATAGGTCAGCATCCGCAATTCGAACGGTTTCAATGTCAGTGTCAGATCGGCCTGCACGATGTTGAAGGCGCGCTTCATGTGATAGCCGACGTGCGCCCGCAACGTCTCGTCATTGACCTTCTCGGGCGGGGTGATGGATTTCGCAGCTTTTGCCATGGTGATTACCTGAAGACGGGGGCGCGTTTTTCGAGAAAGGCTGTCAGCCCCTCTTCCGCGTCCGGTGTGGTCTGCGACAGGGCGGCGGCCAGCGACTCGGTGAAGAGGCCATCCGTCCGGGACATGTCGTTGATGCGGGCGATAGACTGGACCATCAGATAATTCGACAGCGGCGCATTGCGCGCGATCTTGCCGGCCAGCTCCCGCGCCAGCGCCAGCGCCTCTCCTTCGCCCACGGCATAGTGGGCAAGACCCAGGGCCAAGCCCTCTTCGGCACCATATTTGCGCCCGGTCAGCATCATTTCGGTCATCCGGTCGGCGCCGAGCAGACGTCCGACGCGGGCCGTGGCCCCGCCGCCCACAAAGATGCCGCGGCGCCCCTCGGGCAGCTGGAAGATGGTCGAGGCCTCGGCAATCCGCACATGGGTGGCGGCCGCCAGCTCCATCCCGCCGCCGATCACGGCCCCGAACATGGCAGACACGGTAATCAGTCCGCCCAGCTGGATGCGTTCCATCACCGCGTGCCAGTGGCGCGAATGATAGAGCCCCTGTTCGGCCGAACGGCGCACATGTTCCGACAGATCGAGACCGGAACAATAGTGACCGTCCGTCCCAGTCAGGATCACGACGCGCACGCCCTCGGGCGGTTTCGAATAGAAGGCATCCAGCGCATCGACCAGTTCATCGCACATGGCGTTGCGCTTGTCCGGGCGGCTCATCGTCAGGGTGGCGATGGGCCCTTCGACGGCCACTTTCAAAAAGTCCGACATGGGGTGGCTCCTTATCGCGGCGGCAGACGGGCTGCGCCGTCCAGCCGGATGGTTGTTCCGTTCAGGAACGGATTGGAAATGATCTGCTCCGCCATCATGGCGAATTCGCCCGGCGCGCCGAGGCGGGCGGGAAAGGGAATGTTGGCGGTGATCTTGGCGGCGACCTCTTCCGGCAGGCCCGCCATCATCGGTGTCTTGAAAAGACCCGGGGCGATTGCCATCACCCGGATACCGCTCTGCGCCAGTTCCCGCGCCGCAGGCAGGCACATGGATGCCACCCCGCCCTTGGACGCAGCATAGGCCGCCTGGCCCAGTTGGCCGTCCTGCCAGGCCACGGACGACGTGTTGACGATCACGCCGCGCTCTCCGTCCGCCAATGGCTCGAGCGTCGCCATGCGCTTCGCCGCATGGCTCATCACGATGTAGGTGCCGATCAGGTTCACGCGGATTGTCCGCTCGAACACGTCGATCGAAAGCGCGCCGTCGCGGGCGAGGATGCGAGCGGCGGTGCCAATGCCGGCGCAATTGACAACCGCACGCGGCGCCTCGCCGAGCTTGCTCACGGCCTCATCGAAGGCGAAACTCACCGCCCCGGCGTCACTGACATCCGCTCGAATGGCGATGCCGCCAATTTCTGCGGCCACGGCTTCGGCACGCCCGCCGTCGAAATCGACAATCGCGATTCTGGCGCCAAGCCCGGCCAGATGGCGCGCGGTCGCCTCCCCCAGCCCGCTTCCGCCACCTGTGACCAGCGCGGTATTTCCCATGACATCCATCTTGCCACCCTTCGTTAACTTTCATCATGATTGTATCGCATAACTACTTTCGTCAACGTCTGATGTCCCGGATCTCAAAAAAGAGATGGACAATAACAGATATGCCTTATAACTATTATGCCAATCGGCAAACGCTTCGATGGGAGGATCTCGTGGTAACTTTGCGGCAAGATGGAAGAGACCGCCGGTATTGGACCCCCGAATTCACGTATGACAAACGCGACGACGGCACCGTCTACATGCGCCATGTCGAGGATCTGCCCGAACATCCGCAGCTTCTGGCCGACTATCTTGACCGCTGGGCGAATGAGGCGCCCGACCGGACCTGGATCGCCCGTCGCGGGGCGGACGGAGACTGGATCGAGGTGAGCTACGGCAGGGCCCGCAATCAGGCGCGGGCCGCAGGGGCCGCCTTGCTGAACATGGGGCTGGGGCCAGACCGCCCGCTGCTGATCCTGTCGGAAAACAGCCTCGAGCACGCAATCCTCGGGATCGCCTGTGCCTATGTGGGCATCCCCTATGCGCCTATCTCGCCCGCCTATTCGCTGGTGTCCGAAGGCGCCGCAAAGGCGAAGGGCAGTGTCGAGACGCTTAATCCCGGGGCGATCTTCGCCGATGACGGGGCCACCTTTGCCGAAGCTTTGCAAGTGCTGGTGAAGGGCGACTGCAAGGCGATCACCGCGCGCAACCATGTCGCGGGTGCGGCGCGCTACGACGACCTCCTCGCGCATGACCCTGCCGAGGCCGAGGCCGCGGCCGCGCGGGCGATACTGACCCCCGACACGGTGGTCAAATATCTGTTCACCTCCGGCTCAACCGGGTCGCCCAAGGCGGTGATCAACACCAACCGGATGATCTGTGCCATGCAGGCCATGGTGCGCGATTGCTACTCCTTCCTGGAGAACGAGCCGCCGGTGGTGCTGAACTGGGCGCCCTGGAACCATACGGCGGCCGGCAACAAGATCGCCTACCTCGTGCTGACCAATGGCGGCACCTATTACATCGACGATGGCCGCCCGGTGCCCGGCAAGTTCGACGAGACCCTGCGCAACCTGCGCGAAATCGCCTGCACCTGGTATTTCAACGTGCCCATCGGATACGACATGCTCGCCCGCGAGCTGGCCCGCGACAAGGTGCTGGCCGAGACCTTCTATTCCCGGCTGAACATGATGTTCTACGCCGGCGCCGGCATGGCCCAGCACACCTGGGACAAGCTGATGAAGATCGGGCGAGAGACGACGGGCCACGACGTACTGCTGGCGACGGGCCTGGGCTCAACCGAAACGGCGCCCTTTGCCCTGGCCTGGACCGACTTGGAAGAGACCGCCGGAAACGTCGGCGTACCGTCGCGGGGGTTGACGCTCAAGCTGGTGCCGACCGACGGCAAGCTCGAGCTGCGGCTCAAGGGGCCGTCGATCACGCCGGGCTATTACGGCGCGCCGGAGAAGACCGCCGAGGTCTTCGACGACGAGGGCTTCTATTGCATGGGCGACGCGCTGCGTCCGGCGGACCCCGAGGATTTTTCGCGCGGCTTCTACTTCGATGGCCGCGTGGCCGAGAACTTCAAGCTGTCGACCGGCACATGGGTCGCCGTCGGCGCAGTGCGCGCCAAGCTGGTGGACGATCTTTCCGGGCTTGTGCGCGACGCGGTGATCGTGGGCGAGAACGAAAGTCAGCTCGGTGCCTTGCTCTGGCTGTCGGACGTCGCGAGACAGATGCCGCCCGACGAATTGAAGGCGACGCTTTCCGAACGGCTGACCGCTGCCGCCAAGGCCGCGACCGGGTCGGCCAGCCGGGTAAGGCGGGCCAGGATACTGGCGCAGGAGCCGACGCTTGACCGCGGCGAAGTCACTGAAAAAGGCAGCCTGAACCAGCGCGCTCTGCGTGCGGGCAATGCCGGCGAAATCGACCGGCTCTATCGGTCGGACGAGGGCGTAATCATCGCCTGACACTCGGAAGTCTTGAGGAGGAGACCCCATGAAATTGACAGCCAGATTGCTCGCGCTCGGCCTGAGCGCGCTGATTTCGACCGCCCCGGCGATGGCCCAGGACTGGGCGCCGAAGGGCCCGCTGACCATCAATATCGGCTTCGGCGCCGGTGGCTCCACCGACACCATGGGCCGGGTGCTGGCCAAGGTGATGCAGGACAACACCGGCTGGCCCACCGTGGTCGAGAACAAGCCGGGCGGCGGCGGTGTCGTCATGTTCACCGGCATTTCCCAGCGCCCGGCCGATGGCCGGACCGTGGGCATAGGCGTCAGCATCCCGGTGCTGGTGCAGCTTGTGCAGCGCGGCGATCAGCTGCCCTTCGATACCGACAGCTTCGACTATCTTGGCACCGTGGCCCGCACCGAACTGGCCGTGGTGGCCGGCAAGGATGCGCCGTTCGACGATCTCGCGGGCATGGTGGCCCATGCCAAGGAGCAGGGCAACCTGCCCGTCACCGCGATGGCCCCGCCGCAGGTGCTTCTGCTCAAAGAGACGATGGCCAAGACCGGAGCCGAGCTCAATATCGTCAACGCCGATGGCGCGGCCGAGGTGCTCAAGCTGATCCTGGGCGGCCAGGTCATGGTGGGCTTCGCCGCCGGCGAGCAGTTTCCCTATCTCGAATCCGGCGACATGAAGGTGATAGGCAGCGCCGGCCCCGAAGCGCTGAGCTATGCGCCCGAGGCCAAGAACTTCAGCGAAATCGGTGTCGAGGCCTATGTCGACCCGGTCTATTTCCTCGCCATGCGCGCCGGCACCGCTCCGGCTGCGGTGGAGGCCATTGCCGCGGCCATCGACGAGGCGGTGAAATCGCCGGAGGTGGCCGAGATCGTCAAGAACGCGACGCAGAGCCAGTCGCTGAACCTGGGCCCGGAGGGCACGCACAAGATGATGACCGACGGGCCTGCCGCTTCGAAGGTGCTGTTCGGCAAATAAGTCCTGGCCCCGCCGCAGATCGTGGCGGGGCATCCATTCACGCGGGAGGATAGAATGACTGCTGCTGATCGTGCCTCGGGTGTCTTTTTCGTGCTGTTCGGCCTGGCGATGTATTTCCGCGTCAACCCGACCTACATCGAGACGGTCGATGGCGGAAACCTGGCGCCGGACACCCTTCCCAATGTCATGGCGCTTGTCATTGCCGCCTGCGGGGCGCTGCTGGTGGTCAAGCCCAGCACGCACATGATGCGCAGCCCGCGGCTGATCGCCCGCGCCGGGCTGTATTCCGCTGTGCTGGCGGCGGGCACCTTCGCCATGTCGCACTTCGGGTTCGAGATCGCGGGCCCTGTGCTGGCGCTGGCCATCATGTGGCTGATCGGAGAACGACGTCCGCTCTGGCTGGCAGGCGGCGTGTTCGTCATGCCCGCCGCAACGTGGTTTCTCGTGGCCCAGGTGCTTGGGCGCGCATTGCCGTAAGGAGGCGGAACGATGGTTGACCTTGCGACGATCCTGGCCGGTTTCGGGGATGCCTTCACGCTCTACAACCTGGCCTTCGTGCTGCTCGGCGTCACCCTGGGCCAGATGGTGGGCGCGGTGCCCGGCATCGGGCCGATCATGGCGATGGCGATTGCCATTCCCTTCACCTTCGGGCTGGACTCCCTGCCCGCCATCGCCTTCCTCGTGGGGGTGAACAAGGGCGGGCTTGTGGGCGGTGCGGTGCCAGCAGTGTTGATGAACACGCCCGGCACGCCGGACGCCGCCGCGACCGCGCTGGACGGTCATCCGCTGGCGAAACAGGGCAAGCCGCTGAAGGCCACCAAGATGGCGCTGTTCTCCTCGATCACCGGCGATACCTTCAGCGACATCGTCTTGATCACCGTCTCGGCGCCGCTCGCCATCCTGGCGCTGAAGATGGGGCCGATCGAGGTGGCCGCGCTGATGATCTTCGCCTTCTCGATCCTTGCAGGGCTGATCGGCAATTCGTTGACCAAGGGCGTCATCGCCGCCGCCTTCGGCGTGCTGGTCGCCTCGGTCGGGCAGGACCCCGAGCACTACACGCCACGGCTGATCTTCGGCTACTGGGACGTGTTCGACGGGCTGCCCCTGCCCGCAGTGGCCATCGGGATGCTGGCGATGTCCGAGATCCTGCACCGCATGCCGCTGGCCCACGGCGGCGTGCAGTCGGCCATCGAGACAAATGACACCGGCAACCCCGATGATCGCCGCGTGACCTGGGCCGAATACTGGTCCTGCCGCTTCACCCTGCTGCGCGGCGCCACAATCGGCACCATCCTGGGCGCCATGCCGGGGATCGGATCGACGGCGGCGGCCTTCATGTCCTACGCGATGACAAAGGCGTCGTCGAAAGAGCCCGAGACATTCGGCAAGGGCAATATTCAAGGGATCGCGGCGTCAGAATCGGCCAATTCCGCCGTCGTCGGATCGAACCTGATCCCGCTCTTGACCCTCGGCATTCCCGGCTCGGTCGGAGCGGCGCTGATCATCAGCGCCTTCATGATCCACGGCATGCAGCCCGGCCCGCTGCTGTTCGAAAGCCAGGGACGGCTGGTCTATGGATTGTTCGGCGCGATGATCATGGCCAACTTTGTCAACCTCTGGGTCGGCCAGGTGGGCCTGCGCATCTGGGTCAAGGTCGTCTCGGCACCGGAATCGATCATCTTCGCCTCGGCCATCCTGCTCTGTGTGGTCGGCGTGTCGATGGCGACGAGCGGGCTGTTCGGGGTGGCGATCATGCTGATCTTCGCGGTGCTGGGCTACCTGATGACGAGCTTCGGCTATTCTCTGGTGATCTTCATCATCGCATTCTTCCTCGGTCCGCGGTTCGAGAAATCCATCGCCCAGGCCCTGGCGCTGACCAACAACGATCTGACGCAAGTGATCTATAGCCCGGTGGCTCTGGCGCTGCTGATCCTGTCGGCCGTCTCGGTCGTCTGGTTCCTGCGCAAGAATGCCGAGGCCGCGCGCGCCGAGACGGCATGACGGTCCGCCCCCGGCGGTCCGAGTTTGTCGATCTCGATGCCGGCGCGGGGCTGTCCCTGTCGGAATACGCGCGGACATTCGACCTTGTGGTGAAGGGAGTGCATTCCCGACGCGAGAACGAGGCGCATATGTCCGCCGATCCCGATCTGATCGCGTTGCGCTAGGGCCGGCCGGTGACAGTGGTCCCGGACGGGTATTCGGCGGACCGGCTGGCCGAAAACGCGCTGGTGGCCTGGGATGGCAAACGCTCCTCGGCCCGCGCCGTCGGCGATGCCATGGCCGCGCTCGAACAGAAGGCAAAGGTGACGATGCTGACCGTCGGGACAGAAGAAGTGCCGGGCACGCGGACGCTCTTGCGCAACCTCCGCCGGCACGGGATCGACGCCGAGTTGGTGCTGACACCGCGCAGGGGTCGATTGCCCGCACCTTCGTGTCCTTCCCGGACCCGCATTACCCGTTCAATCCGCCGGGCAAATACTGGGACATGTACTCTCCGGACAAGTTCGACTTGCCGTTGCCATTCGAGGCGCACCAGAACCCGACGCCGCCGATGCAGCACCTGACGCGACAATGGCAGGAGGGCGGCGAGGATTGGGACGGCCCTGTCCTTACGGCTGATCGCGCAGCTCACGGCGCAGATGGACGAAAGCCCCCTGGCCGAAAAGCTGGCATAGGACGGGCCGCCCTCAGGCGTCCCGCAAGGGCTTCGGCACATCCTCCCGCCGCCCGCCGCTGCCGAGTTCCATAGCGGCGCGCCAGATGTCCCGCGCGCGCAGGTCCGGCGTGTCGCGCGGGCTGATCTCCTCCCCGGCCAGCATGATCGGCGGCCCGTCCCAGGCGGCGGCGGGCAGGTCGCGCCATTCCACGTCGAGATGTTTCACGGCGTGGTCGAAGAGATGCCGCAGGGCGCGCGCGGGCAGCGTCGCCGCCAGCGCGAGGTCGGGTTGCCACTCGGCCTCCTCCGCCATCAGCGGCTCGCGCAGCACCTTCAGCGCCAGCGCCATCGCCCGCGCCTGAAGGCTGACATGGGCGATCAGCTGCCGCCTGCTCCAACCGTCGCGAAGCGAGGGCGCGGCCAAGTCCTCGTCGCGCAATTCGTTGAGTTTACGCGCGAAATATGCGGTGCCGCGGCGCGCCAGCAGCAGGTCGCCCTGCGGCGCGGTCTCGGCGTCATAGCGCGCTCCCGCCCCTTGCCGCGCGCGCAGGGCGTCGCGCGCGGCGTTGGCCTTGCCGGTCATTGACCTGTGACCTGCGTGCGCATGAAGTCGAGCCGCTCCATGATCGGCGCGTCGGAGAAGCGGAACAGGTCGAACTGCGTCTCGGCCTGAAGCGACCAGGACACCCAGGAGGGCACGACGAAGATGTCGCCCTTCTCCAGCTTGCGGGTCTCGCCGCCCAGCACCACAGCACCCGCGCCTTCGAAAACCTGAAAGACCGAAGAGCCGACCTCCTGCCGCGCCGGCGTTTCAATGCCGGCCCGGACCCGGTGAAACTCGCAGCGGATGGTCGGCATCACGTCGCCGCCGGTGGTCGGATTGACGTAGCGGATTGCGGCATGGCCCAGCTCCACCGTCGCCGGATTGCCCTCATCCTCGAGCAAAAGCTGCTCGGTCAGCGCGGCGTCGGTGTGCTCCCAGCGGTATGCGCCAATGGGGGAGGCGACGGTGTTCTGAAGCCCCGAAAGCGGCCGCAGGCCGGGGTGGCACCAGAGCCGCTCGCCCTGGCTGTAGTTGGGCGTGGCATTGTCGGTGACGCGCTCGGCGCCGAATTCGAAGAAGCCCACGTCCATCTGCTGGCTGAACGGGATGTCCAGCCCGTCGATCCAGGCCATCGGCTCTGTCGCGACATTGTGATGGCCGTGGAAGTTCCAGCCGGGCGTCAGCAGCAGGTCGCCGCGCGACATGCGCACCGGGTCGCCATTGACCACGGTCCAGACGCCTTCGCCCTCGACCACGAAGCGGAAGGCGTTCTGTGAATGCCGGTGTTCGGGCGCGTTCTCGCCGGGCAGCAGGTACTGGATCGCGCACCAGAGCGTCGGCGTGATATAGGCATTGCCGCCCAGCCCGGGGTTGGCGAGACCGATGGCGCGGCGTTCCCCGCCACGACCCACCGGCACCAGCTTGCCGGATTCTTCCGCCAGTGGCAGCAGGTCGGCCCATTTCCAGACATGCGGCACCGCCTTCGGCTTGGGGTGCACCGGCATCAGGTCGCCCAGCTGGGTCCAGAGCGGCATCATGTGCTTGTCGTCGAACCCCTTGTAGAGCGCGCGAAGTTCGGGAGTGTCATCGGGTTGCATGGCATTGTCCATGGCTCTCTCCTTGTCTCAGGCGGCGTCGGGCTGGTTGGGTGGCGCGGCGTCGTTGAAGGCGGGCAGGCTGTCCAGCGCCGCGAAGATGCGGGCGATGGTGGGCCATTTGTCCAGCGCGATGTCGAAGCGTTTGTTGTTCCAGACCTGTGCATAGAGGCAGAGGTCGGCCAGCGTCGGCGTATCGCCGTGGCAGTATGTGCCGGTCTCGGGGCTATCCGCCAGCGTGGCCTCCAGCGCGTCGAAGGTGAGCGTCACCCAATGGGTGAACCATTGCTTCTGCGCGGCCTCGTCGGCGGCGAATTCATCGCGCAGGTAGAACAGCACGCGCAGGTTGTTGAGCGGATGGATCTCGAGCGCCACCATGTGCGCCAGCGCCCGCACCCGCGCCCGACCGTCTGCATCCTTTGGCAGAAGCGCCGGTTCGGGATGGGTCTCCTCCAGCCACTCGATAATGGCGAGCGACTGGGTGAGATGGCTGCCGTCCTCGCGCTCCAGCGTCGGGACGAGGCCCTGCGGATTGCGCCGCAGGTACTCTGGTGTCCGGGTCTGGCCGTCGCGCAGCGCGTAAGGGACGTAATCGTAGTCCAGCCCCTTGAGGTTCAGCGCGGCGCGCAGCCGGGTCGAGGTCGACGACCGGAAGAAGTTGTGCAGCTTCAGGGTCATTCCTTGGGCCCGATCTTCGTGGTCAACTCGCCCAGCCCCTCGACCGAGACGACGCAGGTGTCGCCGGGGGCGAGCGGGCCGACGCCGGCAGGAGTGCCGGTCATGATCACGTCGCCGGGGCGCAGTTCCATCGAGTGCGACAGGATCGAGATCATCTCGGGCACCGACCAGATGAGTTCCGCGAGGTCGGCCTCCTGCCTGGTCTCGCCGTTCACAGTCAGGCGGATGAAGCCCTTCGACGGGTGGCCGACCTTGGACACGGAATGCACCGGCGCGATGGGGGCGGAGCGGTCGAAACCTTTGCCCAGGTCCCAAGGCCGGCCCTGCTCGCGCGCCTTCAGTTGCAGGTCGCGGCGGGTCAGGTCATTGCCCACCGCATAGCCCCAGACGTGGTCCAGCGCGTCTTCCTCAGCGATGTTCTTGCCCCCGGCTCCGATCACCGCGACCAGTTCGGCCTCGTAGTGGAAGTGCTCGGTCTCGGGCGGGTAAGGCACGGTCGCGCCGTCCTCGACCACCGCGTCATTGGGCTTGAGGAAGAAGAACGGCGGGTCGCGGTCCGGGTCCTTGCCCATCTCGACCGCGTGGGCGGCGTAGTTGCGGCCGATACAGAAAATGCGGCGCACCGGGATGCGGTCTTGGCTATCAGCAACGGCAAGGGTCGGGACGGGAGCGGGATCGAAGATATAGCTCATGAGGGTACTCCTTGTTTGGGGATGTTCACGCGGCCGCGTCGGTCGCGGCGGCGGCGTCGAGGCCGTTCGAGCCGTAGAGCCAGTTCAACTGGCGATACCAGTCGTCGGCGCCCATCGAGCGCATGACGTGATTGCGGACGGCGGCCTTGGCGTCGTCGGGGTGGTAGATGTATTCGCCGATCAGTCTCGAGTTCATCTGCACGCGGGCGGTGCGCACCATGCGCATCTGCTGGTAGCGTTGCAGGGCGCCCTCGATGTCCTGCCCATGGTTCTCGATGCAATGCGACAACGCGACGGCATCCTCCATCGCCATGCAGGCGCCCTGGGCGAAGTATTGCAGCATCGGATGCGCACTGTCGCCCAGAAGCGCCACGCGGCCGTCGACCCAGTTCGAGATCGGGTCACGGTCGCAGAGCACCCATTGCTTCCAGTCGGTGCCATGCTCGATGATCTGGCGGGCGCGCGGGTGGATGTGCTCGAAGCCCTGCGCCACGTCTTCCTTGCTGACCGGCTTGCCGGCGATCGCCTCTTTCTCGTCGCGGTGATAGGTGACGACGAGGTTGTAGACCTTGCCGCCCTTCAGCGGATAGTGGACGATATGGCACTTCGGGCCGGCCCAGAGGGTGGCGGCGTTCCAGCGCAGATCCTCGGGCATCTGCTCGGTGGGGATCACCGAGCGATAGGTGGCATGGCCGGAAATCCGCGGCTCACCGTCGCCGATCATCTGGCCGCGAATGGGCGAGCGCAGGCCTTCGGCGCCGATCAGGAAGCGGCCCTTGAGGGGCTCGCGGTCCTTCAGTAGCAGCGTGGCGGAGGTGCCGTCCTGCTCGTATCCCGTGACCACGTGGTTGGTGCGGATGTCGACCAGCGGGCTGGTCTCGCAGAACTTCAGCAACACGCCATGCAAGTCGGCGCGGTGCACCACTGCGTAGGGGTTGCCGTAGAACTTGCGGAACGGATCGTCGAGCGGGATCGAGGTGATGTCCTCAGCGGTCTGTGCATCCATCAGGCGCAGGTGGTCGATATAGACCGCGACGCTGCGCGCCTCGTCGCCGACGCCGAGATAATCGAAGCAGTGGAAGGCGTTGGGGCCGATCTGGATGCCGGCGCCGATCTCGCCCAGCTGGGGCGCCTGTTCGACGACGATGGAACGTTGGCCTTTGCGGGCCAGGCCGCAGGCTGCCGCGAGGCCGCCGATGCCGCCGCCCGCGATGATGATGGGAAGCTCTTGGGTCATGACTTCTACCTTTCGGATGAGGGGGAGAGGGGCGGGGTTCAGAAGGGCCGGACAACCCAGGGGAAAAGGATCACGATGAAGATCACCAGGACCGAGGCCAGCACGTAGGGCGCCACCAGCTTCGACAGCCGGGTGATCGGCACCTCGGAGATGGCCGCCGCGATGTAGAGCCCGGCACCCACCGGGGGCGTCAGCAGGCCCAGCACCAGCGTCATCGAGACCATGATGCCGAATTGCACCGGGTCGATGCCATAGGTCGCGGTGGCGACCGGCAACAGGATCGGCACCATGATGATCAGCGCCGCGATGCCGTCGAGGAACATGCCCACCGCGACCAGCGACAGCATGACGAGGATCATGAAGATCGTCGGGTCCTGGGTCAGCGAGGCGATGAAGGCGGCGACGGCCTGCGGGATCTGGTTGAAGGTCAGCACCCAGCCGAACACCTTGGCGGCCATGATCAGGAACAGCACGATGGCCGAGTTCTGCACCGTCCGGTCGAGGATCGCCGGCAGGCTCTTCCACGTGAGATCACGAAACACCGGTCCCCCGAGGATCAGCGCCACGACGATGGCGACGGCGGCGGATTCGGTGGGGGTGAAGACGCCGAAGCTGATACCGCCGACGATCACGAAGGGAATGAGCATGGTGGCGAGCCCGGGCAGGCTGGCCTTGATGCGGCTGGTCTCGACCGGACGGGTCGCGGCGCCATGGGTCTGGTTGCGCGATGCCTGCCACAGGGTCAAGCCCAGCATCAGGGCAAAGAGGATCAGGCCGGGCACGATGCCCGCACGGAACATGTCGGCGATCGAGACCTGCGCGATCACGCCGAAGATGATCAGGATCATCGAGGGCGGGATGATCGGGCCAAGCAGTCCGGCGGCGGCGGTGATGGCGGTGGAATAGCCGCGGCCGTAACCCGCCTTCTCCATTTCCGGCACCACGGTGCGGCTCATCACCGCGATCTGCGCGGTGGCCGAGCCCATGATGGCGGCCAGTGCCAGGTTGGCAATCAGATTGACCAAAGGCAGGTCGTGGCGCACCCGGGTCAGCCAGGCGCGGGCGGCGCGGAAGATGCGCCGGGTCAGCCCGCCTTCGTTCATGATCTCGCCCAGCATCACGAAGAGCGGGATGGCCAGCAAGTCGAAGGTCTCGACGCTGCCGAAGGCGATCTGCGGCACCGCGTCGAGCACCGGCAGACGGTCGGCCATGTAGAGAAAGACGAAGGTGGTGGCGATCAGCACGAATGCGATGGGCATGCCGGTGCCGAGCAGGACAAGAAAGCTGAGGCCGGTCACAGGGTCACCTCATGATGTTCGCCGGTCGGGCGCAGGATATGCGCGACCACGTGAATGAAGGCGGTGATGCAGAAGAGCGGAACCACCAAAAAGAACGGCCATTTCTTCCACCCCGTGGTGATCACCTGTTCGAAGGCCACCATGGGCGAGTTCACCCAGACCACCGATTTCCACAGCAGCACCGCAAGGATGGCCGCAATGATCAGGTTGACCGCCACCTCCATCGCCCGCCTGGCGAAGCCCGGCAGCTTGTCGACCAGCAGGGTGACGCCGATCTGGGCGCGGTCATGCAGCGAGATCGAGATTGCCACGAAGGCCAGCCAGACCAGCATGATTGCCGCCAGTTCCTCGGCAAAGACGATCGGACGGCCGGCGAGGTAGCGCATGCCGACATTGACGGTGATCAGGCCGACGAAGCCCACCACCATCACCCGGCTCACGACCCGCTCGACGGCGACGAGCCGGTCCGAGAGGCGGAGCATGATTTGCTCCGCCGTGCCAGTGGTCCGGGTTGCGGCTGTCATTGGGCGGCCTCGCGGGCCTGCTCCTGAAAGCGGCTGATGATGTCGTTGGAACCGTAAGCCTCCTGGAAGGCGGCATTGGCGGTGCCGAAGACCTCGTTGCCGTTCTCGACGCGGCCGATCTCGATCTGGCCATCGAGCGAGGCGATATTGGCGCTCTCCGCCGCCACCTGCTGTTCGGTGCCCCAGGCCAGCGCCTCTTCCGCCGCGGCGGTGAAGGCGGCGCGTTCTTCTTCGCTCATTCCGCTCCAGGTGGCCTGCGACACCACCAGCACCGCCGGAAAGGCCATGTGGTTGGTCAGGGTGAGGCCGCCCGCAACTTCCTGAAAGTTCAGGCCGACCAGTGCGTCAAGGTCAATGTCGATGCCGTCGAGCAAGCCGCTCTGAAGCCCGGAATAGACGTCGCCGAGATTGACCGGCGTCGGCACGGCGCCCACCGCCTGCCACCAGGTCTGCATCGCCGGGAAGGGCACGATGCGGATCTTCTCGTTGACGAGGTCGTCGGGGGTTTCAATCAGGCCCTCGCGCATCAGGATATGGCGCATCCCGGCGAAGGTATAGCCCAGTCCCTGGACCCCTGCGCGTTGCAGCTCGTCCAGCATCTCCTGCGCGGCCGGGGTTTCGGCGGCGGCGGCGGCGGCGCTGACATCCTCGAAAAGATACGGCGTGAACCAGCCGGCCAGCGACGGCGCCCGCAGGCTGCTGATCGCGCCGGTCATCAGCGCGGCGTCAAGCAGACCGGTACCCAGCTGCTGAAACATTTCCTGCTCGGAGCCGAGCTGTCCGGCGGGAAAGACGGCCAGCGAAAGCGCGTCGCCCGATTCGTCCGGCAGCGAGTCTGCCATGCGATTGGCCACTTGCGTCCAGACATGCGGCGGCGGCGTGATCAGGCCGATGCGCAGCTCTTTCTCGGCCAGCGCGGCGGAGGTCATCAGGGCCAGGGCTGCGGTCGAGGCGGCAAGGCGAGCGGTCAGAAAATGCTTCATGGGGTCCTCCCGTTGCGTGATCCCGGGGAATCACTTCGCTAAGTATGCTTATGGTAAGTATACTATGTATTGCGCTGCGTCAAGATAGTGAGTAAGCATACTATTGACGAAGGCGGCCTGCGCCGACGAAGCGGAGACAGACGGTGACCTCATCCCAAAACCTTGAAATCCACAATATGGCGGGTCACCTGATCCGACGCCTCAACCAGATCTCGACCTCGGTCTTCCAGGACCGCATGAAGAATGCGGGATACGATCTGACCCCGATCCAGTTCGCTGCCCTGAACGCGATCTGCGCCAATCCGGGCATCGATCAGGCCAGCCTCGCCGGCCTCATCGCACATGATCGCGCGACGATCGGCGGTGTTGTGGACCGGCTCGAGGCAAAGGGGTTCATCCTGCGCAAGGTCAGCCCCCGCGACCGGCGCGCACGCGAACTTTCCCTGACCGACCTCGGTGACGCCACGCTCGCTGGCGCGAGACCCGTGGTGCGCGCGATGCAGGACGACATGCTGACCGGCCTGACGGATGCAGAGCGTCTGGAGTTTCTCCGGCTCGCCAGGAAAGCGGCCGACGGCGGAAACGACCTCAGTCGGGCACCTCTCGCAAAATAGCTTGAAGGCGCACTTCGTGCCGTGGCTGTGTGGCCGGGTCGTTTCGAGATCACCGAACGCACCCGCAAATCGATCCTGCGTCAGGTGGAAAGGCCGCTGATCGCCGGATCTGAATAGCTCCGCCCGGGCCGGTTTCGCGAACGGCTGCAAATCGCCAGACGCCAATACAGCCGGCACAAAAGTCGCGCGACAGACGAAAAGTCACGTCATCTGGCTGCCTTGCACAGCGCCAAACGGAATTCGATTTCCGGCAGCGACCGGTCGGGTCACTCTCAAAAGGCCCGGGCGACGGATCCTAAGATGCCGCGGAACCGCGTCGGCGTACTTTGTACAGGGTGGCGGACGACGCGACGATCTGAAGGGCCAGGACGGTACCGACCAAACCGGCAAAAGGCCATTGAACCCAGTTCGGTTCGGGCGTCGCCCGATGAAAATCGAGGAAGTGAAGGTACAGAAAGTAGCCGGTATGTACAACTGACAGCCACCACAGCACGTAGGTTCCCCGCTGTACAAATTTCCAAACCGAACTTCCCATCCACCGGAGGCTTCGGTCGTTCGACGTACCGGCCAAAATCAGACCGTAAAGCAATGCAAGGACACCAATCAGATTGGCAATCGCAAATCCGTGCTGCACCATGACGTATCTTTGCAGTCCCGGGTGAAATTCAAAGCCGACAAGACGCATGAGATCCAGGTTCACCCAGCCGATCAAGATGATCGTGGCGTGTATGAATGCCAGCAACACCGCATATATGCCCAATTCGCGCCGGTAGGGTAACAATACCGCCGTACTGCGCCACAGACGCGACACGGGACCAAGCGACATGGCGGCTGCCACCAGAACAATCGACATATCACCAACGGCCCTGTTCCAGCGGTGCATCGGCGACCACTCGATGCGGCTGTACAAGAACAGCCATGTCCCGGCCGCACCGATCAAAATCACGATCAGGTGGCGCGCCCACCATGATGAAAGCAGATAAGATTTCAGATTGAACCCGGCCACATTCCTGCGAGGCGATACTGTCATTCGCATACTTCTCCCAATTAACGGGACATCTAGATGCGCTGGAAAGCAAAGACCGCGCCAATCCCGACAAGAGCATATAACACGATCATGGGATCCGACCCCAGTTGCATCTTCGTGAAGGCCACCGGAACAACCACGTCAGAGGCCGGCGCAACAGAGTGATGGCCTTTGCACCGATCGCATGTCGCATGTAGTGAAACGCACCCCAATGCACCGGCATGGCCATGACAAGATAAGAAAATGCGCCAAGCGACGCGATCCGGATGAGGTCAGAAAACACTGCCAGAACCGAGGCAGGAACCACGGTGTAGACCGGCGTGTGGCTGCGGACCGGGCTGATATGATCCCCGGGAAAGCCCTCGTTTCTGGATCGAGTTTTCCGCATCGAGGCCTTGGCTGGGAGAGGAGCGGAAACGCATCAAAGCATCGAAATTCCCGGACGCACAAATGGCGTTTGTCTACAGGCAGGCGGTGGGCAGAACGTCTGTTGCGGAGGTCTGTCGGAAGACAGATTGGCGCGGATTCCTTCAACTCACCTGGATATCGATACGCCACATCCTGTAGCGCCCGTGCCCGGTTACTTCCTGAATTAGGCCCCGGTCTTCCATCCAGGCCAGATTGCGCTGCACAGCCGCGCGGCTTGCGCCGGTCAAGGCTTCCGCCATTGGGGCCGACACCAAAGGCCATTCGGTCAATACAGAGCGGAGACCGGCCGGTGTGCGCCCGGAGAGCCGAGCCATCGCAGCTTCTGCCCGTGCATCCCAGGCTTCGATGTCGTCCAGATGGCGCATCGCCGTCAGAATGGTGTTGTTCATCCCATCCAGCCAGTGGGTCAACCGCTCGAACGGCAGGCCGGAGGCACGCAGCCCCCCTGCCCCACCCTTGGCGATTGGTGCGAAGATGGCACCGCGTCCGTCACCGGCCGCGATCCGGGCTGCTGTGACGGTTGCCTCGATCTGGTCGCCGTGTTGGCCGAGGCCCGCCAGGCTCCAGAGATGAAAGCCCATGCAGGCGCGCGTGATCGGGTGCAGATCGGCCGCTGCCGTCATCACGTCTATCCATCCGCTCGCGCGATCTTCGAACCGTTCGGCTGTCTCCTCGATGGTCTCGGGATCACGGCGGTCAAGGAAGGCCGCCAGATCGGTCATCGGGCCCGGGCCACCGGTCAGGCGACGAACAGCCCACCCAATCCGGGCCAAGGCATTTGAATCATCCTGAACACCTGACAGCCGCATGGAGGTCCACAGTGCCAGACGATCGGGGCTCACCCGATCACCCGCATACCAGCTGAGGTCCGCCGCCTCGATCAGAGCCAGTCTGTGCCGCCAGCCTTTCGGGCCGCGCTCCAGCCGGTCATCCAGCGCCCCCATGCGCCCGGCCACCCTTGCCAGAAGCGCAGCCTGGGCGCCTTCCGCCATTGCCCAGTCGTCGATGACGGACTTTTCGGACGTTTGCGCGCGTGGCCCGGGAGGCAAATCATCCGGGTCTTCTTCGAGCGGCCCCGGCAGGAACCAGAGATCTTCTTCTGAAGTCTCCTCATCCTCTTCGGTGGTGGTGAGAGGATCGTCGGAAAGGTCATTAAAGGTAGATTCTTGCGGTTTCATATGTGCAAAATACGTGGCTTTTGCACATTACCCAAGCGATTTTGCGTCCATGCCCCTGCCCCAGGATCAACACGGGATGCACAGCCGCCCGCTACGCGCCGTGAAAGCCTGTGTGCGTGACGATCGCCTGCCCGCCAATGTCGCCGCGATCAAGGACGCGGACGCGGGCATTCCGTTGCAAGCAATCTGCGGCCGGCCGGAGGCGAGGCACGAATTCACGCTGCATTGCCACACCCGTTGACAGGCGCCCTCGGTCGGAATGTTGCTGGCGCGGGCCAAGCGCCTTGGGCTTATCTGAGGGGGCCCCAGATTGCCGTCATGCGTTTCGTAAGTGCCACGATTCGCAGACAAAGCTTGCCGTGCCCCCCGGGGGCAGGCAAAGGCAACACGGCAACTTATTCGCGAACCGCCCCTTCGCGCAATGGTTATTCTTATTTTCCAGACACTTACGCCATACCACCATCCTGCACCCCCGAGCGCTATCGGAATTCCGCCATCCACCAGCTTAAAAAAATTGTTGTCTGGGGATAAGTTGCGTGCGATGAGTGCTCTAGTCGCAAGAACGCGAAAATCACGCACTTTAGCGACGAAACATAATCGACCCACCAAGAGGTCACGAGGGCAGCATGAACAGCAAGGCGGATTTCCCCGGCACAAAGTCTATTGCAGGATCCATTTCCACGGATGCGGCGCGACTTTCGGAAGCCCTGAACCACCATATGCGCAACAGCTTTCAACCGGAAAGCAGAAAGACCCTGCGCAAATTCCACCCTGCCGAAGTTTCCGAGTTGACAGGCATCAGTATGTCGAACCTCCGAACGCGCCACCAGGAGGGTGACTTTCCCGACGTCGAGACGGATTCCCGAGGCCGACGCCTCTATACTGCGGAAGAAATCGACCAGATCCGCAAGGTGATGGCAAAAACCGGTCGCAACGGCGACGCCTACTTGCCAGGTCGGCGGGACGGTGACGCGCTTCAGATCCTCTCCATCGTGAATTTCAAGGGCGGGTCCAGCAAGACGACAACCGCGATCCACCTGGCCCAGCGATACGCCCTCAGGGGCTATCGCGTGCTGGCCGTGGACATGGACCCCCAGGCCAGTCTGACGACGATGTTCGGCTATCGCCCGGAAATCGAGTTTGCCGAGAGCGGAACCATATACGATGCGCTGAAGTACGAAGACCCTGTGCCGTTGAGCCAGGTGGTGCGCAAGACTTACTTTCACAACCTCGACCTGGCACCTGCCGGGCTGTTGCTGTCCGAGTATGAAACCGAAACCGCCTATGCACTTCAGCACAAGGTCGACCCGCCCTTTACGCAAAGACTGGCCATCGCACTCGATGAAATCGAAGCCAATTACGATCTGGTGATTATCGATTGTCCGCCTCAGCTGGGCTTCACGACAATGACTGCCTTGCTGGCGTCCACAGGTCTCTTGATCACCGTCGTACCCAGCATGCTCGATGTTGCTTCGATGGCGCAATTCCTTGAGATGGCCGGAGAGACTGTTCGCACCCTTGAGGAAGCGACGGGGCCGATCGACTGGTCGTTCCTCAAATACCTCGTTGCGAGGTTCGAGCCGACCGACGTGCCGCAATCGCAGATGGCGGGTTTCCTCAGGTCCATTCTGCTCGACCAGGTGCTTGCCACGCCGATGCTGAAATCCACCGCGATTTCCGACGCCGGGATGACGCAGCAGACAATCTATGAGCTGGAACCGAGCCAGGTGGTCAAGAAGACCCTGGACAGGATCATGGAAAGTGTGAACGGCGTCGCGGACGAATTCGAGAAAACAATCCAACAATCCTGGGGGAGGACCGTCGACTGATGGCACGTAGAAACCTGTTCCAGCCCCCGCCCCCGCCGGATGCCGCCGCTGCTGTTTCCTCCGAGGATTCGAAGCCCCGCTTCCCGAACACGGGCGCGATGAGCGGCGTAAAATCGACGCTCAAGGATCTCTCCAGCAATGCGGTCCGGGAAATTCCCGTCGACCTGATCGAGGAAGACGGGCCAAAGGACCGCCTTGCCTTTTCCGACGCCGACGTGGTCACGCTTGCGGCAAGCATCAAGGAACACGGCCAGCAGGTGCCGATCATGGTGCGTCCGCTTGCGGAAAAGCCCGGGCGCTACAAGATCGTTTACGGTCGTCGCCGGTTGCGGGCACTGCAATCGATCGGACTGGCGGCCAGAGCCCTGGTGCGCACGCTTTCCGACGAAGAGGCGATCCTGGCGCAAGGCCAGGAAAACTCACATCGGCTGGACCCGAGTTTTATCGAAAAGGCTCTTTTCGCGGCACAGCTCAGCGACACGGGCTATGAACAGCCCGTGATCCTCGACGCCCTGGCCATCGACAAACCGATGCTGTCGCGCATGACCAAGGTGGCGCGATCGATCCCCGAACCGGTGATCGAGATGATCGGCTCGGCGCATGGTGTCGGTCGCCGCCGGTGGGAAGACCTCGCCGACAAGGTGAAGGGCAGCAATTCTGACCTTATTCAAGTGGCCTCGGACTTGGCACTCGACAAGATCCCTGCCTCGGACGACCGCTTTGCGCGTGTCAGCGACGCTGTATCCAATAGCGCCAAGGCCGCCAAAGCCACAAAACCCGCGGCACAAAAGGTCATGGCGAACGACGGCAAAACATTGGCTGAGATCAAGGACAGCCCACGCGCACTGACCGTGAAGATGTCCAAGGTCGACGCCCCGGAATTCACTCAATGGATGCGGGACAATGCCGAAATTGAGCTGAAGCGTCTCTATGAGGCGTGGAAGTCGGACAGGCAATCCGACTGATACACAGGCGAGCAGAGCAACAAAAACCACAAGGAGCACGACACACAGCCAAAAAAAGAAAGAGCCCCCAAGGTCACCCCTGGAGAGCCCAATCTGTTCTTAGCACCCTCAGATTTACCAGCTTCTCCGTAACAGTCAACAACAACCGATTCGGTTGAACGGTTTTTTGTTGCCTTTTCTCAAGAAAACGGGGGGCTGGGCCCTTTCCCGACCGGTTGTCGTGAAAAATTCATGGCATTTACGCAAGCATCCGCCTCCGTAGGAGAGCGGAACCGGGAACTGTTGTCCGCGGACAACGCCCGCCCCGAACGGCACATCGTCATCGACACACTGCGCCAGGCAGCCCATTTGATGGGGCTGAAAGCGTCAGTCATTGCGACGCTCGACGCGATGCTGTCATGTCTTCCCCCGAAGCGGCGCCACAACACCGTTTTCGCATCGAATGCCACGCTTGCCTTCCGCCGAAACGGTATCTCTGACCGGACCATTCGGCGCCATGCCGCCATCCTTCAGGAGTGCGGCCTTCTCGTCCGGCGGGACAGTTCCAACCGGAAACGGTTCTGCCGCCAGAACAGGACGGAGGGAACCGCACTTCGGTTCGGGTTCGACCTGTCGCCGTTGTTCCAGCGCTTTCGCGAGCTTGTTGACCTTGCTGCCGAGGCCGTTCGCAAGAACGATCAGATCGCCTATCTCAAAACCAAGATACGCGCCGCCGCAAATGAAATCCTACGAACCGATCCCGACAACAGTGATGCCACAATGGCTATCCGCGCCCTTCGTAGAAATCTTTCACTGGAGGACTGCCAAAACCTGTTGGCCAGCCTCGACATCGAAGCCAGGGACATCGAACAACCGTACGAATGCACCGACGCCAGAGAAGAAAAAATGTCCGACAGCCACGGCCAAATTGTCCGGCACCATCATAACTCAAGTAAAGAAAATATTGATATTAAAGACCCGAGCCAATCCAAAATGCCTCCATCACGGTCCGAAGCGCCAAAGATCACCATTCAGGAAATCCTGAGCGCCTGCCCCGAAGCTGCGCAATTTTCACTGTCGCCAGTGAAGACCATGTCCGACGTGGTTTCCCATGCCCGAACTCTTGCCCCAATGCTCGGGATCGATTCACGAAACTACCAAGATGCACAGGAGCGACTGGGCATAGAAGGCGCGGCACTGACTGTCTGGGCCGTCATGCAATTCCATGAGAAAATCCAGAAGGTCGGCGCCTACTTTCGCTCGATAACGTCAGGAAAGAACAGCGCTGGCTTTGTCCCGGAACAACTTGTGCGTCGATTGTCTCGGACATGACCTGGGCAATCTTGCGCCATCGACCCCGCCGGTTTCTCTCGGGTTTTCGCAATGATTGCGCGATGGAGCCCAACCGTTGTCCGCGGACAATTTTGTCCGAAGTCACGGGCCGTCCGCTCCATGACCAGCTCATTGACGCCAATCCGCAAAACGAGGCTCTGGGCTGGGGCATTGCAGCACGCAACGCGGCTCAGAGTTCAGGTCGCTGAATGTCACGCTCTCGATCCGCTTATCGTGCTTGCGACGCTCCGGTTGGTTGAGCCGTTCCAAGACTTGTCGCGCTGGCCCCTACCCTTCCCAATCTTGCCGCTGAGGATGCGGCGACGCTGGAGCGGCTTGGGTTGTATTGCCAAACCGGCGGGCAATGGTGCGGGAATGCATGCGCTTTCCCCGATCAAGCCCGTAAGAACCCGCTTGCCGGCCTTGGCGCGGCGGTGCCTCTGGAACAGGATGCCGAGGACATTCCCCTCGACATCGCCAGCGCTCGAGAGCTGTTCCCCGTTTATCGCGGTGACGACCTCCTCGACACGCCAATTGTCCGCGAACCGGCGGTCGGCCCAGACAGTATCGACAAAGTTTTCTCCGAGAAACCGAAAGCCTTTTGCGCCCACCAGCACCTTGGCTGGGGCGGCATGGGGGGCGCTTGCCGGGCCAGGACAATTGCATTTCGAAGGTAGTTTCCATGGCCGGCTGAGCCGGCAGGCAGCACGACAGCCCACCATCTGTCACTTCAGAGTTATCGGACGTAGCTGGAGCAGGTAGATAGGGGCGGTTATGTGGCAAATACCAGCCAGAAAGCGCCCCTGCCCGGCGGCCGTCGATCCCGGTATCAGCCGGACTCAACCCAAGCGCCAAGTACTGAAATTCTAGCGCAACCTGCCGCCGCGGTCATCACCTGACATCATGAAATCCGCAATATCGCGAGAAATTTGTTCCCGTCATCCGGCGGGCGCAGGGTAGGGGCGGTGCCAGAACCGGTCGTGAAAGGCGCCTTCGGGTGGCGATTTGGCCGCTGCCACCGTCTTGTCCGCATGGCCGGCGGTCATCCCGCGCAACATTTCGGCGTTGAGCAGGGCGTCGAGCCGGGCGCGGATGTCGGGGCGCGCCGCGATCAGGTTCTCCTGCTCGCCGGGATCGGCGCCCAGGTCAAACAGCGCTTCGCTTCCGGCGTGATAGCGGGCCAGTTTCCAGCGTCCCTGCCGCAGCATCACACCGCGCGAGGTGACGCCAAAGATCGCGCGGTCGGGCGTCGCGGTGCCAAGCACAGCGCCGCGCGATTGCGGGGCCGGCGGCAGACCCGCCCAGGTCAGGAAACTCGGGAAGAGATCGACCAGCGTCACCGGCGCGGTTTCGACCTTCGCCTCGGGCTGGCGGAAATCGGCCACGATCAGCGGCACGCGGATTGAAGGCTCGTGAAAGAAGCCTTTGCCCATCAGTCCGAAATCCCCGAGGTAATCGCCGTGGTCAGAGGAGAAGACGACAATGGTATTGTCGAGCTTGCCGGTCTCGCGCAGGGTCTCGATCAGCAGCGCCACATCCTCATCCAGCCGTTCGACCGACACGGCGTAATGGTGGCGGATGGTGCGGATCTGCGCCTCGGTCAGTTCGGAATAATCCAGTTCGGCCCAGTCGCGGCGATAGCCGGCCACCAGTTCGGGCAACAGGACCGCGCTTTCCTCGGTGCGGGGCAGGGCGGGCGGCAGGCCGGCGGGATCAACCCGGTCCAGCGCCGCGGCGGGCGGGTCATAGGGGCAATGCGGACCGGGAAAGCCCACCATCATGGCAAAGGGCTGGTCGCCGGTCATGTCGCGCAGATGGGCGGCCGCGCGTCGGGCAACCCAGCGGTCGGGTTGCAGATGATCGGGCAGGGGGTTGATCGCCGCGCCCTTGGTCTCGGCATAGCCCGCCATCTGATGGCCGTGCAGCTTGCCATGGCCCTCGGCGGTCAGCGCGTGGTGGTAATCGTCGCGCACATGGATATGGCGCTTGTCCTCGGAAATCACCCGGTGCTGAAACCCCTCGGCGCGGTCCCAGGGATAGAAATGCATCTTGCCGATGGCGGCGGTGTGATAGCCGGCCCCGGCCAGCAACTCGGGCCAGGTGGCAATGCCCATGGCGCGGCGGTCGGGGCGCAGCCAGCAGAGATTATGCAGGATGCCGGTCTCATGCGCCGGCTGGCCGGTCAGCATCGAGGCGCGCGCCGGCACACAGATCGGCGCCGGCGAGATTGCGGTTTCATACCGGGTGCCAGCGGCGGCCAGACTGTCGAGCGCCGGGGTGCGCAGGAAACCGGCGCCATAGCAGCCCAGGAAGTCGTGGCGGAGCTGATCGGGCAGCAGAAAGAGGATGTTGGGTTTGCGGGTCATGGCAGGTCCTTGTGAAACGTCGGGCGGCCAGCGCGGATCTGCACCGCCCCGGCCAGCAGGATGAGGCCGATGCCGGTCCAGCCGGCGAGATCGGGCAGGTAGCCCCAGAGCAGGGCGTCGAACCCCAGCGACCAGAGCACGCTGGAATAGCGCAGCGGGGCGATCTGGCTGAGTGCGGCGCGCCGCAGGGCTGCGATGATCAATACATTGGCGCCGATGAACCCGGCCGCTGCCGCCGCGATCAGGCTGAGGTCCCGCGCCGGCGGCATCACCCACCCGGCCTGTCCCGGCAGGAGCGCGGCCAGGCTTCCGGCCAGCGCCAGCGAGACCAGCGCGATGCGAATTGTATCGGTCCTGGGTGGCAGCAGCCGGGTGACGATATCGCGCAGCGCATAGGCCAAGGTCGAAATCAGGGCCAGCCCGATGCCCAGAGGCGAAAACGCAAGGCCGGGTTGCAGGATCAACAGCGTTCCGGCGCAGGCCAGGGCAAGCGCCAGCCAGTTGAGCGCGCGCAACCGCTCTTTCAGCAGAACGCCCGAAAGGATCACCGAGACAATCGGCAGGGTGGCGTGGATCGCGGCAAGCAGCGCCAGCGGAATCTCGAAGATCGCCAGCGAAAAGCACAGTGCCGCCACCGCGTCGAGCACGGCCCGCAGCCCGCCGCGCGGGCCGATCAGCCGCGCTTCGCCGCGTCGCCGCGCCAGCACCACCAGCGCCAGCACCGCAAAGGCCATGGCCGAGCGCAGCGCGATGGCCTCGCCCGGCGGCGTGGCGCCGATCGCCTTGAGCACCACGCCCGAGGCGACGCCGCTGAACAGCGCCACCAGGGCCAGCAACTGGCCCGAGGCTGTGGGGCCCGGTTTCATGCGCGCGGGCAGGGGGCGGTAAGCTCGACCCTGTTGCCGGCGGGATCGGCAAAGAAGGTCCAGATCACGCCCGAGGCGCCCTGACGCGGCGGATGCAACGGCGCAATGCCTTGGACGAATAGATGTTCGAGCATCGGGTCGATCTCGGCGGTGTGCAGGCCGAAATGGCCCGGCGCGACGCCATCGGTATCGGCCAAAAGCTCGATAAAGCCGCCGGCTCGGTGCATCTGGAGCAGCGCGATCCGGCCGGCGGCGTCATGGCGGGTGAACCCCCGGACAAAGCCGAACGCCTGGTAAAAGGCGGCGCTGGCTTCGGGATCGGGCGCGGCGAGGGCGACATGATTGAGGGCGAGGGCGGGCGTGCTCATGCGGCCACCCGTCTCGGCCAGAGATCCTGCGCCACCCGGGTCAGCCCGGCGAGGCTGGCGGCATCGGCGTCTACCGGCAGATGGGCACGGCCGAAGTGATCGAGCGCGCGGGCATAGCGGTCGGCCAGCACACCGCTGGCCAGAAGCAGAACTGGGCTGTCACCGGTGGGTTGGGCGGCGCATTCCGCCCCGATCAGCACGCCCGAGAGAAAGGCCGCCACCTCGGTGCCGGGCATCTGCCCGGTCAGCACCGAGGCGCGACCGGCAAAGACCGCATGTGAGAGCGGCAGCGCCGCGCCACGGTCGAGCCCGCGCCGAAAGGCCGCCTCCTGCATCTCGTCGCCCTCGGCCAGCGCGCCAACAAGGCTGGAGTTCAGCAAGAGCTGGAACAGCTCGCCGGTGACAAAGGTCTGAAATCCGCTCAGCGTGCCGGCCGCGAGCCGGGCCCATTTGCTGTGGGTGCCGGGAATGCAGATGACCGCCTCGTCGCGCCCGGTAAGCATGGCGGCACCGAGGATCTGCACCTCTTCGCCGCGCATGACGTCGCCGCCGGTGTCGGTCTTCATGCAGGCGCCCGGCAGAATCACCACCGGATGCGCACCGATGTGAAACCGGCCGGCATTGACGGCAAGATCGGCAAACCGCACCGGGCAGGCGGCATAAGGCGCCTCCTGCCAGCCGCCGCGCGCGCCCACCATGCCCTGCATCAGCACCGGCAGGGTCGGATCGGCCTCGAGCCAGTCGCCGCAATGGCGGCGGATCACCGCCTCGAAATCCCTGTCTTTCACGGACTTGAGCCCGTCTGGCCCGCTGCGCGCGGCGATCACCTCGCCGGCTGTGCTGACGGCCCAAGCGCGAAAGGACGAACTGCCCCAATCGACCGCGATGAAGGATGGCTGCGCCATGGTGAATGCTCCTCGTGCTGCAAAAACGCATTGACAGGTTACGACGGGCCTCGGTATGTTTCAACTATGAAACGGTAGTTGCAAATAGTGAGACTAACAAGATGAAAGCTGCGCTGAAGGGTGTCCTGCCCATCGTCCCGACCCCCTTTGCCAAAAGCGGCGAGGTCGACGAGGTCTCGCTCAGGAAAGTCGCGGCTCATGCGATCGAGGCGGGCGCGGCGGCACTGGTCTTTCCCGGCGTCGCCAGCGAGGATCTCTACCTCAGCGCCGAAGAGCGCCGCCGCGCGCTGGGCCTCGTGGCCGATGTGGCCCGGGGCCGGCTGCCGGTCATCGCCGGTGTCAATTCTTCCGATCCGGCCGAGATGGTCGAGATCACCCGCATGGCGGTCGAGGCCGGCGCCGATGGCATCATGGCGATGGCCGTACCCGGCATGGAGGGCGATTGCGGCACATGGTTCGGCCGCATTGCCGACGCGCTTGGCGAGGGCCGGCCGATCATCCTGCAAAACCTGTTCAAGCCGCGCGGCGCCGATCTGAGCGCCGACGAGATGCTGGCGCTGGCCGCCGAGGTGCCGGCCATTCGCTACGTAAAGGAAGAAGGCATCCCCTCGGGACCCAAGGTTTCGCGGCTGGTCGCCGGCTGCGGCCCGGATCTCGACGGGGTGATCGGCGGCGGCGGCGCGCGCTACCTGCTGGAAGAGCTCGACCGGGGGGCGATGGCCACCATGCCGGCGATCGAACTGCTCGATCTGCATGTCGCGCTCTACCGCGCCTATGCGGCGCATGACCGGGCCGAGGCGCTGCGCCTTTACGAACGCAGCCTGCCGCTCTTGCTGATCCAGGCACCGTACCGGATGCGGCTGACCAAGCTGATCCTCAAGCATCGCGGCCTGATCGAATGCGACGACGTGCGCGAACCGCTGCCCGAAATGGATGGCGAGCTGACAGAACTGGTGCTGGAGCTTTATGAACGCGCCAGCCTGACGCGGGAGCTGGCCGATGCATAAGCAGATCGAACGCATCGACGTCTTTGTCTTCGAGCGCGACCGCAAGGCGGCCTATCTCGGCGATCTGGGAGACGGCGAATTTGCCCTCGGCGACAGCCACATCGTGCGGCGCTTCAATGGCACGGTCTATCCGCGCTTCGACCGTTCGGTGGTGGTGCGGCTGACCGATGCCGATGGCGCCATCGGCTGGGGCGAGACCTATGGGCTGGTGGCGCCCAAGGCGGTGGCGGCACTGATCGAGGATCTGCTCGGCCCCTATCTGATGATGCTGGATCCGGCTCGCCCGGATGCCACCTGGGATGCGCTCTACGAATTGCAGCGGGTGCGGGGCTATTGGGGCGGCTATCTGGCCGACACGCTGGCGGCGCTGGATATCGCGCTCTGGGATCTCTATGCGCGCAGCCGGGGAGAGAGCCTGCAAGCGGCGCTTGGCCGGCCCGGCGCCGGCGAACTTCCGGCCTATGTCTCGGGGCTGCCGGAGGCGACCAGGGCGGCGCGGCTGGAACTGGCGCAGAGCTGGCAGGCGCGCGGCTTCGACAAGGTGAAAATCCCGGTGAGCCACAGCGACGATGGCGACATCGCCGGCGAATTCGACAGCCTGCGCAGCGGGCTGGGCGCCGATCAGAAGATCGCGGTCGATGTGCATTGGACCTGCACCGCAGATCAGGCCATCGCCATGGCAGAGAGCTTGCGCCCCTTCGATCCCTGGTTCTTCGAGGCGCCGGTCGCCTCCGAGGACATCGCGGCGCAGCATGCGGTGGGCAAGTCCATCGCCTGCCCGCTGGCGCTTGGCGAGGAATGGCGCAGCGAATGGGATTATCGTCCGCGCGCCGGCGCCGCAGCGATCGTGCAGCCCGAGATGGGCCACACCGGCGTGACCCAGTTTGCCCGCATCGCCGCGCGCGCACGCAAGGACGGCGCGCAGGTCATTCCGCATGCCACCATCGGGCTGGGGCTCTTTGCCAATGCCAGCCTGCGCGCCGGTCTGGCCACCGGCGCCGAGGCGCATGAGTTCCAGCACACCATCTATCCGGCGAATGCCGCTCTGCTCGACGGCGCGGCAGATTGCGAAAACGGGGCGTTCAGAATCCCGGACAGCGCCGGCCACGGCACCATCCCCAACGCGGCGGGGATGGCGCATCTGAAACCCCTACTGAGCCTTTAGAACAGACCAACGAGGAGGAGACCCGTTATGACAACCCTGAGAAAAACCGCCATCGGCGCGCTGCTGGCCGCCAGCACCATGCTGACCGCGCTGCCCGCCAGCGCCGAAACGCTGACCTTTGTCAGCTGGATGAAGGACGAGCCGGGATATGGCGACTGGTGGAATGAGATCATTGCCGAGTTCGAAGAGACCCATCCCGGCACCACCATCAACATGAGCCGCGTGTCGCGGGCGGAATATGCCGACACGATGTTCACCATGTTCGCCGGTGGCAACCCGCCCGACATCGTGCATCTTGCCGCCTTCGAATTTCAGCCTTTCGCCAACGAGGGCTGGATGGAGCCGCTGGACGCGCGCATTGCCGAGGAAGGCATCGACCTGAGCAATTGGGCCGGGCAGACGACCTGCGAATGGGAAGGCGAAACGGTCTGCATCATGCTGCTCTACACCGGTTTCGTGCTGGCCTATAACGAAAAGATCTTTGCCGATGCCGGCATTCCGGTGCCGACCGACTGGGACAGTTATCTGCATGCCGCACGCGAACTGCGCCAGGACACCGATGGCGACGGCATCCTCGATCAATACGGCATCGCGCTGCCGTTCGACGATCCGGCCAGCGTCATGCAGGAGGCGCAGAACTTCGTGCTCGACACCGGCGGCGCCTGGACCCTGGACGGCGAGCCCGCCTTCGACCGGCCCGAGGTGGTCGAGGGGCTGGCGCGCTACAAGCAGCTCTTTACCGAAGACCTGACGCCGAAAGAGCTGTCTTCGGCCGATGTCCGGCAATTGCTGCTGGAAGGGCGGCTGGCGATGACGGTGGATGGCGGCTGGATCAACAACACCTTCCGCAGTGCCGCGCCCGAGGTGCAGCAGCACCTGAAGATCACGCAGTCGCCGTTCTCGCCGCCGTTGGGGGGCACTTCGAACGTGCTGGGCATGCCGTCGGATATCTCGGAAGAGAAAAAGGAGCTGGTGTGGGATTTCATCGCCCTGACCGCATCCGAGAAATACCAGCAGCGATTTGCCGAATGGGCCAAGACGCCGGCACCGCGGCCGGGCCTCGATTACTCCGAGCTGATGGCCGAAAACCCGTCGTTCGAGGTGCTGGCCAAGGCGGCCGCGGATGCGGCGGCAGCCAATGTCGACCGTTTGCCCAAGGGCCTGGAGCTCGAGAACAACGAGGTCGTCAAGGTGTTCTACAAGGTTGCCCAGCAGATGATCTTGCAGGATCTTGATCCGGCCGAGGCCGCCAAGCGCCTGCAAGAGCAGGTCTCGCGCATCAAGGACTGACCTTTCAGCCAACTGGCCGGCGCCCCGCCCGGGGCCCGGCCGCACAAGGGCAAGACATTCATGACCGACACAACCACACATCATCGCGGCAGAACCGGAGGCTGGATGATCCCGACCATCGATTTCAGCGCCCCGCGCCACCGTGCCAAGTTCGGCTATCTACTGCTGGCGCCTGCCGTGCTGTTGATGGCCGTGATCATCGTCTATCCGATCCTGCTGTCCGTCAGCATCAGCATGCAGGATGTGCGCATCGCGCGCATCGGCGACAGCGGCGAACCCTGGACGTTGGAGAATTATCAATGGCTGTTCGGCTCGGGCGAAACCTGGCACGCGCTCTGGGTCACGTTCAAGCTTGTGGCCGTGGTGGGCGGTCTCTCGGTCATCATCGGCTTTGCTACGGCGATGCTGGTGAACCAGAAGTTCCGCGGCCGGGCGGCGGCGCGCCTCTTTGTGGCGCTGCCCTGGGCGGTGCCCGAGGTGGTGGCCACGGTGATCTGGGCCTGGATGCTGGACAGCTCTTTCGGCCTGGTGAACTGGGTCTTGCTGACCTCGGGCCTGGTGAGCGAGCCGATCGCCTTCGGCTCGAACCCGACCGCCGCCTTTGCCGCCGTCTGTTTCGTGATGATCTGGAAAGGCTATCCGTTGATGTCGATCATGCTTCTGGCCGGCCTGCAATCGATCCCGGAAGAGCAATACCAGGCAGCCAAGGTCGATGGCGCCGGGGTCTGGCAACGGTTCTGGTACATCACCTTGCCGAACATGCTGCCGGTGGTCGGCGTCACCATGGTGATGACCACGCTCTGGGTGTTCCGCGATTTTGCCATCATCCATGTGCTGACCCAGGGCGGTCCGCTGGGCGCGACGACGACCCTGTCGATCCTGACCTTCGAGCAGAGCTTTGAATTCTTCCGCATGGGGCAGGGGGCCGCCGTCGGCGTGCTGACCATGGTGCTCTGCGCAATCATCAGCCGGGCGCTTGTCGGGCGCATGGCGAAATCGGTGCACTGAGGGGGACACGATGCAACAGAGACATCCGCTGAACACCATTGCCCTCTATCTCACGGTCCTCGTGACCTGCGGGCTGCTGCTCTTTCCGATCTACTGGATGGTGGTGACGGCGCTGCAACCCGCGTCGAACCTGCGGGCCTATCCGCCGCAGTTCTGGCCCGCCGATCCGCAATGGAACGTCTTTGCCGACCTGCTGGCAAAACACCCCTTCATGCTGTGGTTCTCGAACACCATCCTGATCGCCTTTGCCACGATGACCATCTCGCTGGCGGTCTCGATCCTGGCGGCCTATGCGCTCTCGCGCTTCCGGCTGCGCGGCGGGCAGGGCCTGGGCCTGTTCATCCTGACCTCCAAGATGCTGCCGGCGACGCTGCTGATCATCCCGCTCTTTGCGATCTTCCGCTCGACCGGCCTGGTGGGGTCGCTGTGGTCGGTGGTGATCGCCCAGGCGACGCTGATCGTGCCGTTCTGTACCTGGATGCTGAAAGGCTATTTCGACACCATGCCGCCCGAACTCGAGCAGGCGGCGCTGGTCGATGGCTGTTCGCCGCTGGGCACGATCTTTCGCATCGTGTTGCCGGTGGCGGCCCCGGGGCTGGCGGCGACGGCGCTTTACGCCTTTGTCGTCAGCTGGTCGGATTTCCTCTTTGGTCGCACTTTCCTGACCACCAATGATGAAAGCTGGACGCTGCAAATGGGCATCGCCTCGCTCAAGGGCGAGTTCGTGACTGAATGGAATGTCATCATGGCGGGGTCGATCATGGCCTCGATCCCGATCATCATCGTCTATCTTTTCCTTGAACGTTTCCTCGTCGGTGGCCTGGCCGCCGGATCCGAGAAGTAACGGAACAAAACCAATGGCAACCGTACAATTCGATCAGATCACCAAGAGCTATGGCGCCGTCGAGGCGATCCGCGATTTCAACCTCGATATCGAAGACGGCGAATTCTGCGTCTTCGTCGGCCCCTCGGGCTGCGGCAAATCCACCGCGCTCAAGATGTTGGCCGGGCTCGAGGCCACGTCGGGCGGCACCATCAGCATCGGCGGTCGCGACGTGACCGAGCTTGGCCCCGGCAAGCGCGACATCGCCATGGTGTTCCAGAACTACGCGCTTTATCCGCATATGTCGGTGCGCAAGAACATCGGTTTCGGCCTCAAGATGCAGGGCCTGCCGGCGAACGACATCAACGCCAAGGTCGAAGAGGCCGCGCGGGTTCTGGAGCTGACCCCCTATCTCGATCGCAAGCCCCGCGCGCTCTCTGGCGGACAGCGCCAGCGGGTGGCGCTGGGCCGGGCCATCGTGCGCGAACCGGCGGCCTTTCTGATGGACGAGCCGCTGTCGAACCTCGATGCCAAGTTGCGGGTGCAGACCCGCTCCGAGATCGTCAAGCTGCAAAGACGGCTGGGGGTGACGACGATCTATGTCACCCATGACCAGACCGAGGCGCTGACCATGGCCGACAAGATCGTGGTGATGAAGGGCGGCGAGATCCAGCAGGTGGGTAGCGCCGAACAGCTGTTTCACGCCCCGGTCAATGTCTTTGTCGCAGGCTTCATCGGCTCGCCCGGCATGAATTTCTTTCACGGCAAGGTCGAAAGCGGCCCGCAGGGCCCGGTGACCCGGTTCGGCGGTCACGACATCCCATTGCCGGCAAAATGCGCCGGCATGTCGGGGCGCGACATGATCTTCGGCATCCGTCCCGAGCATATCCGGGTGGGCGAAGACGGCCCCGGCGTGGCACTGTCGCTGGTCGAGAACCTCGGCACCGAAAAGATCCTGCATTTCCACACGCCGGGCGAAAACGTGCTCGAGCTGGACCGCGCGCAGGTCGGCGCCGATGAAGAGCGCGATGCCCAGACCATGCTGATCCGGGTGATCGACGATCGGCGCTACAGCGAGGCCGAGACCCTCGCGCTCGCTTTCCCGGTGGAGAAACTTCATGTATTCGATCCCGACACCCATGAGGCGGCGGCAGGATGAGCGCTTGAACAGGTTCGACGACATTGCAGAGCGGTTTCCCGGCGCCGGCACGCTGGTCAAGGGAATCCAGATCATCGAGATCCTCGATCAGATCGGCCGGCCGGCCACCTCGGCCGAGCTTCTGGCCCAGACCGGCCTGCCCAAGGCCACGCTCTACCGGTTGATCGGGGCGCTCACCGCCTTTGGCTACATCCGCCACGATCCCCGGCTCAAGACCTATGCGCTGGGGCATCGGCTGATCGAGCTGGCGGGCAAGTCGATGGCGTCTTTCGATCTGCGCACGGCGGCCGAGACCGAGGTGCTGCGGCTGTCGAAAGAGCTGAACGAGACGGTGAGCCTGGCGGTGCTGGAAGGCGAGCGCACGATCTATGTCGACGTGCGCCGGCCCTCCAACCCGCTGGCCATCGGTGTCGAGATCGGCCGCGAGCTGCCGGCGCTGGAAAGCGCCTCGGGCCATGCCATTCTCTCGGCGCAGCCGCCGCACCGGGTCAACGGCATCATCGGCGCGCTGCCGGCAGAGGAGCAATCTGCCCTGCTGGCCGATTTCGCCATCGCCCGCGCGCGCGGCTATTCGATCGCCAATTCGCGCACCCTTGAAGGCGTGGTGGTAATCGCCGTGCCGGTCAACGGCCCGCCCGGCATGGGCCATGGCGCCATCGTCGTCACCGCGCTTGCCAGCCGGTTGAGTTATGAACGCCGCCATGTGATCGGACGCGACCTGATGGAAGCCGCGCGCCGGGTCATGGGCAATATCGGGAGCGCCCCTGTGAGCATCACCGCCAATCCGCGCCGCACCGCCCATGTCGAGGAAGGGCTCGAATGCCTCGCCGCGACCGGGGCCATCGTCGGCGAAGGCCCGGTCTGGGACGCCCGCGAAGGGGTGTTGCACTGGGTCGATGTCGCCGCGCCCGCCTTTCACGTCTACGATCCCAGACGCGGCGAAAACCGCATGTCGCAGGCGCCTTACATCGTGTCGGCAGTTCTGCCGGCCGAGGGCGGCGGTATGCTGGCGCTCACCCAGAACGGGCTCGAACGCTATGATCCGGTGACCCAGGCGCTCGAGACGATCCACAACCCCGAGGCGCATCTGCCCTCGAACCGCTTCAACGATGCCAAGACCGATCCGCAGGGCCGGGTCTGGAGCGGCTCGATGAGCCTCGACGCCTCGATGCCCTCGGGATCGCTCTACCGTTTCGACCGGCCGGGCGAGGCGCGGGCGGTCGACGGCGGCTTTCAGGTGTCGAACGGTCTCGACTGGAGCCCGGACGGCCGCACCTTCTATTTTACCGATACCGCGCTCGGCATCGTCTTTGCCTATGATTACGAGGCCGCCGGCGGCACCCTGTCGAACCGGCGCAGCTTTCTCACCTTCGATCCGGCCGAGGGCAAGCCCGACGGACTCTGCACCGACAGCGAGGGCAATCTCTGGATCGCCATCTGGGATGGCTGGCGGGTGGCCTGCTACGGCCCCGACGGCAGGCTCAAACGCGAGATCGACATGCCGGTGCCGCGCCCGACAAGCTGCTGTTTCGGCGGCAACGACATGAAACGACTGTTCATCACCAGTGCCTCGATCCGCCTGCCGGCCAGCGTGCTGGACGAGGCGCCCCTGTCCGGCGCGCTGTTTGCCATCGATGTGGATGTGCCGGGCAAGCCGGCCACGGAGGCCCGGGCATGAGCGCCACCCATGCGGAATTTGCCGGCCGCCACGTGATGGTCACCGGTGCGGCGGCGGGCATCGGCCGGGCGACGGCGCTGGCCTTTGCCGCCCAGGGCGCGCGGGTGACGGCTGTCGATCTCAACGCCGAGGGGCTGGCCGAGACGGCGGCTGCGACCGAGGCGATCACCCCCGCCACCTGCGATCTGACCGACAGCGCGGCCCTGAATGCGCTCTGCGCCGAGGCAGAGGCGCGGCACGGCGCGATCCGGGTGCTGGTCAACAATGCCGGTGTCGACCGGCGGATCGCCTTTGCCGAGCAGACCGAAGCGGATTGGCGCTGGATGCTGGCCGCCAACCTCGACCATCACGCCCTGCTGGCGGCGCAGGTTGCGCCGGGTATGGCGGCGGCGGGCGGCGGGGCCATCGTCAACCTTTCGTCCACCGCCTGGATGAAGCTGGCCGGCAATCTGACCGCCTATCACACCGCCAAGGCCGGGATTCTCGGACTGACCCGCGGCCTGGCGCGCGATCTCGGCGCCCAGGGCATCCGCGCCAATGCCATTGCTCCGGGTCGCGTGGTGACCGAGCGGGTGGCGGGACAGGTGAGCGCCGATTGGGTGGCCGAGACACACGCGCTGCAATGTCTCCCCGAGCTGATCCAGCCGTCGGACATCGCCGATTGTGTCCTGTGGCTGGCCTCGGATGCCGCGCGGATGATCACCGGGCAATGTATTGTCGTCGATGGCGGGGTGGTCTGACCGGCGCGGGCCGTTGATCGATGGCCCTTTCCGGGCCGGATCGCCCGCCTTATGCTGCCTGTGCCCGGCAATCGCCATGGAACTTGGCGCAAGTTTGCGGCAGAAAGGCGCGCAGGAGGGTTTCTTGACCATGCCAGTGTTTCGTTCCGTGCCACCGATCCCCGCGCCCTGCCGTCCGGGAGGCCGGTGATGTCCGATACCATTGCCAAGAGCTGCTGCGCCCCCGCCCGAAGCGGCGACAGCGCCAGACCGCAAGCCCAAGACCCGATGGCGCGCGAGAGCGATCCGCCCGAACGGGTGCAGATCCCCGGCGGCCGCGGGCTGATCGGGACCGACCGGCCGGAATTGCCGATCGATGGCGAAGCGCCGCTTCGCCAGACCCGGATCAAGCCCTTCGCGATGGATGCGACCACCGTCACCAACGCCCGGTTCCGCCGTTTCATCGCGGCGACAGGCTATGTCACCGACGCCGAGCGGCTCGGCAATTCCTTTGTCTTCGCCAATCTGCTGCCGCCGGATTTCCCGCCGACCCAGGCGGTTGCGGCGGTGCCCTGGTGGCGGGTGGTGGATGGTGCCTCCTGGGCCGAGCCGTTGGGGCCGGGCTCGGGCGAGGCCTGTCCCGACGAATATCCGGTGGTGCATGTGAGCTGGAACGACGCCCAGGTCTTTGCCCGCTGGGCCGAGGGGCGGCTGCCGACCGAGGCGGAATACGAACATGCGGCGCGCGGCGGGCAAGGTGATGTGCGCTTTCCCTGGGGCGACGCAGAGCCGAACGACAGCGATCACTTTCCCTGCAATATCTGGCAGGGTCAGTTCCCCCGGCACGATCTCGGGCTCGACGGGCACCGGGGCGCCGCGCCGGCGCGCTCTTTTGCACCCAATGCCTATGGGCTTTATCATATGGTGGGCAATATCTGGCAGTACACCGCCCAGCCCTTCAAGGTGAAATCGCTGAAGAAATCGGTGCAGCAGGCCCATGCCGACAAGGTCGGCTACAAGCTGGCCAAGGGCGGGTCATTCCTTTGCCACGCCAGCTATTGCTACCGTTACCGGATCGCCGCCCGCACCGGCTCCACCCCTGACAGCACCACGTCGCACCAGGGGTTTCGCCTGGTCTATGACGTCAAGGGCTGAAGGGGCGATCGCGGGCCACCACCGCGCGGCGGTGGCCCGGCGCAGGTCTCAGGCCAGCCAGGACCTGTAGTCACTGACCAGCAGATGCGTAGGATCGGTGTCTTCCTCGATTTCGGCAAAGCGGCCGATCGGCTCGCGGAAGATATTGTCGGTCTCGTCGTCGTTCACCGTCGACACCTCGCCAATCAGCACATCGCCGCCCTCACCCCAGAAGGCATGCCAGTCGCCGGGCATCAGGGTGACGCTCTCGCCCGGGGCGAATTTCAACTTTTCGCCGGGGGCAAAGTCGCGGCGGATGCCGTCACACCAGACGGTGCCGCCCTTGTCCTCGGCGAAATTGCCCTGATCGTCAGAGCCGTAGAGCTCGATCACCATGGTGGCGCCGCCGCGATTGATGATGTCCTCGGCCTTGATCACATGGGTGTGCATCGGCGAAAGCTGATCCTGCCGCGAAATCAGCAGCTTTTCCGCGTAACACATGCCGCCGCCTCGTTGCAGATCGGCCAGCCGGCCATTTCGCAGGGTAAAGAGAAACAGCCCCATCTCGTCGAACCGGCCATCACCGTAATCGGTGATGTCCCACCCACAGCGTGCCTCGATCACCGCGCGGGCGTCGTCCTTGCGGGATTTGAATTCGTCGGGTGTCCAATAGGCAAAGGGGGGCAGGGCAAAGCCATGGCTGCGGATCATATCGTCCGCCTGTGCCATGATGTCGTTGATGCGGGATCGTTTCATGCGGCAACCTCGAAGGTGTGAAGAATCTCGATGATCATTGCAGCGGTCCAGGTGAAATGCGCGCCGCCGCAAGGTTCGGCTGTAACGGGGTCGTGATATTCCGCAAATCCGCTGGTTTCAATCAGTCGCAGGCAATCACCCATGATCCGGTCGATGATTTCGCGTTCTCCGGCGCGTTGCAGCCCGTCGGCGACCATGAAATTGACGATCAGCCAGACCGGACCGCGCCAGTACCGCAGCCCGTCGAATTCGGGCGCGCGGGGGTCATGGCTGGGGATCAGGTAGTTGCAGACCTCGCCCAACTCTTCGATCCGCCGCACCAGTGCCGTGATGCGGTGTTTCGGGATCGGGGCAAAGGCCGCCAGGACGCCGCCGATCGAGGCGCTGGGGATCAGCTTGCCTTCGGCCCGGTCGTAACACAGGTACTGGCCCAGTTCGTCGCTCCACAGGCTTTCCATCGCCGCGACGCCCTTGTCGGCCATGGCACGGGATTCTTTGGCGATCTCCTCCATCCCCAGACGCGCGGCGAGATCGGCCACATCCTCGCAGGCGCGGATCAGGATGGCGTTGAAGCCCGGATCGACCACCTTGAAGGGTGAGGCATCGTGCAGCTTGGTGTTGTCCCAGCCGAGGCTTTTGAACTTCTGCACCAGCCAGATGTAGCGCTTGTACTGGCCGTCGGTCGGCCGGTGCGCCGGGTTGGCGTGGGCGGTGTCGCGCCGGGTGAATTCGCCGACGCCGTCGATCGGCACCCGGTCAAAGGCATCATCCCAGTCGACGGAATTGTCGCGGCCGGATTCCCAGGGATGCAGCAGCGCGACCAGCCCGGTGCCCTCTGGGTCGCGGCAGCGGTAGAACCATTGGTGCCAGGCGTGGATCTTGGGCAGCAGCGCGCGCGCCTGTCTGCCGGCCAGCGCGCTGTCGCGGGCCCGGTCATGGATGCGGCGCACGGCAAAGCCCGCAACCGGCGGCTGGGTGATGCCGGTGGTCGGAACGGCGCGGCCGGTGCCCCAGACCTCGGGGCCGGGAAAATAACCGTCGTCGGGTGCGTGAAAGATGATATGCGGCACCATCCCGTCATCCCATTGATGATCGAGCAGGGTTTCGATCTCGGTCCAGGCGCGCGGCTCGTCGTAATGGGCAAAGCCCAGCGCGCTGAGTGCGGAATCCCAGTTCCACTGGAACGGATAGAGCCCGTGGGTCGGCACCGTATAGGCGCCACGGTCATTGTCGCTCAGGACTTGCCGGGCGTGCCGGATCATTTCGTCATGGTTCATTGGTCTGCCTCACGCCACGGCCAGGGTTGTTTCGGGATCGAACCAGCGCACCCGGTCCGTTTGCGGGGCCAGCGTCAGCATGTCGCCGCGCTTGACCTCCATGTCGCTGTCGAGCACCGCGCGGAACAACGTGCCGTTGACTTCGCAGGTCACCAGGAGATGCGCGCCCAGCGGTTCGACGATCTTCACCTTTGCCTCAAGCCCGTCGCCGGCCGGCTGCATGTCTTCCGGGCGGATGGCGAATTGCAGCGGCGACTTGCCATAGCGCGGCCCGTCGATCACGTTGCCGGCCACACTCCATTTGCCGTCGCCCGCCGCCTCGGCGCGCAGGAAGTTCATCGGCGGGTTGCCGATGAAACTGGCGACGAATTCGGCCGCCGGGTTGCGATAGACCTCGATCGGCGAGGCGGCCTGCACGATCTCGCCCTGGTGCATGACGCTGATGCGGTCGGCCATCGACATGGCTTCGACCTGATCATGGGTCACATAGACGGCAGTGGTCTTGCTCTCTGCCAGCACGCCTTTCAGTTCGGCCCGCATCTCCATCCGCAAGAGCGCGTCGAGGTTCGACAGCGGTTCGTCCATCAGGATCACATCGGGCTCCATTGCCAGCGCCCGGGCCACGGCAACCCGCTGGCGCTGGCCGCCGGAAAGCTCGCCGGAATAGCGTTTGAGCAGCATCTCGATATGCATCAGCGAGGCCACCCGTTCGACCCGGTGCCTGACCTCGTCATCGGGCAGCTTCTGCATCCGCAGGCCAAAGCCGATGTTCTCGAACACCGTCAGATGCGGAAAGACGGCGTAGTTCTGAAACACCATGGCGATGCCGCGATCTTTGGGAGCGAGGTGGTCGACCCGGCGCCCGCCGATCCAGACTTCGCCCTCGGTCGCGGTTTCCAGCCCGCAGATGATCCTGAGCAGCGTGGTCTTGCCGCAGCCCGAGGCGCCGAGCAGGACCATGAATTCCTGGTCGGCAATGGTCAGGTTGATGTCGTGCAGCGCCTGATAGGCACCGAATTTCTTGGCGACGTTCTTGATCTGAATTTCAGCCATTTCTCTGGTTCCTTTCATGAACCGCCTCAGCGGTTGGCGATGCCCCACATGGCGAAGAGGTATTTGCGCACCGCGAAGATAAAGATCAGCGCGGGCACGACGAGGATGAAGCCGCCGGCGAACTTCAGGTGCAGCGGCGAGGTGTCGAGGTTTTGCAGCAGAAAGGCGGTCAGCGTCCGGTTCTCGATGGTCAGCACGGCGGCCGCGAAGACCTCGTTCCAGGAGATCACGAAGGCAAAGATCGCCGACGCCGTGATGCCAGGTAGGATCAGCGGCAGAACCACCTTGGTAAAGGCGGTGAGCCTTGTGCAGCCCAGCGTCCAGGCGGCCTCTTCCAGTTCGAGCGGGATGCCGGAGAAGAGCGAGAAGGTGATCAGCACCGCAAAGGGGATGGCCAGCGTGGTGTGCACCAGCGCGAGGCCGAAGGTGGTGTCGTCAAGCCCGGTCTGGATGAACATCACCGCCAGCGGCAGCGCCAGCAGCGGCAGCGGAAAGGCGCGGGTGAGCAGGATCAGCAGGCGGAACAGCTCCTTGCCGCGGAAATCGAAGCGCGACAGGGCATAGCCCGCCGGCGCGCCGATCAGGATCGACATGATCATCGTCATCCCCGCCGTCAGCACCGAGTTCTTGAGCGCCGTCAGCATCCCTGCGAACTGCGCGAAAAAGGCCAGCGAGCCGAAGTCGAATTCGGGGAAGAGCGGCTTGGGAAAGCTGTTGACGGTATTCGGCGAGGACAGGGTGTTCACCAGCAGGAAGTAGATCGGCACCAGCACCCAGGCGCAGAGCAGGACCACGCCGGAGATGTAGAGGAAGCGGCCGGCGCTGCGGGTCGAGGGCGCGGCGGGGGCTTCGGCAACGGTTGCATCGGTCATATCGTTGCTCCTTTCGGGACGCGCAGGGCGCGCAGGATGACAAGCGTCGCGGCGATCGAGATGGCGAGGATGACCAGCGCCATGGCCGCCGCGGCGCCGCTGTTGAGAAGGTCGAATTGATAGGCATAAGTCTCGCCCATCAGCACCGGGAAGAGCGTGCCGCCAAGCGCGGCCACCACGGCAAAGACCTCGAAGGCCATGATTACCCGCAGCACCAGCGCGGTCTGCAAGCTGGGCCGCAGCATCGGCAGGGTGATGCGGACGAAACGTTTCCAGGGGCTGGCGCCAAAGACTTCGGCCGCCTCGTAATATTCCTTGGGGATCAAGCCGATGCCGGCGACTAGGATCACCAGCATGATCGCCGTCGCGCGCCAGATCTCGGCCAGGGCGATGGCCACGAAGACCAGCCCGGGGTTCTGGAAGGTCAGCAGGTTGGCCGGTTTGTCGACGATACCCATGCCGTGCATCATCGAATTGAGAAAGCCCGACTGCTCGAAGATCGCCAGCCAGATCAGCCCCGCCGCCAGATCCGAGATGCCCAGCGGAATGGTCCAGACATAGAGCACGAGGTCGCGGCCCTTTTCCATCCGGGTCACCATGGTGGCCATCAGCAGCGACAGCGCCAGCTGGATCGGCACTACGGCGGCGGCCAGCAGCAGCGTGTTTTTCAGCGAGATCGGGAATTTCCAGTAGCTGACCACCTCGCGGAAGTTGTCGAGGGTAAAGCCGGCGCCGGTGGTGAAGGCCTGTTTCGCGACCAGCACGAAGGGGTAGAGGAAGAACAGGCACAGAAACAGCGTCACCGGCAGGATCAGCATATAAGGCAATAGTCGAGCGTTCATGGAATCGCTCCTTGTTCCGGCGCGTCGCGCGCGCTTTGGGTGGGATCTGGGGGCAAGGGGGATGTCCGGGCCCGAAGGCCCGGACGGGGAGGCGCGCTCTGACCCCGGCGGATCATTCCACCGGGCAGGCGCCGTCCGAGGGGGCGTCCGGGGCCCAGCAGGGCGCGCCGGTTTCGTTCATGATGGCCTCGAGCCGGCCTTTCTGATCTTGCAGCACCGCTTCGATCGGCTGACCGGCCAGCACGATACGTTCGAAGCTGTCGACAAAGACCCGGTTGAAATCGCCGCCCTTGTCGCCGAGCCCGGCGGGCAGAAGCCCCGGGTTGGCATCGGCCGAGCCCGACATCTTGGCCACGGCATCACCGGCGGCCTTGACCGAAGGCGGCAGATCATCGGGCAGGTCGACATCGACCACGGGGAAGAAATTGGTCGCCTTGAGCGTGGCGATCTGGGTCTCCGGCTGCATCAGATAGTCGATCAGCGCCTTGGCCGTGTCTTTGTCAGGCGCGGTTTCCGGGATGGCGATGCCGGCCAGGACCGGCATGAAGCCACGGCCCTCGGGGCCGGCCGGCGCCGGGAAAGCGACAAAATCGTCGGGCCGCTCGTTGAAGGCATTGGCCAGGCGCGAGGTGTGGTCGAACACGATCCAGGCGTCACCCGACAAAAGCTGCTCTTGCATGAAGGAGAAATTGGTCGAGCCGGGGTTGGTGTGGGCCCAGAGCTCCTTGAACTTTTCCCAGGCGGTCACCGCCTTGTCCGAGGCGAAGGTGCGAACCACGCCATCGGTGTAGGAGGGATAGAGATATCCCTGAAAGAACCGGTGCTTCAGGCCCTTGGGGCCGGCCGGAAAGCCGAACTTGGGTTCGCCCTCGGCCGCGTGCACATTGGCCGTCCAAGCGATCAGCTGGTCGTAGGTCAGCGCATCGATGTCGGCGCCTTCGGGCAGGTATTGCAGCGCCTCGCGGTTGGCCGCCATGATATAGCTGGCCTGCATCCAGGGCATGTACTGCATGCTGTCGGTGCCAAGCTTGGCAAGGCTGTTGAAGGTGTCGGAAGCGGACATCGTGCCGGTGTCACCCAGATCGACCAGCGTGCCGGGGTCCATCGCCGAGAAATCGCCGTGCAGCGCGCCCAGCAGACCGATGGTGCCGGTGCCGGACTGGATTTCCGCGCTCAGCCGCGTCAGCCAGGGGCCGGCGTCGTTGGGTTGATAGTCGACGGCATCTTCGAAGCCGGCAAGCACCTGTTCGCGCATGGCCTGCGCCTCTTCGACCGGCTTGGCCTGGGTCGACCAGAACAGGATTTCGGCCTGGGCCACGCCCGCCGACAGGGCCAGCGCGATACCGGACACGGCGCCGGCGAGTTTGAAGTGAAGTGACATAAGTTCCTCCCGAATTGAAACACGGACGCAAAGCCTCTCGGCCTGCCCCGCCCGGTCACAGCCTGCCCGGGCCTCCTGACCCTGTGACAGCCTGCCGTCGCGCTGTTGGCGGGATCATGCGGCGCACGACTCGCCTTGGCGATGGCAGTACCATGATGTAACGATATATCACCTGTCAAATCCTTTTTACGCGTCGCTTTCGCCTAAATCGGCGGTTCTGTTGAATATGCTTGATCTTTTCGCGCGGCTGCTTTCTATATTTCGGCTAATCGTTATATCTTCGATGTGAGGAGCATGGCCGGAAAACCCACCCTGAGGAGTGTCGCGCAGGAAGCCGGGGTCTCGATTCCCACGGTCAGCCAGGTCATGCGCGGCACCGGCCGCATTTCCGAACAGACCCGCGAAAAGGTGCTCGAGGCGGCGCGCAAGCTGCACTATGTGCCCGACAGCCGGGCGGCGGCGATGCGGTCTGGCGAGAACCGGGAAATCGGGTTTGTCATCAACCAGTTCGCCAACCCGTTCAACGCCGAGGTCGTGTCTGGCGCGGTCGATCTGCTCGATGGCGAAGGCTACCTGGTGTCGATCCTCGACACCCGCGACGATGCCGCCCGACAGAGCCGCCAGCTCGAGGCCTTCATCCGCAACGGGCGCGGCGGGCTGATGTGGGTGCCGGCGCTCGACACCCCGGAAGAGACCGTCGCACTGCTGAGGGCGCAGGGCATTCCGACGGTGACGTTCCTGCGGCCGGCCGGCGATGATTTCGACCATGTCGGCGTGCGCAATGCCGTTGCCACCGATGCTGCGACCCGTCATCTCGTCGATCTTGGCCACCGGCACATCGCTTATCTCGGCGGGACCGGGATGACCGCGGTGCGCCGCCGCCGCATCGCCGGCTATGAGCGGGCCCTGGCGGCGCAGGATCTCGGACCGGCGATCGTCTGGCCATCGATCGACACCAAGCGCGCCGGGATGGAGGCGATGCTGGAGCTTTACCGGACGCATCCGAAGGTGACGGCGGTGGTCTGCAACGGCGACATGGTGGCGCTCGGCGCCTGTCTCGGGCTGGTCAAGGCCGGGTTGCAGCCCGGCAAGGACGTCTCGGTCATCGGCTTCGACGACATCGAGGATGCCAGCGTGGCGACGCCGCCGCTTACGACCATGGCGGTTTCGCCGCAAAAGCTGGGGCGCAAGCTGGCGCAGGTGCTGCTCAACCGCATCCGCGAGCCGGAAATGCCGGTGAGCCTCTCTGAGGTTTTTGCCGAACTGGTGATTCGCGAAACCACCGGGCCGGCGCCCCAGTCCTCCGATGCGGCGGCCTCGACCCGGGCACGCTGAACACACCTGCGATTATCCTGCGAATCGGAATAATGAAATCCGAAATCTCCGGTTTATTCGGATATGCGCCAAGGTTACCTCTGGTCGCAACACAGCGCTTGGATTGGAGCAAGAGATGAAAGCGATTGGCTACGAGACGGCAGGACCGGTGGATGCGCCCGATGCGCTCCGGGCATTTGACGCACCCCGGCCCGAGATCGGGCCGCAGGATCTCCTCGTCGATGTGCGCGGCGTGTCGGTCAACCCGGTCGACGTCAAACTGCGCCAGAATGCGCAGCCCGAGGGTGGGCCGCGGGTGCTGGGCTTTGACGCGGCGGGGGTGGTTGTCGAGGCCGGCGCCGAGGTCAGCGATTTCATCATCGGCGACGAGGTGTTTTATGCGGGTGACGTCACCCGCGCCGGCAGCAACGCCGAGCTTCAGGCGGTTGATGCGCGGCTTGTCGGGCGCAAACCCTCGCGGCTCGATTTCACCGAGGCCGCCGGCCTTCCGCTGACCACGATCACCGCCTGGGAAATGCTGTTCGATTCCTTCCGTCTGACGGAAGGCGGCGGCGCGGGCCAGAGCCTTCTGGTGATCGGCGGGGCCGGCGGCGTCGGCTCGATCTTGATCCAGCTTGCCAAGACGCTCACCGGCCTGACGGTGATCGCCACCGCGTCGCGCGAGGAAACCCGGGACTGGGTGCGCGACATGGGCGCCGATCACGTGGTCGACCATCGTGGCAACCTGGTCGAACAGGTCGCGGCGCTCGGTCAGGCGCCGGCCTATGTCGCGGCGCTCACCGCCACCGATCAGCACTGGCCCGCCATCCTCGAGCTGATCGCGCCGCGTGGGCAGATCGCGCTGATCGACGATCCCGCCGCGCTTGATATCAAGCCCGCCAAGCCCAAGGCGCTCAGCATTCACTGGGAATTCATGTTTTCGCGCCCGATGTTCGCGACCGAGGACATTGCCGCGCAGCGCGACCTGCTGAACCGCGTGTCGCAGATGATCGACACCGGCACGCTGCGTTCGACCGTCACCGAACGCGCCGGGGCCCTGAGCGTCGAGACGCTGCGCGCCGCCCATGCCCGCCAGGAAAGCGGCAAGGTGATCGGCAAGCAGGTGCTTTCGGGGTTCTGATCCGAAATTTCCGTGGCACCGGGCCGGTTGCGCACTATCTGCACCGGCCTGGCGCCCCCGCGCCTTTGACCACGCCGACCGCTTTGTCACCAAAGCACCTTTGCGACCCCGAATTGCGAGACCTGTCATGACCAAGACCATCCTGATCACCGGCGCCACAGACGGCCTCGGACATGCCACTGCCACCCATCTGGCGAAACAAGGCCATGCCCTTCTGCTGCATGGGCGCAACGTCAAGAAACTTGCCATCACCGCCGAAGAGCTGCGCGCCCTGCCGGGTGTCGGGGTGATCGGAACGGTGCGGGGCGATCTCTCGGACCTCGACGATGTGGCAATGATGGCCGAGGGGCTGCTGGCCGAGCAGGGCGGGATCGACGTGCTGATCAACAATGCCGGCGTTCTCAAGGCAGACCCGGCCACCACCGCCCGCGGCGAGGATCTCCGTTTTGTCGTCAACACCTTCGCACCCGCGCTGCTGAGCCGGCTGCTGCTGCCGGCGATCCCGGCGGAGGGGCGGCTGGTGCATCTGTCCTCGGCCGCCCAGGCGCCGGTGGACCTGGCGGCCATGGCCGGCGAGCGTCCGCTCGAGGCGATGGAGGCCTATGCCCAGAGCAAGCTGGCGCTGACCATGTGGAGCGCGGCACTGGCCCGGGAACTGGGGCCGGACGGGCCGGTCACGGTTGCGGTCAACCCCGGCTCGCTGCTGGCGACCAAGATGGTCAAACAGGGTTTTGGCGTCGCCGGCAATGATATCGGCATCGGCGCGGACATTCTGAGCCGGGCCGCGCTCTCGGCGGATTTTGCGGAGGCTTCGGGCCTCTATTTCGACAATGACAGCGGGCGGTTCGCGGCGCCGCATTCCGCAGCGGCGGACAAGACGAAGGCCGCGGCAGTGGTCGCGGCCATCGAAAAGCGTATCGCGGAATACCTCTGACGCGGGCCGTCGGCGTCACCTAGCCGACGATCAGCTGCTTGAGCTGCAAGGCTTCGTATTCCAGCGCCGTCAGGCGATAGTTCACCACGTCGCCGATCGAGATCAGGCCGACAAGCTGGCCCTCCTGCATCACCGGCATGTGGCGGAAGCGGCCATCGGTCATCCGGCGCAGCACCGTAACCAGGGATTCGTTGGGCGTGGTGGTCTTGACCTCGGTTGACATCAGGTCGGCGACCTTCTGCGGCAGGGTATGGCCGGGCGTGTCGGCCAGCCGGCGCACCACGTCCCGCTCGGACAGGATGCCCACCAGCTCGCCTTGGGGATTTTTGACCATCAGCGCGCCGATCTTCTTGTCGCGCAGCACTTCGACGGCATGGCCGACGGTATCCTCGGGCGCGATCCAGAACATGTCGTCGCTCTTGCTTTCCAGCACATGCGCCACGGTGGCCTGCGCGGCCGACATGTTGGTCTGGATCGACTGGCTCGACGTCTTTTCGTGCGTTGCCGAGTCGCGGGTCTTGGGCTGGTACGACGCCACCATGGTGTATTCTCCCTGTTTCACACTATACGCTATAGGAATTCGTGCCTGTGTAAATGGGTTCCAACACACGCAGAGAGGAGCCTCGCTTGCCTGATGTCACGCTCACCCCCGTCACCGCGACGGCGCTCTTTGTCGTCGCCTGCCTCGCCGGCATGCGCTACCGGAATATCTGGAAGGCGGAAGGGCCCCGCAGCCGGCTCTGGCTTTACGGGGTGATCGCCGCGGTGGCGCTTCTGGTGCTGGGATTCGTGCCGATGCGTGGCTGATCCGGGGGTCAGCCCGCCGGCCGTTCCTCGGCCTGCATCTGATCGAGCATCTTGCGTGCGCGCGGGCATTGCAGCCGTTCGCGCAGGGGGCTGTCGGGGTCGATGTCCTTCTTGCAGACCAGGCATTGATCCGCGTCGGAAATCGCATTCAACCCGCCGCAGCTGCCCTTGATCGTGCGGCCGTTCAGGATGACGCCAAGCGCCATCCCCAACATGACCAGCAAGAGCAGTCCGAATGCGAGCAGAAAGGTCGACATGGCGTCCTCTTAGGCGGTGGCCGTCGCAAAGCGCTTGGAGGCGGTGGTGACAAAGCCGTCGGCGCCGCGATCGATGAACAGCGCGGCGATGCCTTCGCGTTCGGCGATCTCCAGCCCGCGTTCGCGGCCCAGCACCAGCAGGGCGGTGGCCCAGGCGTCGGCCAGCATGGCGGTGTCGGTCAGCACGGTGACCGAGGCGGTGTCATGGGTCACCGGCCGGCCGGAGGTGGCGTCGATGATATGCGAGAAGCGCTGGCCATCGACGTCGAAATAATTGCGGTAATCGCCCGAGGTCGCCATGCCCATGCCGGAGAGGCCGACAACCTGGCTGATGCCGCGGTCATAGGCCTGCGGCGTCTCGATGCCGATCTGCCAGGGCTGGCCGTCGGGGTTGCGGCCGGAAGCATAGAGATCGCCGCCGATCTCGACCATGTAATCGGTGATGCCGAATCCGGCCATTGCCTTGGCCACCTGGTCGACGCCAAAGCCCTTGCCGATCGACGAAAGGTAGACCTCGGCGCCCGGGGTGAGCTTGGTGAGCTGGCTACCTTGCAGGTCGACCGAACGCGCCTGGCCGCAGCAGGCCATGGCTTCGGCAATCTCGGATTCGGCGGGCATGTCGCGACGGGACTGGCCGGCGCCGAAGCCCCAGAGATCGATCAGCGCGCCGACGGTCACGTCGAAGCCGCCTTCGCTGGCGGCATGGACGTCCTGTGCCGCCTGCATCACCTGCGCCAGCTCTGGCGAGACATTCAGGCTTTCGCCCTGTGCCGCTGCATTGAAGCGCGAGATCTCGGAGCCGGCGTCCCAGTTCGACATCTGCACGTTGACCCGGTCCAGAGCGGCATCGACGGCGGTCTGAAGTTCGGCCTGGTCGACATTGCGGCTGTGATCGACGGCGATGATGGAATAGCCGGTGCCCATGGTCAGCCCGGTCAGCTCCAGCACCGACCAGCCTTTCTTGCACGCCATGAGAAACAGCGGCATCGCAAAGACGCTACGGCGGGTAAGAAGAAGAGGGTCTGACATGGGACGGCTCCGCTGGCTGCAATCTGGTCCGGTGATCGTTTGATGAGCTTCTGTGACAGATCGAGACTGGGTTCAACTGGGAATCGCGAAAACGCGCCTAAACCGGCTTTAAAACCCAGCCGCAGTGTCGCATAAGGCGGCGGGACAGAAGACAGGACGAAAGACGTGCAGCAATTTCCGTTGAAAAAAGGTCTGGACGTGCCGGTGTTGGGCGCACCGGACATGACGATCCATGACGCCGCCCCCGTCCGAACCGCAGCAATTCTTGGCCAGGATTACATCGGCCTGAAGCCTCGACTCGCGGTTCAGGAAGGCGATGTTATCGCCGCTGGCGCGCCGATTCTGGCGCATAAGGATACGCCTCGAGTGCTGGTCACGGCACCAGTTTCGGGCCGAATCAAGGCAATCAACCGCGGTGCGCGACGGGTCCTGGTCAGCGTCGAGATCGAGGTCGATCACGCGGCTGCCGAACCGGTGGATTTCTCGCAGGTGGGCGATGTCAGCACCCCCGAAGGTGTGACAGAACGTCTCTGCGCGGCCGGGCTCTGGCCGGCGTTCCGCACCCGGCCCTATTCCAAGGTGCCCGATCCCGACAGCAAACCGGCGGCGATCTATGTCACCGCGATGGACAGCGAGCCGTTGTCGCCCGATGCCGCCGTCATCATCAACGACGACGCCGAGGCCTTTGCCCGCGGCCTGGCCGCCGTGGCGCTGCTGACCGAGGGCAATACCTATCTCTGCCAGGAGATCGGCGCCGAGATTCCCGGGGCCGATGTGGCGGGCGTGACCCCGGCGGGCTTCTCGGGCCCGCACCCCGCCGGTCTGGCCGGGACGCACATGCATTTCCTCGAGCCGCCCCGCGAGGACAAGATGGTCTGGACCATCGGCTATCACGACGTGATCGCCATCGGCCGCCTTTTGCGCGACGGCCGCATCAGCGCCGACCGCATTGTCGCGCTGACCGGCCCGATGTGCCGCAATCCGCGTCTGGTGCGCACGATCGATGGCGCTTCGATGCTCGAGCTCTGCGAGGCGGATTTGCAGACCGACACCCCGGTTCGGGTGATTTCCGGTTCGATCCTCAGCGGACGCGCCGGCGCCGGGCCGACCGCCTATCTCGGCCGCTATGCCCGCCAGGTCACCCTGATCGAGGAAGACCGCGAGCAGATCCCGCTGGGCTGGATTCGCCCGATGCCGTCGAAATACGCCTTTCAGCCGGTGCTGGGATCGGCGCTGAGCAAGAAACTCTACAACCTGACCTCCAACCTCAACGGCGGTCGCCGCGCCATGGTGCCGATCGGCACCTTTGAACAGCTGATGCCGCAGGATTTCCTGCCGACGCAACTGTTGCGCGCGCTGCTGGTGATGGACACCGACAGCGCCCAGGCGCTTGGCGTTCTGGAACTGGATGAGGAAGACGTCGCGCTCTGCGGCTTTGCCTGCCCCGCCAAGTATGAATATGGCATCGCGCTTCGCGACAGCCTCACCAAGATCGAGAAGGAAGGGTAGGCCATGGGTCTTCGCGCATTCTTCGACCGGATAGAGCCGAGCTTCGTCAAGGGCGGCAAGTACGAAAAGTACTTCCCGCTCTACGAGATGGTCGAGAGCTTTATCTATACCCCGCGCACGGTGACCACCGTCGCCCCGCATGCCCGCTCCTACATCGACATGAAGCGGATCATGACCTATGTGGTTCTGGCGACGATCCCGACGTTGCTCTTCGGGCTCTACAACACCGGCTTGCAGACCAACATGGCGATCGCCGAATTCGGCCCTTCGGGCTGGCGCGCGGCGATCATCGAGACGCTGGGCATCGGCTTCAACTTCAACAACCCGCTGGCCAACATGGCCCACGGGCTGCTGTATTTCCTGCCGATCTATATCGTCACCCTGGTCGCGGGCGGCATCTTCGAGGTGATCTTTGCGGTGGTCCGCAAGCATGAGGTCAATGAGGGCTTTCTTGTCACCTCGATGCTCTACACCCTGATCCTGCCGGCTTCGACGCCGCTCTGGCAGGTGGCGCTCGGCATCATCTTTGGTGTGGTGATCGGCAAGGAGGTCTTTGGCGGAACCGGCAAGAACTTCCTCAACCCGGCGCTGGTCGGCCGCGCCTTTCTCTATTTCGCCTATCCCGCCTATATGTCCGGTGACAGCATCTGGACCCCGGTCGACGGCTTTTCCGGCGCCACCGCGCTGGCGATTTCGGCCGCCGACGGCCATCAGGTCCTGCCCGAGAACGGCATTACCTGGATGGATGCCTTTGTCGGTACGATCCAGGGCTCTTTCGGCGAGACCTCGACGCTGATGATTTTGGTCGGGCTGGGCTTTCTGCTGTTCACCAAGATCGCGAACTGGCGGCTGATCGTCGGCTGTCTGGGGGGCATGATCGCCTTTTCGACCCTGCTGAACGTGATCGGTTCCGACACCAACCCGTTGTTTGCCATGCCCTGGCACTGGCATCTGGTGGTGGGCGGCTATGCCTTCGGCCTGGTCTTCATGGTGACCGAGCCGGTCTCGGCCAGCCACACTAACCTGGGTCGCTACATCTACGGCGCGCTCATCGGCTTCATGGTGGTGATGATCCGGGTGATCAATCCGGCCTTCCCCGAAGGCATGATGCTTGCCATCCTGTTCGGCAACGTCTTTGCGCCGCTGATCGATTATTTCGTCATCCAGGCCAATATCAAACGGAGGGCAAAGCGCCATGCCTGAGGACAACATGCCTGACGAAAACGGGCGCAAGGGCCCGATCCGCCGCTTTCTCGATGCGCCGCCCGACAGCGTGGGCAAGACGGTCTTTGTCGCCGTGGCGCTCTGTCTGGTCGCCTCGATGGTGGTTTCGGCCGCCGCCGTGGCCCTGCGCCCGGTGCAGGAAGCCAACCGCCTGGTCGACAAGCGGGTCAACATCCTTCAGGTCGCCGGCGTCTATGACGAGACCGTGCCGGTGAACGAGGCTTTCGCAGCCTTCGAGCCGCATGTGCTCGAGCTCGACAGCGGCACCTATGCCGATCAGTTCGACATCGAGACCTTCGACGACCTGGCCGCCGCCGACGACCCGGCGATCGTGCGCGCGCTGGACGAAGACCCGGCCGGTCTGGGCGGCCAGATGGACGCCTTTCGGATGATCTATCTGCTGCGTGACGAGGCCGGGGCGCTCGACAAGGTGATCCTGCCGATCGAAGGCTATGGTCTGTGGTCGACGCTCTACGGCTTCATCGCGCTGGAAGAGAACGGCAACGACATCTATGGCCTGCAATTCTATCAGCACGGCGAAACCCCCGGCCTGGGTGCCGAGGTGGACAACCCGCGCTGGAAAGCGCTGTGGAACGGCAAGAAGCTCTTTGCCGAGGATGGCGACCTGGCGATCACCGTCGCCAAGGCCCCGCCGCCCGAGGGCGCGGAACATTTCGTGGATGCACTGGCCGGGGCGACGCTGACCTCGGTGGGCGTGGACAACCTGGTGCGTTTCTGGATGGGCGAGGCCGGTTACGGCACCTTCCTTGAACGGCTGAAAGCAGGAGAGGTTGGCTGATGGCACAGACCTATCGTTCGCAACTCGTCGACCCGCTGGTCGACAACAACCCGATCACCCTTCAGGTGCTGGGCATCTGCTCGGCGCTGGCGGTGACCTCTTCGATGCAGGTGGCCTTCGTGATGTCGCTGGCGGTGATCGCGGTGACGGGCTTCTCGTCGCTGTTCATCTCGATGCTGCGCAACCAGATCCCCAATTCGATTCGGATCATCGTGCAGATGGTGATCATCGCCTCGCTGGTGATCCTCGTCGATCAGGTGCTCAAGGCCTATGCCTACGAGATCTCCAAGACGCTGTCGGTCTTTGTCGGCCTGATCATCACCAACTGCATCGTCATGGGCCGGGCCGAGGCCTTTGCGATGAAGAACCCGCCGGTGGCGAGCTTCATCGACGGTGTCGGCAACGGCCTGGGCTACGGGCTGCTGCTGATGGTGGTATCCTTCTTCCGCGAACTGTTTGGCTCGGGCTCGCTGTTCGGCGTCACCATCCTCGAGACGGTGAACAATGGCGGCTGGTATGTGCCCAACGGCCTTCTGCTGCTGCCGCCCTCGGCGTTTTTCGTGATCGGTCTGCTGATCTGGGCGGTCCGCACCTGGAAACCGGGGCAGGTCGAAGAGCGGGAATACCGCATTCAAGCGGTGGAGGCACACTGATGGAAGGTCTCGTATCCCTCGCGGTCAAGGCGATCTTTGTCGAGAACCTGGCCCTGGCATTCTTTCTCGGCATGTGCACCTTTCTCGCCGTGTCGAAAAAGATCTCGACGGCCATCGGCCTCGGCATCTCGGTCATGGTGGTGCAGTCGATCACCGTGCCGGCCAACAATCTGATCCTGACCTACCTGCTCGCCCCCGGCGCACTGTCCTGGGCCGGCTTCCCCGACATCGACCTGACCTTCCTCGGGCTGATCTCCTATATCGGCGTCATCGCGGCGCTGGTGCAGATCCTCGAGATGGTGCTCGATAAGTACTTCCCGCCGCTCTACAACGCGCTCGGGGTCTTCCTGCCGCTGATCACGGTGAACTGCGCCATCCTCGGCGGCTCGCTCTTCATGGTCGAACGCAGCTACGATTTCCCCGAAGCGCTGACCTATGGCGCCTCGTCGGGCTTCGGCTGGGCGCTGGCCATCACCGCCATGGCGGGGGTGCGCGAAAAGCTCAAGTATTCCGATATTCCCGACGGACTTCAGGGCCTCGGCATCACATTCATCTCTGCCGGACTGATGGCCATGGCCTTCATGTCCTTCAGCGGCGTCAAACTGTAAGGAGAGGCCCGGACCATGGAAACCTTCGGACTTGGCGTCCTTCTCTTTACCCTGATCGTCACCGCGCTGGTGATGATCATCATGGCGGCGCGGTCAAAGCTCGTCAGCTCGGGCGACGTCAACATCACCATCAACGGCGAAAAGACCATTTCGGTGCCGGCCGGGGGCAAGCTGCTCCAGACCCTGGCGGCGGAAAAACTTTTTGTCCCCTCGGCCTGCGGCGGCGGCGGCACCTGTGCGCAATGCCGGGTCCGCATCCACTCCGGCGGCGGCTCGATCCTGCCGACCGAGGAATCGCATATCACCAAGCGCGAGGCATCCTGCGGTGACCGCCTGTCCTGCCAGGTGGCGGTCAAGCAGGACATGGAAATCGAGGTTCCGGAAGAGGTCTTCGGCGTGAAGAAGTGGGAATGCACCGTGCGTTCCAACGAAAACGTCGCGACCTTCATCAAGAATCTGGTGCTGGAACTGCCCGAGGGCGAGGACGTGAACTTCCGCGCCGGCGGCTACATCCAGATCGAAGCCCCGGCGCACAAGCTGTCCTACAAGGAATTCGACGTCGAGGAAGAATATCGGCCGGATTGGGACAAGTTCGATCTCTGGCAATATGACTCCCACGTCGAAGAGCCGATCGAACGGGCCTATTCCATGGCCAATTACCCCGACGAAAAGGGGCTGATCATGCTCAACGTCCGGGTGGCCTCGCCGCCGCCGGGCTCCGAGGGCATTCCGCCGGGCCAGATGTCGTCCTACATCTTCAACCTGAAGCCCGGTGACAAGGTCACCATCTCCGGTCCGTTCGGCGAGTTCTTTGCCCGTGATACCCAGAAAGAGATGGTCTTCATCGGCGGTGGTGCCGGCATGGCGCCGATGCGCAGCCATATCTTCGACCAGCTCAAGCGCCTCGAGAACCGCGACCGCAAGATAACCTTCTGGTATGGGGCTCGCTCCAAGCGCGAGATGTTCTTCGTCGAGGATTTCGACCAGTTGGCCGAGGAATTTTCCAACTTCGAATGGCATGTCGCGCTGTCGGATGCGCTGCCCGAGGACGACTGGAAGGGCTACACCGGCTTCATCCACAACGTGCTTTACGAGGAATACCTCAAGGATCACCCGGCGCCGGAAGACTGCGAATACTACATGTGCGGTCCGCCGATCATGAACCAGTCGGTGATCAACATGCTCCTCGATCTGGGCGTCGACCGCGAAGACATCATGCTCGACGATTTCGGCGGCTGAGCGCTGGCGCGGCCCCATGGGGCGGGCCGTCCCGGCCCAGCATACCGACAGAAAAGCGAAAAGCCGCGGGCATCCCCCGCGGCTTTTTACTGTCTCGTCCGGGTGCCTCGTTTGGGGCCCCGGCGACCCCTCGGCTCATGATTTTGCGAGTTTTTTGAGGGTAATTTTGAATGTGTTTTCGTCCGGGTCGGTGAAGTAGAGGTCGGCGTCGTAGCCCTGGTCGTCCAT
>Ga0208334_100058_pt1 | contig 75433 bp, 70 predicted proteins | sample DeeseametaMP0900_FD_184201 | JGI IMG/M metagenome (GOLD analysis project Ga0208334, IMG submission 184201) | Marine microbial communities from the Deep Indian Ocean - MP0900 (SPAdes) | ecosystem: Environmental > Aquatic > Marine > Oceanic | place: East of Durban, South Africa, South Indian Ocean...
CAAAGCAACTGGACTAAGCCTTTTAACCACTACACTTGCTATGCCCGCAAGACGCGCAGGTCATGCAGCCCTCGATCATCCGCATCTCGAACTGCCCGCAGGACGGGCAAGCTTTGCCGCGGGTGCCGCTTTCCAGCCCCACCACCTTGGCCGTGGGATCGGTTTTCAACCCCATCCCCTCGCCCTCGAGAAAGCCGGTCGCGATCATGTGGCGTTCGATCACGCCGCCGATCGCGGCCAGGATCGAGGGGATGTATTTGCCCTGCACCCAAGCGCCGCCACGCGGATCGAAGACCGCCTTCAGCTCCTCGACCACGAAAGACACGTCGCCCCCGCGTCGGAACACCGCCGAGATCATCCGGGTCAGCGCCACCGTCCAGGCGAAATGCTCCATGTTCTTGGAATTGACGAAGACCTCGAAGGGCCGGCGGTGGCCGCCCAAGACAATATCGTTGATCGTCAGATAGATGGCATGCTCGCTGTCGGGCCATTTAAGCTTGTAGGTCGATCCCTCCAGCTCCTGCGGCCGATCCAGAGGCTCGGACATATAGACCACCTCGGCATCCTGCCCCCCCGCGCCCCGGACTTGCTCCGGGGCCTCCGCCGGAACCTTTTCCGTGCTCTCTGCCACGCTCAGCACCGACCCGGTCACATCATTCGGCCGATAGGTGGTGCAGCCCTTGCAGCCGGTCTCATAGGCCTGCATGTAGACGTCCTTGAAGGCCTCGAAAGAGATGTCCTCGGGACAGTTGATCGTCTTGGAGATCGAGCTGTCCACCCACTTCTGCGCCGCCGCCTGCATCTTCACATGTTCCGACGGGGCCAGCGTCTGGGCGTTGACGAAATAGTCGGGCAGCGGGGCATCGCCCTTCATCTCGCGCCACATCTGCACCGCGTAATCGACAACCTCCTCCTCGGTCCGCGTGCCGTCCTTTTGCAGCACCTTGCGGGTGTAGCGATAGGCAAAGACCGGCTCGATCCCCGAGCTGACATTGCCGGCATAAAGCGAGATCGTCCCGGTCGGCGCGATCGAGGTCAGCAGCGCATTGCGGATGCCATGTTCGGCAATCGCGGCGCGCACGTCCTCGTCCATGGCGCGCATGGTGCCACTGGCCAGGAACTTCTCGGCATCAAACAACGGAAAGGCGCCCTTCTCCTTGGCCAGCTCCACCGAGGCCAGATAGGCCGCACGGGCAATCCGCTTCAGCCAACGCTCGGTCTGTGCCGCCGCCGCGTCAGAGCCATAGCGCAGCCCCTTCATCAGCAACGCATCCGCCAGCCCGGTCACCCCGAGACCGATCCGCCGCTTGGCCGCGGCCTCCTGCGCCTGCGCCTCAAGCGGGAATTTCGAGACATCGACCACGTTGTCCATCATTCGCACCGCGGTGGCGACCAGCGTATCAAGCGCCGCCTCGTCGATATGCGCGGCGTCCGAGAACGGATCACTCACCAGCCGCGCCAGGTTGATCGAACCCAGCAAGCAGGCGCCATACGGCGGCAGCGGCTGCTCGCCACAGGGGTTGGTGGCGGCGATCTGCTCGACATAGCTCAGGTTGTTGGCGGCATTGATCCGGTCGATGAAGATCACGCCGGGCTCGGCGTACTCATAGGTCGCCTTCATGATCCGGTTCCACAGGTCGCGGGCCTGGATGGTGTGATAGACCTTGCCATCGAAGTGCAGATCCCAGGATCCGTCCGCCTTGACCGCCGCCATGAAGGCATCGGTCACCAGAACCGACATGTTGAACATGCGCAACCGCGCGGCATCCTGCTTGGCGCCGATGAAATCCTCGATATCCGGGTGGTCACAGCGCATGGTGGCCATCATCGCGCCCCGGCGCGACCCGGCCGACATGATGGTGCGGCACATGGCATCCCAGACATCCATGAAGCTGAGCGGGCCCGAAGCATCCGCCGCCACCCCGGTCACACCGGCGCCCTTGGGCCGGATGGTCGAGAAATCATAGCCGATGCCGCCGCCCTGCTGCATGGTCAGCGCGGCTTCCTTCAGCATGTCGAAGATGCCCCCCATGCTGTCGGGGATGGTGCCCATGACAAAGCAGTTGAACAGCGTCACCGACCGCGCGGTGCCCGCCCCGGCGGTGATCCGCCCGGCCGGCAGGTATTTGAAATCCTCCAGCGCCGCGTAAAACCGCGCGTCCCACAGCTCCGGCTCGGCCTCGGCGCGGGCGATGTCGCGGGCGATCCGCCGCCAGGTATCCTCGACCGAGAGATCGACCGGCGTGCCGTCCGCCTCTTTAAAACGGTATTTCATATCCCAGATCTGTTCGGCGATCGGGGCGGCAAAGCGGGTCATGGGGCGATTCCCTTTTTTCAGAAGGTGTCCAAGATACCGATAACTAGAGAACAGCACAACAACTTGAAGCCGCCCGAGGCCGGCCTACAATAGATGGACCGCAGGGGGCGGGATTCGCATGAGTGACCACATCAATCTTATCAAACTTTGTGTCGGCACCGAAACGCCCGACGATCTTGCCCGGTGGCAGGCCCAGCGCCGCAGGGACCTGCCCGACAAGCTGCCCCGCCATGTCACCCGCATGTGGCCCAAGCGGGCAGAAGAACTGCTCGCCGGCGGCTCGCTCTACTGGGTGTTCAAGGGCGTCTGCCTCGCCCGCCAACGGGTGATCCGGCTTGACGAGGTCATCGGCCAGGACGGCATTCTGCGCTGCGGCATTGTGCTCGATCCCGAGATCACCCGCACCACGCCGATGCCGCGCCGCCCCTTCCAGGGCTGGCGCTATCTCACCGCCGCGGACGCCCCGGCCGACCTGTCGGATCGCGCCCGCAAAGAAGACCCCCTGCCCGCCAGCCTCAACGCCGCGCTGGCCGAGATCGGCGTGCTCTGACCCCGGTCTTCTTCTCTTTGAAAATACCGCCGGGGGTCTGGGGGCAGCGCCCCCAGCGCCTGCGTGGCGTGAACGCAAGACAACCCGTGCGCACCGCGCCCCGCCGGAAACCTAGCCGCCCAGCCCCAGCGTCTCGCGCAGCCCGTCCAGCGCCTTGCGGTCGCCCGGGTCCAGCGCCGCGCCGCGGGCGCGGAACAGCGTCGCCTGCGATTTCAGCACCAGTCCGTCCGACAGGATCTTCAGGTGGTTGGCGCGCAGCGTCTCGCCGGTCGAGGTGATATCGGCGATGGCTTCGGCGGTGAGGTTCTTGACCGTGCCCTCGGTCGCGCCCTGGCTGTCCACCAGCTGGTAATCCGCGACCCCGGCCTCGCGCAGGAACTCGCGCACCAGCCGGTGATACTTGGTGGCGATCCGCAGCCGGAAGCCGTGGCGCGCGCGAAAGGCGGCGGCGGCGGCATCGAGATCGTCCAGCGTGGTGACATCGACCCAGCAGGCCGGCACCGCGATGATCAGGTCGGCATGGCCAAATCCCAGTTCGGCCAGCGGCTCGACCTGCTGTTCCCAGATCGGCAGCTTGTCCTGCACCAGATCGGTGCCGGTGACGCCGAGGTGAATGCGCCCGGCCGCCAGTTCGCGCGGGATCTCGCCCGCCGAAAGCAGCACCAGCTCGACGCCCTCGGCCCCGGTCACGGCGCCGGAATATTCGCGTTCGGAACCGGTGCGTTGCAGCGTCACGCCGCGGGCGCCGAACCAGTCGAAGGTCTTTTCCATCAGCCGCCCCTTGGACGGCACCCCCAGCTTGATCGTCATCGCCGGCCCTCCGAGAGCTTCAACACCAGGCCGGGGCGGATCACCCCGCCCACCGCCGGGATCGACCGGCCGCCGCCCAGCGCCGCGGTCAGCGCGTCATAGCGTCCGCCGGTGGCCACCGGCGGCAGGTCGGGGCGCGCCTCGGCATAGAGGCCAAAGACGAAACCGTCGTAATATTCCATCGAGGTGCGGCCGTAGCTGCCCTCGAATTCCAGCCCGTCGATGTCCACCCCGCGCCGGGCCAGCGCCTCGCAGCGCGCCGCCAGCCGGTCGACCGCATGCGCCACCCAGGGCAGATCGACGGCAATGTCGCGCAGCCGCTCGAGCGCATGCGGCAGCGTCTCGCGCACCGCCAGCAGCGCCTCGATCAGATCGACCTGCGCCACCGAAAGCGGCGGCGTCTCGGCATCCTCGCGCAGCCCGGCGATGCGCGCGGCAATCTCCGTTTCGCTGCGCAGCCCGACGTGCTGGCCCATGCGCGCCATCGGATCCGCCTGCGCCAGAAGCGCGGCGCGGCTGGCCGGCGCCGGGCTGCGGCCGGCAAACCGTTCGAGCAGCGCACGAAAGCGGCGCGGGCGCCAGATGTGACGGCGCAGCGCCGCCTTGCGGCGTTCGGTGGTGTCGAGCCCCTCGACCGCGGCCTTCAGCAAGCCGATATCGCCGGTGGCGGCACGCAGCGGCAGATCGCCCAGCGCGCCGGCGATCCGCACGAAGACATCCGCCTCGGTCAGCGCCGGCTCCGAGCGGTCGAACACCTCATAGCCGACCTGCAAATATTCGCTGTCGCGCTCCGGGTTCTCGTCCTGCCGGCGGAACACCGCGCCGGAATAGGTGTAGCGTGCCGGCTCCACCGCGCCGTTTTTCATCGCGTCCATGTGCATCTGCACCACCGGCACGGTGAAATCCGGCCGCAGCATCTGCTCGCCGCGCAGCGCGTCGGCGGTGACATAGGCCCGGCCACGGATATCCTCGCCATAGAGGTCGAGCAGGGTCTCGGCGGGTTGCAGCACCGGGGTCTGCACGACCTTGGCGCCCGAGGCTTCGAACCCCGCGCGCAGCCGCTGGGCTTCCTCGATGATCGCAGCTCTTTCCGGCATCAGCTCTGCGCCTTCAGGATGTCGCGCACCTTGGCGACAAGCTCGGACCGGGGCACCTCGAATTGCGAGGGCCGTTCCTTCCACTCTTCGAGCGTGGCATTTTCCGCGATCTGCGCGCCAAGCACCAGGTCCTTGATCTGGATGACGCCGCGCGCCGCCTCGTCGCTGCCCTCGATCACCGCCACCGGGCTCTGCCGCTTGTCGGCGTATTTGAGCTGGTTGCCGAAGTTCTTCGGATTGCCGAGGTAGACCTCGGCGCGGATGCCGGCCTGACGCAGTTCGGCCACCATGGTCTGGTATTCCGGCATGCGGTCGCGATCCATCACCGTCACCACCACCGGGCCGCGCTCGGCGCTCTGCACCCGGCCCTTCTCGCGCAACGCCGCCAGCAGACGGTCGACCCCGATCGACACACCAGTCGCAGGCACCGCCTGTCCGGTGAAGCGCTTGACCAGATCGTCGTACCGCCCGCCGCCGGCCACCGAGCCGAACTGCCGCGGGCGGCCTTTCTCGTCGGTGATCTCGAAGGTCAGCTCGGCCTCGAACACCGGGCCGGTGTAATAGCCGAGGCCGCGCACCACGGAAGGGTCGATCTCGATCCGGTCGGGGCCATAGCCTTGCGCCGCCAGCAGCGCGGCGATCTGTTCCAGCTCGGCGACGCCCTCGGCACCCACCGCGCTTTCGCCTACGGCGGCGCGCAGGTTGGCCAGCGTCGCCTCGGCATCGGCGCCCTTGGAGGTGAGGAAGGCGATCACCGGTTCGGCCTGCTCTTCAGCCAGGCCCACCCCATCGATATAGGCGCCCGAGGCATCGAGCCGGCCCTTGCCGAGCAGCTCGCGCACACCGGCTTCACCCACCTTGTCGAATTTGTCGATGGTGCGCAGCACGGCGGCCTGCTGGCCATCGTCGGCCACGCCCATCGCCTCGAGCACACCGTTCAGAACCTTGCGGTTGTTCACCCGCACCACATAGTCGCCGCGCGCAATCCCCACCGCTTCCAGCGTGTCCGACAGCATGGCGCAGATCTCGGCATCCGCTGCCACCGAGGGCGCACCGACGGTATCGGCGTCACATTGATAGAACTGGCGGAACCGCCCCGGGCCGGGCTTTTCATTGCGCCAGACCGGGCCCATGGCATAACGGCGGTAAGGCGTCGGCAGATCGTTGCGGTACTGCGCATAGACCCGCGCCAGCGGCGCGGTCAGGTCATAGCGCAGCGCCAGCCAGGCCTCGTCGTCCTCTTGCCAGGCAAAGACGCCTTCATTCGGACGGTCGACATCGGGCAGGAACTTGCCCAGCGCCTCGACGGTTTCCACCGCCGAGGATTCCAGCGCATCGAACCCGTAGCGATGATACACCCCGGCAATGGTCTGAAGCATCTCGGCCCGCTCGGTGACCTCATGCCCGAAGTAATCGCGAAATCCCTTGGGGGTGATCGCCTTGGGGCGGGGCTGTTTCTTCTGCTTGGCCATGGCAGGCTCCGGGTTCTCTTCTCGCGCGTCCGTGTAGCCGGAAGGCCGCCAAGGGGCAAGCGCCCCGCCCCTGCATTTCAGCGCGACACCGCCCGCCATTGCGCTATAACCCACCCCATGACCGATCCCCTGCTCAGCGTCGAAGAACGCCTCGCCCACCTGATCCGCATGATGGATGACATGTCAGACGTGATCGCCCGACAGGACGGCGAAATCGCCCGCCTGCGCCAGCAGGTCGACATGCTGATGCACCGCGAGGCCGAACGCCAATCAGAGCAGCCCGGCGGCGTGGTGCTGGGCGACGAACGCCCGCCGCATTACTGAGGCTCAGGTGCCGCCGCTCTTGACGTCAGTCTCGATCACGTCGCCGCGGTGCAGCAACATCTCGAACCAAGTGGCATTGTCGCCGTATCGCTCGTAGGCGCTGACAAAGACGGTGTCTTTCTCGAGCTTGCTCACCCGCTCGCCGCAGGGCTTGCCGCTGGCCACCCGACAGATCCGCGATTTGATCTGTTCATAGGCGGTGTCGGTGGCGGAATAGGGATGCACCTCGGCCGGCAGACCATAGCGCAGCATCTCATGCATGCCCGGTGCCCCGAACATGGCGACAGCGGCGGTAAAGGTGCGCGCGCAGCCATCGTCGAAACCGGTGATGTAGAACGGATGCGGCGTGGTCTTGCCCGGCGCGCTGTCATAAAGGCGATAGGCGGCACGCGGTTCGGGAAAGGCCGCGATCTCGGCGCCGCGCTTGTCGCGCGGCAGATCGCAGACCGGCTTGACCTGGCCGAAGGACAGCAAGGTTCCGGCCGGCACCGAGGGCGGCGCTTCACGCCCGGCCCCGCCGCCGCCCAGCATGCGGCTGAACAGGCCCGGGCGGGCCACCGGCTCGTTCGGCGACGTCGGCGCGGCCGCGACGGCGGCCGGCGGATCCTCGGCCAGCTCGAGATCGGACAGGCGGTCGACGCCCGACAGCGGATCGCCACAACCCGAGAGCCCGATCAGCGCGGCCCCCAAGGCCAGCGCCCTGAAAGCGACAGCGTGTTTCATGGCGCGGGCATATCCCAGGCGGGGGCCGTCCGTCCAGTCTCGGCAAGATTGCAACGGCTGTTTCCCGCGCATGGCTTACGCATTTCCAAACCACGGAAACCTTGGTATAGATGAGGCAATAAAAATATAATTGAGGTAGAGCTGGGAATGAAAGCGGGCTATCGCGGCACGTTTGTCATCTCCTGGTCGCAGACAGAAATCGACGGTTTCGCCGCGGCATCACTCTCATCCCTGAGGGTCGGTGCAGGCTGGAGCTGGCAGGGCGACGCTTTGTGCGTCGATGGCCCCAATGATGTCTTGCGGCTCGAGGGAGCGGACGGAAACGAAGCGCTGCGCAAACGCGCGGCACGCAAGGTACAACGATTGGTGGGCACGGCACTCACCGGACAGCAGAGCACACCCCCCGAGGCAAGACCGGCGCCGGCGGACGAGAGCTGCTTTGTCGTCACCGACGGGCTCAGAAGCTATGCGATCACGGTGATTCCGGCCGGGCGCGAACGCCTGCTGATGTTTGTGGGCGAGATGCCGCCGCGCGACATGCCGCTTTGGGTGGTGAGCCTCGACCTGGCGCATCAACAACGCGCCGAGGCCGACGACCCCGGCGTCATCTGCTTTACCCCCGGCACCCTGATAGACACCCATGATGGCCCCCGTCCGGTCGAGGAACTGCGCGAAAGCGACCGGGTTCTGACGCGCGACAATGGCCCGCAAGAGGTGCTCTGGACCGGCGCGCGGCGGATGACGGGCGCGCGGCTCTATGCCATGCCCGAGCTGCGCCCGGTGCGGATTTTCGCCGGCGCCTTCGGCACCGACAGGCCCGAAACCAGCTTTCTGGTCTCGCCGCAGCATCGGCTGTTGTTGCGCGGCGCCGAGATCGAGGCGCTGTTCAACACGCCCGAGGTTCTGGTGGCCGCCCGCGATCTGGCCGACACGCCCTGCGCCCAGACCGATTATGCCGCGCGCGAGGTGACCTATGTGCACTTGCTGCTGCCCCGGCACGAGATCCTCTGGGCCAATGGCCTGGAAACCGAGAGCTTCCATCCGGCCAGCGCCCAGCTCTCGACCCTGGACGCAGAGGACCGCGCCCGGCTGATCGCCGGGCTGCCCGAGGTCGAGCACGATCCGCAGGCTTACGGTGCCTATGCCCGGCGCAATCTGACTTCCAGCGAATTTGCGGTTCTGAAACACCGCGCGGCCTGAGCGCCCGAGACCCGGCATTGCCCGGGTCTCTTCGCGGCTTGACTGAGGTTATGTTATTACATTACGTATCGGAACACAATCCTTCCGACACGGCCTTTCATGACCCAGACCCCGCCCGGCAATTCCGGCGATACCTCCTTGCGGCGCCGGCGGCACCGCGCCGATCCGATGCGCGCCTATGACAACCTGCCGCGCGAGCTGCGGCGCTGGCTGGCGTCGGCGGTGCTTCCCTGGGGCGCCAAATCCGCGCGACGCGCCTACGACCGGGCGCTCGCCCGCACCGGGACGCCGCAACTGGCCCTGCGCGAGCTTGATGCCCTGCAACAGCGGCTGGTCACCCGGGATGCGCATCAGGTCTGGGGGCCGGGACATCCCGGGTGTCCACCTGCCCGCGCCGGCCACCGCGCGTCATAAGAAGCCCGCACCAAGAGCCGGAGCCCCGTACCGGATGCGGAGCATCGCGACTGCGCCGGCGCAACACGGTCGGCGTGTTACCGAGCGATGGCTCACGCAGATTTCCGCGTGGGCGCGTCCTATTTAAGGCCGGCGTGCGGACACAGCAGACCGGTCACCCTGTTCGGGCTTTCTGCTGCAACTCAGACTTTGCTCTTGTCGGCAGCGCCCGCCGATCTTGCCTCGGTTTCGGCCAGCGCCTCCAGATCCGCGAGCATCCTGACCGCGTGCGCGGCATAAGGCCCGATCCAGCGCTTCTGAACGTCGTGGATCGGGAGGGCATCGAGATGGTTCCAGCGTTCCCGGCCGCGCCGCTCGACAACCACCAGGCCGGCTTTCTCCAACACCGAAAGATGCTGCATCACGGTGCAGCGATCGAGATCGGTCAGCGCCTCGCAAAGGGCGCCGGTGGTCTTCGGACCGTCCTTGATCAGGTCGAGGATGCGCCGCCGCGCCCGATGGCCAAGCGCCTTGAACAAGGCATCAAATTTATCGTCGATTGACATGTTATGTTTTTATAACATGATGAGGGGGAAGCAAAGAGGATTCGTCTCATGGAATTGAAGTTCACCGTGGCCGGGCGCATCGCCAAACCCATCGAGGAGGTTTTCGAGGCCGTGGTCGCCCCTGATCGCTTATCGCAGTATTTCACCACCGGCGGGGCACGGGGCCGGCTGGAAACCGGGGCCGAGGTAACCTGGGACTTTCATGATTTTCCCGGCGCCTTCCCTGTTCTGGTGCAGGAGGTCGTTCCCAACCGGAAAATCGTGCTGCAATGGGAGGCGGACGGGAAAACCGCCACCTGGACGACCGTGACCATGGAATTCAGCCCACTGGACGACGGTCGCACGCTGGTGCGGATCAGCGAATTTGGCTGGCCGGAAACAGAGGCAGGTCTGACCTCGTGCTTCGGCAATTGCGAAGGCTGGACCGGGATGCTCTGCGCCATGAAGGCCTGGCTGGAGCACGGGATCAACCTGCGGGACGGATTCTACAAGTAAATCGATTGCTGAAAGGGGAGAGGCAACGCATGGAACCGGGAAAGAACTTGGCCATCAAGGTGCCGCTGCACCGCTGGTCGGAGACCGTGGCCTTCTATCGCGACAAGGTGGGGCTGACGGTCACCCGCGAGCTGGACACCAGTATAGGGTTCGAATTCGGAAACATGACCCTGTGGATCGATCGCGTCCCGCAGCAGAGCCAGACGGATGTGTGGATCGAACTGTTCGACGACGATCCCGACGCCGCCCTGTCGCGCCTCGGCAGCCCCATCCGGGACGAGTTGGAGCCGCTGACCAATGTGGTCGGACACTGGACATCGGATCCGGCCGGGACGGTGATCCTCCTGCGTCGAGAGCAGATGTCCTGAGGCATCAATTGGCTGGCGCCCCCCGGCTGTTGGCCGGGTGGCTTCCTTCGGCTTCGACATCCTTGCGAAGCGGCCGTTGCGGCCTCGTCAGCGGAGGTCGACCGCCAACACATCGGGCAAGGGGCGGACGGCGAACCGCGCGGGCGCTTCAGCGTCAGCGTCAGCGGGGATCGAGCAATCGGCGTGCAATCACCTGCGCCTGAATTTCCGCCGCGCCCTCGAAGATGTTCAGGATGCGGGCGTCGCACAGGATGCGCGAGATGGTGTATTCCAGCGCAAATCCGTTGCCGCCGTGGATCTGCAACCCGTTGTCCGCCGCCGCCCAGGCGACACGCGCGCCCAAGAGCTTGGCCATCCCGGCCTCGAGATCGCAACGCCGCCCCTCGTCCTTTTCCCGCGCCGAGAAATAGGTCAGCTGACGGGCAACCATGATCTCGACCGCCATCATCGCCAGCTTGCCGGCGACGCGGGGGAACTGGATCAGAGATTTTCCGAATTGCTTGCGGTCGAGCGCATATTGCATCGAGACATCGAGCGCCGATTGCGCCACGCCGATGGCGCGGGCGGCGGTCTGGATGCGGGCGGATTCAAAGGTCTCCATGAGCTGCTTGAAGCCCTTGCCCTCTTCGCCGCCGAGCAGGTTCTCGCCTTTCACATGGAAGTTGTCGAAGCCGAGTTCGTATTCCTTCATCCCGCGATAACCCAGCACTTCGATCTCGCCGCCGGTCATGCCTTCGGTGGGGAAGGGATCGGCCTCGTCACCCGGCGTCTTTTCCGCCAGAAACATGCTCAGCCCCTTGTAATCGCTGGTTTCCGGGTCGGTGCGCGCCAGAAGGGTCATCACATGGGTGCGCGCGGCATGGGTGATCCAGGTCTTGTTGCCGGTCACCCTGTAATCGCCGGTCTCGTCCCTGATCGCGCGGGTGCGCAGCGATCCAAGGTCAGAGCCGGTGTTGGGCTCGGTAAAAACTGCCGTCGGCAGCTTCTCGCCCGAGGCCAGCGCTGGCAGCCAATGCGCCTTCTGTGCATCAGTGCCGCCGGCAAGGATCAGCTCGGCGGCAATCTCGGAACGGGTGCCCAGCGAGCCGACACCGATATAGCCGCGCGAGAGCTCTTCCGAAACGACGCACATCGAGGCCTTGGAGAGACCGAAACCGCCAAACTCCTCAGGGATAGTCAGGCCAAAGACGCCCATCTCGGCCAGTTCCTCGATGATCTCCATCGGGATCAGCGCGTCCTTGAGGTGCCACTCATGCGCAAAAGGCTCGACCTTTTCGACCGCATAGCGGCGGAACTGGTCGCGGATCATCTCGAGCTCTTCATCCAGACCGGAGGCGCCGAACATCGTCGCCCCGTGCTGCGCCTGCATAAGCTCGACCAGCCGCATCCGCGCGGCAGTGGTATTGGCGCGGGTCAGCAGTGTCTCGATCTCGGGCGTGTCGAGCACCGCCAGCTCCGCGGCATCGACGCCGAAATCGCGCGGCCGCACGATCTCGCCCTGGTTCATCGGGATTCCGCCGCGGATCTGCGCGAGATATTCGCCAAAGGCAATCTGATGGATCAGCGCCTCAAGCTCGCCGAACCGGCCCTCGGCCGCCATCCGCTCGGCCCAACCCTGCATTTGTCTGAGCGATTCCAGATAGGTGGCCAGCCAGGCCAGACCATGCGCCGCATCCTGATTGGCCTCGACCAGCCTGGCCGAGACCCGGCCATCAGAAACCACGAGATCCCGCAGATGGGCACGGGATTTGTCGAAGATCGCCGCCACCGGGGCAATCGCCGCGCCGGTAAGGGTAAGAAGATCGGGCAGTTGCACACTTGCCTCCACGGTCACGTCCTGTCCGTCATGGGCCATGAATCGTCATCCTTCTGCTATCCTGCACGTGCATAATGCCTTCGCAGTCGCAGCGCAACAAAAATACGTTTTTCATCGCCAGTCATTGCAAAAATTACCCACGCACTTTCCGAATGCGGCGGCGGATCGGGCATGGTAGGGCGCTGGCATGGAAGCACCATCGCCCGAATTCACCATCCTGATCCTTGCCGCCAGCGGCATGGTCGCGCTTTTGGCCGGGGTGATCAAAGGCATGGTGGGTTTTGCCATGCCGATGATCATGATTTCGCTCCTGGGCATCTTCCTGCCGCCGGATGTGGCGCTGGCCGGGCTGATCCTGCCGACCCTGCTGTCGAACGGCGCCCAGGCGCTGCGCCAGGGGGTGGGCCTGGCGGTGGCCTCGGTCAGACAGTTCCGCATCTACCTGTTGGCCGGCGCGGTGATGCTGGTGGCCTCGGCGCAGCTGTATGCCTTTCTGCCGGTCTGGGTGCTGTTTCTGGCGATCGGTCTGCCGATGGTGCTCTTCAGCCTGGTGCAGCTCATGGGGCTGCGCCTGCGGCTGAGCCGCCAGACCCCCTGGGTCGAAATCGTTCTGGGCGGCGTTTCCGGCTTTATCGGCGGGCTCTCCGGTGTCTGGGGGCCGCCGCTGGTGGCCTATCTCACTGCGCTGCACACGGAAAAGCGGTTGCAGATGCGCACTCAGGGCGTGGCCTTCGGGCTGGGCGCGGTATTGCTGCTGGTGGCGCATTCCGGCAGCGGCGTGATCCGCGGCGAAACGCTGCTGTTTTCCGCCTGGCTCTGCGTGCCGGCGATGATCGGCATGTGGCTGGGCGGGCAGGTGTCCGACCGGATCGAGCAGGAGGTATTCCGCCGCGCCACGCTGGCGGTGCTGCTGCTGGCCGGGCTGAACCTGATCCGCCGCGCCTATTTCGCCTGACCGCGTCCCGGACCTGATCCGGGACCCCCCGGTCCTCGCCCATGCGCAATCCGTCTCGATGCGCCGGACCGGCCAAACCGGACCCTAGACCTCTTCCACCGCCATCACCCCCGGCAGGCTCTTCAATGCGCCCTTGATTTCCGGGTTCACCGGAAATTCCGCACCGGTGTCGATCTCGACCTCGCCGGGCAGGGCCGGGTCCATCAGGTAGAGAAAGATCGGGCCCCGCGCCGCCTTTTGCACCTTGCCCGCCGCCTCGGAAAGGATGGTGGCGACCGAGGGAATCGCCCCCGGTTCCTCGACAAAGACCTTGAGGCCGATCGTGCCGGCATCCGCAACCGCCGCGTCGATCGGCGCCACCGACCGGCCCAGCAGCTTGAGCTGGTCGCTCTCCATCGTCGCCTCGACCGTCACCACCACCTTGGCCCCGGTCTCGAGATGTTCGCGCGATTTCTCCAGCGTTTCCGAGAACAGCGTGACCTCATAGGCGCCGGTGGTGTCGGAAAGCTGGCAAAAGGCAAAGCGGTTGCCGCGCGCCGATTTCCGCTCCTGCCGCCCGGCGACGACACCGGCCAGCTTGGCAACGCAGGGGCTGCGTTCGGCCTTGGCCATGACCTCGTCGAGGGTCATCACGTCCTTGCGCTTGAGCGAGGCCATGTAATCGTCGAGCGGATGGCCAGAGAGGTAGAACCCCACCGCCTTGAACTCTTCGGCCAGCCGCTCGGCGGGCAGCCAGTCGTTCACCGGCGCCAGACGCGGCTCGGGCAGGTCGTCGCCGGCCTCGCCAAAGAGCGAGACCTGGTTGGAATTCTTCTGTTCGTGCACCGCCGCCGAATAATTCACCAGCGCATCGAGCGATTCGAAAACCCGGCGGCGGTTGGGATCGAGCTGATCAAAGGCCCCGGCCCGCGCCAGCATCTCCAGCGGCCGCTTGCCGACCCGCTTGAGATCGACGCGACGGGCAAAATCGTAGAGCGTGGCAAAGGGTTTTTCCTTCGCGCCCCGGGCTTGATCCGGGGCCTCGTGGCCAAGGCCCTGCCGGCCTTCGACCACCAGCTTCATCGCCTCCAGCCCGACGTTCTTCAACGCGCCCAGCGCATAGACCAGCGCGCCGTCGACCACGTCGAAGCTGGCCTGCGAACGGTTCACGCAGGGCGGAACCCAGGGCAGGCCGAGGCCCTTGCGGACCTCCTCGAAATAAGTGGCGAGCTTGTCGGTCAGATGAATATCGCAGTTCATCACCCCGGCCATGAACTCCACCGGGTGGTTCGCCTTGAGCCAGGCGGTCTGGTAGCTGACCACCGCATAGGCCGCCGCGTGCGACTTGTTGAACCCGTAGTTGGCGAATTTCTCCAACAGGTCGAAGACCTCGGTGGCCTTCTTCTTTTCGACACCGTTTTCCGCCGCGCCCTTTTCGAACTTCGGCCGTTCGGCGTCCATCGCCTCCTTGATCTTCTTGCCCATGGCGCGGCGCAACAGGTCGGCGCCGCCAAGCGAATAGCCCGCCATGACCTGGGCGATCTGCATCACCTGCTCCTGATAGACGATGATCCCCTGGGTCTCTTCCAGAATATAGTCGATCAGCGGATGCACCGAGGTGATCTCGCGCAGCCCGTTCTTGACCTCGCAATAGACCGGGATGTTTTCCATCGGGCCGGGACGATAGAGCGCCACCAGCGCGACGATGTCCTCGATGCAGGTCGGTTTCATCCGCTTGAGCGCATCCATCATGCCCGAGCTCTCCACCTGGAACACGGCGACGGTCTTGGCGGCGGCATAAAGCTTGTAGGTCGCCTCGTCATCGAGCGGGATGGCGTTGATCTGGTTCTCGGCGCCCTCGGCCGGCTCGTAGAGTTCGACGCCCCCGGCCGAGACATGCAGCGGCCGGCCGGATTTGAACACCAGGTCCATGGCATTCTGGATCACCGTCAGGGTCTTGAGGCCCAGAAAGTCGAACTTCACCAACCCGGCCTGTTCGACCCATTTCATGTTGAACTGGGTCGCCGGCATGTCCGAGCGCGGATCCTGATAGAGCGGCACCAGCGCATCCAGCGGCCGGTCGCCGATCACCACCCCGGCGGCGTGGGTCGAGGCGTTGCGCAAAAGCCCCTCGACCTGCTGGCCATAGGTCAGCAGCCGGTCGACCACCTCTTCGTTCCTGGCCTCTTCACGCAGCCGCGGCTCATCCTGCAAGGCCTTCTCGATCGAGACCGGCTTGACCCCCTCGACCGGGATCATCTTGGACAGGCGGTCGACCTGGCCATAGGGCATCTGCAACACCCGGCCGATGTCGCGCACCGCCGCCTTGGACAGCAGCGCACCGAAGGTGATGATCTGCCCCACCTTGTCGCGGCCGTATTTCTCCTGCACGTAACGGATCACCTCTTCGCGGCGATCCATGCAGAAGTCGATGTCGAAGTCGGGCATACTGACCCGCTCGGGGTTGAGGAAGCGTTCGAACAGCAGCGAATAACGCAGCGGGTCAAGGTCGGTGATGGTCAGCGCATAAGCCACGAGGCTGCCGGCACCCGACCCCCGCCCCGGCCCCACCGGAATGTCGTTGTCCTTGGCCCACTGGATGAAATCGGCAACGATCAGGAAATACCCGGGAAACCCCATGCCCTCGATGATACCGAGCTCGAAATCCAGCCGCTTCTGGTAGTCCTCGACCGAAACCGCATGCGGGATCACCGCCAGACGGGCCTGCAACCCCTGGTTGGCCATGCGGCGCAGTTCGGCCACCTCGTCATCGGCGAATTTCGGCAGGATCGGGTCGCGGCGATAGCAGCCGAAAGCACAGCGCTGCGCGATCTCGACGGTGTTCTCCAGCGCCTCGGGCAGATCGGCAAAGAGCGTCGCCATTTCCTGCGGCGATTTGAAATAATGCTCCCGCGTCAGCCGCCGCCGGGCGTCCTGCTGATCGACATAGGCCCCCTCGGCGATACAGATCAGCGCATCATGCGCCTCGTACATCTCGGGCTTGGGAAAATAGACGTCGTTGGTCGCCACCAGTGGCAGCGCCATCGCATAGGCCATCTCGACAAAGCCGCGCTCTGACCGCGCTTCGTCCTCCGGCAATCCACTTTCGCCGGGATGGCGTTGCAGCTCGACATAAAGCCTGTCGCCGTAGATCCCCTTGAGCCGCTCCATCAGCGCCTCGGCCGCCGGCCTCTGGCCGCGCCGGAGCAGCCGCCCCACCGGCCCGTCCGGCCCGCCCGACAGGCAGATCAACCCCTCGGCATTGGCCGCCAGCTCCTCCAGCGTCACCTGCGGCACCTGCCCGCCCTTGTCGACATACAGGCAGGTGTTGAGCTTCATCAGGTTCTCGTAGCCGCGTTCGTTCTGCGCCAGAAGAACAACCGCCGCCGGGTCCACCGGCTTGTCGCCCGGGTTGAGCGCCACATAGGCCACATCGACCTGACATCCCATGATCGGCTGCACCCCGGCAGCCTGGGCACCGACCGAGAATTCCAGCGCGCAGAACAGGTTGTTGCTGTCGGTCACCGCCAGCGCCGGCATGCCCATCTCGGCACAAAGGCCCGGCAGCTTCTTGAGCCGCATGGCGCCTTCCAGAAGCGAATATTCGGTATGGGTGCGAAGATGGATGAATCGGGGGGAGCTCGTCATGCGCGCACATTAGAACGGCGCCCGGCACGATGGAAGCGCAACCGCCGCTTCCGTCGCACCGCCGCAATTTCGTCACAATTAGCAAGAATAAACGGCCTGAATACCACAACCTTAAAGAGCAATGGCCAATCACCATTCCCCCGGGGACGTCATACCCTTCGACTGGGCTCCGGCGTCCCGCGCCGGCGGGCACAGTCTCCGGCGCCGCTGCCTGTCAGCCGCCGCGCGCCTGTGCCCGGCGGCGACCGCACGGCTGCTGGCGCGGCGCTACCTCACGCCGTCGGGCAGTTTCATCGCCGGGGCGGAGACCGACCCCGGTTTCGCGATCGTGCCCGTGGGCCGGCAGGTGCTGCTGCGCTTTGACGGGGTGGCCCGGCCGGCTCCGGCCCGGCGCCTGCTGATCGTGCCCGGCCACAATGGCCATGTCCGGCAGTTCGGCCGCCTTCTGCGCTGCCTGCGCGAAACCGGGGCATCGGTCGATCTTCTGGTCCTGCCCGGCCATCTCGGGCCGAAGCCCCGGCTGTGCAGCTTCGGCGCGATTGTCGGGGCAGTGCGCGAGGTGGGCGCCCATGGCGGCCCGTATGACGCAGTAATCGCCCATTGCGTCGGCTGCAACGCCAGCCTGCTGGCAATGGAGGATGTGCCGCTCGCGAAAAAGCTGGTGTTTCTCTCGGCGCCGCTGACCCTGCCGAACCTGGTGCGCTTCGCCGGCCGGCAATACGGCCTGCGGCGGCGCTGTCTGGCGCGGTTCGTGGCCCAGGTCAGCCGGCTCGGCGCCCCCTATCCGATCGACATCCCCTGGCAGCCGCTGGCCGCGCGCCGCTCGGAGCCACTGCTGGTGATCCATGCCCGCAACGACTATGCGGTGCCGGTCTCGGACGTGGCCGGCATCGGCGCGGCCTGGCCCGGGGCGCGGCTCGCCCTGCTCGACACCGGCGATCACAACACCATCCTCGGGCAACGCGGCGCCATCGACCGGATCCTCGCCTTCCTGCAAGAGCGCCCCGCCCCGCACACGCCCGCGGCCAAGAGTGGACAAGAGTCGGAAATGCAGTAGCGTCCAGTCATGGCCGATCTCGACACCCTGCCCGCCTTTCTCGAAACCCTCGATACCGAGGTCCGCGACGCGGCCGACTGGGGCGAGGTCGCGGGCTACATCCCCGAACTGGCCCGCATCGACCCGGCGCAATTCGCCATCTCGGTGGTGCTGGCCGATGGCCGGCTGATGCGCGCCGGGCAATACGCACAACGGTTTTCGATCCAGTCGATTTCCAAGGTCTTTTCACTCGCCTGCGTCCTCGCCCGGTTCGGCGAAAGCATCTGGCACCGGGTCGGGCGCGAACCGTCCGGCGACCGGTTCGATTCCATCCTCCTGCTCGAACAGGAGCACGGCCGCCCGCGCAACCCCTTCATCAATGCCGGCGCGCTGGTGACAACCGATGAGCTGCTGGCCGGCCGCGCGCCCAAAGAAGCGCTGTCCGAGATCATCGACTTCATCCGCACCAGCGCCGGCGACAGCGACATCCACTTCGACGCCGAGGTCGCGGCGTCAGAAACCGAAACCGGCCATCGCAACCGGGCGCTGGCGCATTACCTGCTGAGTTTCGACAACCTGAGAAACCCGCCCGAGCTGGTGCTGGGCACCTATTTCCACCAATGCGCCATCGAGATGACCACCGATCAGCTGGCCCTGGCCGGGCGCGGCATCGCCGGGCTGGCCGACGCGCCCCTGAAGCTGTCGGAGGTCAAGCGCCGCCGCATCGCCGCCCTGATGCTGACCTGCGGGCATTACGACGGCTCGGGCGATTTCGCCTTCCGCACCGGGCTGCCGGGAAAATCCGGCGTCGGCGGCGGCATCCTACTGGCGGTGCCCGGTCGCGCCTCGGTGGCGATCTGGTCGCCGGGGCTCAACGCCTGGGGCAATTCGCGGGTCGGCACCGAGGCGGCGGAACGGCTGGCGCGGTTCACCGGATGGTCGGTTTTCGGCTGACCGGCCCTGCCCATCCGGCAGGCAGCGCCGGTTTTTTCTGCACCGCGGCCAAGGAAATGCTTGCAAGGCCCGATCCGCGCTTTCTAATCTGTCCGGACAGGCACGCAGGTTTTCTACGCCGCATCGAAGACCCGCAGCACAGGTGCGCAAGGTAGAGCGGCAGGTCATCACCATGGACATTGGCTTTCTTCTCAACGGAGAACCGGTCCGGATCCGCCCAGAGCCCCCGACCCGCACCCTGCTCGACTGGCTGCGCGACGAGCGCGGTCTCACCGGCACCAAGGAGGGCTGCAACGAAGGCGATTGCGGCGCCTGCACCGTGATGGTGCAGGACGACACCGGCATCCGCGCGCTCAACGCCTGCATCCTCTTCCTGCCGCAGCTCGACGGCAAGGCGGTGCGCACCGTCGAAGGCCTGCGCGACGACGCCGGCGACATGCACCCGGTGCAAAAGGCGATGGTCGACCACCACGGCGCGCAATGCGGCTTCTGCACCCCGGGCTTCATCGCCTCGATGGCCGTGGCCCATGCCAACGGCCAGACGGATCACACGGACCGGCTCGCCGGCAATCTCTGCCGGTGTACGGGATACGCCCCGATCCTGCGCGCCGCCAGGGCGGCCGAATCCGCCCCGGTCCCGCAATGGGTCGCCTCCGATGCTTCTTCTGGCCGGAAATATCCCGGGGGGAGCGCAGCGGGGGGCAGCGCCCCCCTCCTCCCCCGCAGCTCGGACGAACTGGCAGCGGCCTACGCCGCCGCCCCCGAGGCCACCCTGATCGCCGGCGCCACCGACGTCGGCCTCTGGGTCACCAAGCAGCTGCGCGCGCTCGATCCGGTGATCTTCCTGCACCGGGTCCGCGACTTGCAGCAGATCGAGGACCGGGGGGACAGCCTGAAAATCGGCGCCGGGGTCAGCATCGCCCGGCTCTGGCCGTTGATGGCGGAACTCTATCCCAGCCTGGTCGAGCTGTTCCGCCGCTACGGCTCGGTCCAGGTACGCGAAGCCGCGACCCTCGGAGGCAATATCGCCAATGGCTCGCCCATCGGTGACAGCCCGCCGCCGCTGATCGCCCTCGGCGCCCGGCTGCACCTGCGCCGGGGCGAGGCCCGCCGCGACATCGCGCTCGAGGATTTCTTTCTCGACTACGGCAAGCAGGACCGCGCGCCCGGCGAATTCGTCGAGGCGGTCACCCTGCCCAAACACCAGCCCGGCTTCCGCTGCTACAAGATCTCCAAACGCTTCGATCAGGATATCTCGGCGCTCTGTGCCGCCTTCAACCTCAGCATCGAGGCCGGCCGGATCACCGCCGTCCGCACCGGCTTCGGCGGCCTGGCCGGCATTCCGAAACGCGCGCGCGCCTTCGAGGCCGCGCTCACCGGCGCGCCCTGGTCGGAAGACAGCCTCCGGGCGGCCGCCGCCGCGCTGGAACAGGATTTCACGCCGCTCACCGACATGCGCGCCTCGGCCCGCTACCGCATGGAGGCGGCGAAAAACCTCGCCCTGCGCTATTTCCACGAGATCGAGGGCCGCGAAACCTCCGTCCTGAAGGTGCTGCCATGAGCGTCGCCAGACCCCTGCCGCATGACGCCGCCGCCCTGCATGTCACCGGCGCCGCGCGCTATGTCGATGACATACCGGCCCCGCGCGGCACGCTGCATCTGGCCTTCGGCCTGAGCCAGATCGCCCGCGGCCGCATCACCGCGATGGATCTGGCGCAGGTCCGCGCCCTGCCCGGCGTCATCGCCGTATTGTCGGCCGACGACCTGCCTTTCGCCAACGATGTCTCGCCGTCGATCCACGACGAGCCGCTGCTCTCGGATGGCCGCATCCATTACCTCGGCCAGCCGCTCTTTCTGGTGGTGGCGACAGAGCATCACATCGCCCGCCGCGCCGCCCGGCTGGGCCAGATCGAAACCGAGGTGGAGGCGCCGCTCCTGACCATCGAGCAGGCGCTCGCCGCCGACAGCCGTTTCGAGGACGGCCCGCGCATCTACAGCAAGGGCGACGCCGCCAGCGCCATCGCCGGCGCGCCGCATCTGCTGAAAGGCACGCTCACCATGGGCGGGCAGGAGCATTTTTACCTCGAAGGCCAGGCCGCGCTGGCGCTGCCGCAGGACAACGGCGACATGCTGGTGCACAGTTCCACCCAGCATCCGACCGAGATCCAGCACAAAGTGGCCGAGGCGATCGGCCGCCCGATGCACGCCGTCCGCGTCGAGACCCGGCGCATGGGCGGCGGATTCGGCGGCAAGGAGAGCCAGGGCAATGCGCTGGCCGTGGCATGTGCCCTGGCGGCGCAGGTGACGGGCACAGCCTGCAAGATGCGCTACGACCGCGATGACGACATGGTTGTCACCGGCAAGCGGCATGATTTCCGCATCGACTACGAGGTCGGCTTTTATGACAGCGGCCGCATCGCGGGCATCGATTTCGTGCAATATGCCCGCTGCGGCTGGGCCCAGGATCTGTCGCTGCCGGTGGCCGACCGCGCCATGCTGCATGCCGACAATGCCTATCTGCTGGATCATGCCCGCATCGAGAGCCACCGGCTCAAGACCAACACCCAGAGCGCCACCGCCTTTCGCGGCTTTGGCGGGCCGCAGGGGATGCTGGGGATCGAGCGGGTGGTCGACCATATCGCGCATTACCTCGAGCGCGACCCGCTCGAGGTGCGCCGGGTGAACTATTACCACGCCCCAGCCAGGACCGGCCCCGGCAGCGGCCAGCCCTTTACCGGCCCCAACGCGGGCAAGGGCCACCGCTACGCCGGACCGGGCCCCGCCACGGCGCCGCAAGAGGATCTCGCCTCGCGCGGCGCGGCGGCGAATGTCGCCCCGCCCGAGGTGCCCGAGCCGCCCGAGGGCGCCCAGACCACGCCCTACGGCATGGAGGTCACCGATTTCATCCTGCACGAGATGACCGACCGGTTGGCAGAGCAGGCCGGCTACTCCGACCGCCGGGCGAAAGTGGCCGTGTGGAACGCCGCCAATCCGATCCTGAAACGCGGGCTTGCGCTGACCCCGGTCAAGTTCGGCATTTCCTTCACCCTGACCCATCTCAACCAGGCCGGGGCATTGGTGCATGTCTATCAGGACGGGTCGGTGCATCTCAATCACGGTGGCACCGAGATGGGACAGGGGCTGTTCCAGAAGGTGGCGCAGGTCGCCGCCAGCCGCTTTGGCCTGCCGCTCGAGGCGATCAAGATCACCGCCACCGACACCGCCAAGGTGCCCAACACCTCGGCCACCGCCGCCTCCTCCGGCTCGGATCTGAACGGCATGGCGGTCAAGGACGCCTGCGACACGATCCGCGCCCGGATCGCCGGCCACCTCGCCGAACTGCACCAGCAGCCGGTGGAATCGGTGCGCTTCGCCGACGGCGAGGTGCAGGTCGGTGCCGAAACGCTGAGTTTCGCCGCGGCCGCCAAGCTGACCTATGAGGCGCGCATCAGCCTCTCGGCCACCGGCTTCTACAAGACGCCCGATGTCGCCTGGGACCGGATCAAGGGGCGCGGCCGGCCGTTTTTCTACTTTGCCTATGGCGCCGCGCTCACCGAATGCGTGATCGACACGCTGACCGGCGAAAACCGCATCCTGCGCACCGATATCCTGCATGATGCCGGCGCCTCGCTGAACCCGGCCATCGACATCGGCCAGATCGAGGGCGGCTTTGTGCAGGGCGCCGGCTGGCTGACGATGGAAGAGCTGGTCTGGGACGACAAGGGCCGGCTGACCACCCATGCACCCTCGACCTACAAGATCCCCGCCTGCCCCGACACGCCCGACATCTTCAACGTCGCGCTCTGGGACGGCGAGAACCCGGCCGAGACGATCTATCGTTCCAAGGCGGTGGGTGAGCCGCCGCTCATGCTGGGCATGTCGGCCTTCTTTGCCCTGTCCGACGCGGTGGCCGCCTGCGGCCCGCACTACCCGGCGCTAAGGGCCCCGGCGACGCCGGAAGAGATCCTGCACGCGGTGCAAAGGGCGCGCGGATGAGCGACTGGATTCGCATCACCCTCACCGAGGCGCGCGGCTCGACCCCGCGCGAACCGGGCACCACGATGCGGGTCTGGGCCGATGTGCAAGAGGGCAGCATCGGCGGCGGCACGCTGGAATGGCAGGCGACGCAGATCGCCCGGGCGATGCTGGCCGAGGGCACCGCCGAGGCCCGACGCAAGATGGCGCTGGGCCCCGACATGGGCCAATGCTGCGGCGGCGTGGTCACCCTGAGCTTTGCCCGCAATGCCGCCGTCCGCACCGCCTTGGCCGCACCGCTCTGGATCTGGGGCGCGGGCCATGTCGGCCGCGCCATTGCCGCCACCATGGCGCCGTTGCAGGACCGCGAGATCACCCTGGTCGACACCAGCGCCGCGCGCCTGCCCGACCCGATCCCCGAGGGCGTCACCCCGCTTGTCGCCGCCGATCCGCTGCGCGCCGTCGCGCTGGCGCCGCCCGACGCCAGCCACATCATCGTCACCTATTCGCATGATCTCGATCTGCGGCTCTGCGACGCGCTGCTGCGCCATGGCTTCGGCGACTGCGGGCTGATCGGCTCGGCCACCAAATGGGCCCGCTTTCGCAAACGGCTGGCCGCGCTGGGCCATGCCACCGCTCAAATTTCCCGCATTGCCTGCCCGATCGGCGATCCGGCCCTGGGCAAGCACCCGCAGGCAATTGCGGTGGGCGTGGCGGCGGGCTATCTCGCCCGGGCCGCAGAGCCACCCGCCCTGAAGGAGAGACACGCGTGAGAGAAACCTTGTTGGAGATCAAGGGGCTGACCAAGGCCTATCCCGGCGTCATTGCCAATTCCGATGTCTCCTTTTCGATCGGCCGCGGCGAGGTGCATGCGCTTCTGGGCGAAAACGGCGCCGGCAAATCGACCCTGGTCAAGATGATCTACGGCCTGGTCAAGCCCGACAGCGGCAGCATGCGTCTCAACGGCAGCGCTTTTGCGCCGCAGGATCCGCATGCCGCCCGTGCCTCCGGCGTTGCTATGGTGTTCCAGCATTTCTCGTTGTTCGAGGCGCTGAGCGTGGCCGAGAATGTGGCGCTCGGCATGGAGAACCCGCCCAAGCCGCGCGATCTGGCGCGCCAGATCCGCGAGGTCTCGGAGACCTACGGCCTGCCGCTCGACCCCGACCGCACCGTCGGCGGGCTCTCGGCCGGGGAACGCCAGCGGGTCGAGATCATCCGCTGCCTGTTGCAGGAACCGAAACTGCTGATCATGGACGAGCCGACCTCGGTGCTGACCCCGCAGGAGGTGGAGATCCTGTTCCAGACCCTGCGCAAGCTCTCGGCCGAGGGCACCGCGATCCTCTATATCTCGCACAAGCTCGAGGAAATCCGCAGCCTTTGCGAAACCGCCACCATCCTGCGGCTGGGCAAGGTGGTCGAGACCTGCGATCCGCGCGACACCACCGCGCGGCAGCTGGCCGAACTGATGGTCGGCGCCTCGTTTGACGCCGTGACCCGCGAGGCGCGGGCCCCGGGCGCGGTGCGGCTGGCGGTGCACAACCTGTCGGCGCGTTCGCCCAATGCCTTTGGCACCGCGCTCAAGGACGTCTCCTTCGAGGTCCGCGCCGGCGAGGTGCTGGGCATCGGCGGGGTTGCCGGCAACGGCCAGGACGAGCTGCTCGCCGCGCTCTCGGGCGAGATCGTGACCAGGCCCGAGATGGTGGAATTCGACGGCACGCCGGTGGGGGGCCAGGGCCCCGAGGCACGGCGCACCGCCGGGCTGCTCTCGGCTCCCGAGGAGCGGCTGGGCCATGCCGCCGCCCCCGACATGAGCCTGACCGAGAACGCGATCCTGACCGCCGCCGCCCGCGAGGGGCTGATGAAGAACGGTTTTCTCGACTGGTCCGGCGCCCGCGGCTTTACCGAAAAGGTGATCAAGGCCTTCGACGTCCGCACCCCCGGCCCCGGCACCGCCGCCCGGGCGCTGTCGGGGGGCAACCTGCAAAAATTCGTCATCGGCCGCGAGGTGATGCAGCGCCCCGAGGTGCTTGTCGTCAACCAGCCCACCTGGGGGGTCGACGCCGCCGCCGCCGCCGCGATCCGCCAGGCGCTGCTGCATCTCGCAGGTGAGGGCGCGGCCGTCGTCGTCATCAGCCAGGATCTCGACGAGCTGATGGAGGTGGCCGACAGGTTTGCCGCACTGAACGAAGGCCGGCTGTCGGATATCCGCCCGGTGCAGGGCCTCACCGTCGAACAGATCGGCCTGATGATGGGCGGCGCACATGACATGGAGGTGGCCCATGTGGAGGCCTAGAGAAGCTGGCGGGGCGCGCCTGGCCGGCGTCGCGGAGCGTATTTTGCAAGAGAAGAAGCGCAGGACGGCGCAATTGGGGGGAGGTCGCGCATGATCCATCTCGTCAAGCGCCCGCAGCCGTCACGGGTCTGGACGGCGGTGACGCCGCTGCTGGCCGTTGTGCTGACCATGATCGTTGGCGGCATCATGTTCGCCGCGCTGGGCAAGCCACCGCTCGAGGCGATCCGCACGATCTTCTGGGATCCGCTGTTCCATCCGCAGTTCGCCGCCTATTCGCGGCCGCAGCTCTTGGTCAAGGCGGGGCCGCTGATCCTGATTGCAATCGGCCTGTCGATCGGCTTTCGCGCCGGCATCTGGAACATCGGCGCCGAAGGCCAGTACATCATGGGCGCGATCACCGGCGCCGCGGTCGGGCTGGCCTTCTACCCGCTCGACAGCTTCATCGTCTTTCCGCTGATGGTGATCGCCGGCGCGCTTGGCGGCTGGGCCTGGGGGATGATCCCGGCGCTGCTCAAGGTGAAATTCGGCACCAACGAGATCCTGGTCTCGCTGATGCTGGTCTATGTCGCCGAGGCCTGGCTGGCCTCGGTCTCCTCGGGCCTGCTGAAGAACCCGGAAGGCCGCGGCTTTCCCGGCTCGCGCAACTTTCAGCAATATGACGCCGGCGCCAATACCGAGGTGATCGCCGGCACCGGCATGCATTGGGGGGTGGTGGCGGCCTTTGTCGCGGTGATCTTTGCCTATGTGCTGCTCACCCGCCACATCCGCGGCTTCCACATCCGGCTGACCGGCGAGGCGCCGCGCGCCGCCCGTTTCGCCGGGGTCAACCCGGGCCGGGTGGTGATCTTCTGTCTCGGGCTCTCGGGCGCGCTGGCCGGCATGGCCGGGCTCTTCGAGGTGTCCGGCCCGGCCGGCCAGATCACCATTGATTTCAACTCGGGCTACGGCTTTACCGCGATCATCGTGGCCTTCCTCGGCCGGCTGCATCCGGTTGGCATCCTGTTGGCTGGCTTGCTGATGGCGCTGACCTATATCGGCGGCGAGCTGGCGCAGCTCATGCTAGGCTTGCCCGGCGCCTCGATCCAGCTGTTCCAGGGGATGCTGCTGTTCTTCCTGCTGGCGACGGATGTGTTCACCAATTACCGGCTGCAATTCGGACAGGGGGAAACCGCCTGATGGATCTCGGAACGATCAATCCCATCCTTCTGGTCGCCTCGCTGATGGTCTCGGCCACGCCGATCCTGCTGGCTGCCATCGGCGAGATGGTGGTGGAGAAATCCGGCGTGCTCAACCTCGGCGTCGAGGGCATGATGATCACCGGTGCGGTGGTGGGCTTTGCCGTGGCGGTCAACACCGGCAGCCCGGGTCTCGGCTTTGCCGCCGCGGCACTGGCCTCGGCGCTGCTGTCGCTCAGTTTCGGGGTGCTGACCCAGTTTCTGCTGTCCAACCAGGTGGCCACCGGCCTCGGGCTGACGCTGGTGGGCCTCGGGCTCTCGTCGCTGATCGGCAAGCCCTACGAGGGCATGAAATCCCCCACCCTGCCCGACCTGCCGCTGCCGCTGCTGGCCGATATGCCGGTCATCGGCCCGATGCTGTTTCAGCATGACCTGATGGTCTATCTCTCGATCGCGCTGGTGGCTGCCGTCTGGGCCGGGCTGAAATTCACCCGCGCCGGGCTGATCCTGCGGGCTGTCGGCGAAAGCCATGATGCCGCCCATGCCCTGGGCTACAAGGTGGTGCGCATCCGGCTCATGGCGATCTTCTTCGGCGGGGCCTGTTCCGGCCTCGGCGGCGCCTATCTCAGTCTTGTCCGGGTGCCGCAATGGACCGAGGGCATGACCGCCGGCGCCGGCTGGATCGCGCTTGCCATCGTGGTCTTTGCCAGCTGGAAGCCCTGGCGCGTGCTGATCGGTGCCTACCTTTTCGGCGGCGTCACCGTGCTGCAACTGAACCTTCAGGCGGCCGGCACAAGGCTGCCGGTCGAATACTTGTCGATGTCACCGTATCTGATAACAATTCTCGTGCTGGTCATCATTTCAGCACGGGGCTACCACGGCGCGCCGGCCTCGCTCGGCCGGCCGTTCCATGCCTCGCACTGAGGCCAAACCCAAAACAAGACAATCCAAAAGAAGACTCAGGGAGTATCCACATGAACCGCAGAACCCTTCTTGCCAGCGCCGCGCTGGCGCTTGGCCTCGCCGGAACGGCGATGGCGCAGGACGACACGACCAAGGTCGGCTTCATCTATGTCGGACCCGTCGGCGATGGCGGCTGGACCTATGAGCACGAACAGGGCCGCCTGGCCGTCGAAGAGCACTTCGGCGACAAGGTCGAAACCGTGTTCCAGGAAAGCGTGCCCGAGGGCGCCGACAGCGAACGCGCGATGACGCAGATGGCACTGTCCGGCGCCGACATCATCTTCACCACGTCCTTCGGCTACATGGACCCGACGATCAACGTCGCCAAGAAATTCCCCGACGTGAAGTTCGAACACGCCACCGGCTACAAGCGCGCCGACAACGTCTCGACCTATTCCGCCCGGTTCTACGAAGGCCGCGCCATCCAAGGCCTGATTGCGGGCCACATGACCGAGACCAACAAAATCGGCTATATCGCCTCCTTCCCGATCCCCGAGGTCATCCGCGGCATCAACTCGGCCTATCTGCACGCCAAGGAGGTGAACCCCGATGTCGAGTTCTCGATTGTCTGGGCCTACACCTGGTTCGACCCGGCGAAAGAGGCCGACGCCGCCAATGCGCTGATCGAACAGGGCGCCGACGTGATCCTGCAACACACCGATTCCACGGCGCCGCAGGCGGCCGCCGAAAAGGCGGGCAACGTGATCACTTTCGGCCAGGCCTCGGACATGGGCGATTACGCGCCGATGCCGCGGGTCTCCTCGATCATCGACAACTGGGCGCCCTATTACATTGATCGCGTGCAGGCGGTGATGGACGGCACCTGGGAAAGCAAGGACACCTGGGACGGCATCGGGCCGGGCATGGTTGGCATCGGCGAAATCACCGACGCGGTGCCGGAAGAGGTCAAGGCCGAGGCGCTGGCGATGAAAGACGCGATTGCCGCGGGCGAGTATCACCCCTTCACTGGGCCGATCAACAAGCAGGACGGCACGCCCTGGCTGGCCGAAGGCGAAGTGGCCGATGACGGCACGCTCGCGGGCATGGATTTCTACGTCGAAGGGCTGACCGGCGAAATCCCGAACTGACCGCTGCCGACAGGCGACGGGAACCCTCGCCCCCGGGCGGGGGTTCTCTGTTTGTCGCGCCTGCCGAGAGGCGCCCTGACAAGAGGTTGACCATGCCCCGGATCCCCATCGTCTATCACATCCCGGTCTGTCCGTTCTCGCAACGGCTCGAGATCATGCTGGCGCTGAAAGGCGTGCGCGACGCCGTTTCCTTCCAGGTCGTCGACATCACCAGACCGCGCGACCCGGAACTGCTGGAAAAGACCCGTGGCACCACCGCGCTGCCGGTGCTCGAGATGCCGGGCGGAGAGATCCTCAAGGAAAGCCTGGTGATCCTGCGCTACCTTGACGAGACGGTGGGCGACACGCCGCTGCGCCGCGCCGATCCGCTGGAACATGCGACGGAAAGCATGCTGATCGCCAAGGAAGGCGCCTTCACCATGGCCGGCTACAGCTTCGTGATGAACCAGGATCCCGACCGGCGCGACACGCACGCCGAAAAGATGCGGGGCCTCTACCGCGAGATCGACGATTTCCTGCGCCATGAGGGCAAAGGCGAGGGGCCCTGGCTGTTCGAGGATTTCGGACTGGCCGAAACGGTCTTCACCCCGATGTTCATGCGCTTCTGGTTCCTCGAGTATTACGAGGGCTTCGACGTGCCGGCCACCGCCGAATATGCCCGCGTGCGCGCCTGGCGCGAAGCCTGTCTGGCTCATCCGGCGGCGCAGCAGGTGAGCCGCGAGGAGATCGTGAAACTCTATTACGACTACGCCCTCGGCGCCGGCAACGGCGCCCTGCCCGAGGATCGCAACGTCTCGAGCTTTGCTTTCGAGCCGGCTTGGCCGGACCGGCCCTGGCCGCCGCGCGACAAGTACCTGACCCATGCCAGCGACGCCGAACTGGGGCTGGTGGCGGCCTGACAACGGCCCGCGCCGCCGCTTCCTCTCGCCTTTTTCCGCCGTGCGGCTATCCTTGCGACAAGGAGGACCGACACATGCGCAAACTTCAGGTTCAGGGCGTGCATCACATCACGCTGACCGGGGCCGACCGGCAGACCAGCCTCGATTTCTGGGAGGGCGTGCTGGGCATGCCCTTCATCTTCGATCAGCCCAACCTCGACAATCCCGACGAGGGCCACCTTTATTTTGATCCCGGCGACGGGCGGTTGATCACCATCTTTACCAACGAGGCCCGCACGCCGGTTCACCGGCGCACGCCCACCGATCCCGGCTGCGTGCACCACCTGGCGTTCAACGTCTCCAAGGCGACCTTTTCGCAGACCATCGACCGGCTCGATGCGCGGGGGATCGGCCATTCCGGCGTCAAGGACCGGGGGTTCATGGATTCGATCTACTTCAAGGATCCCCTCGGATTGCTGATCGAGCTGGCCTGTTACCGGTTCGAACCGCCGATGGGCTGTTCCCATGCCGACGTGATGATCGAGGCGCATCGGCGGCGGGTGGCGCAGGGCGATCACCACATCGCCGAAGTGCACCTGGCCGACGCGATCGAAGCGCTGGTCGCGCGGCGCCAGCAGTCTCTGAGCGAGGACCGCTCGGCAAAAGACCCCTACGGCCGGGGCTGACCCCGTCCCCCGACTGACAGGCCCGGTTGCCTCGCCACCCGGTCCCCGCTTTCCCGGCCCGGCGGGCGTCGGCCGGCGGCCTGTCGGCTTATCTCTGCAACCGCTCCACCGCCCAGCGTGCGGCATCCGCGATCTGCGGATCGGCGTCCTCGCACAGCGCCTGCGCCGCCGGCAAGAGCCGCGCCTCGCCGGAATTGCCGATGGCGTAAAGCACGTTGCGCACGAAACGCCCGCGCCCGATCCGCTTGATCGGCGAGCCCGAGAACCGCGCCCGGAACGCCGCATCCTCCAACCCGGCCAGCTCCGCCAGATCCGGCGCCATCAGGTCGTCGCGGGCATGGTATTTCACCTCGGCCGCTCGTTCGGCGAACTTGTTCCAGGGACAGACCGCAAGACAATCGTCGCAGCCATAGATCCGGTTGCCCAGCAGCGGCCGCAAAGCCGCGTCCACCGGCCCCTTGTGCTCGATCGTCAGGTAGGAAATGCAGCGCCGCGCATCGAGCTGATAGGGCGCCGGAAAGGCTGCGGTCGGACAGATATCGAGACACTTCCGGCACGAACCGCAATGATCCACCTCGCCCGGGTCCACAGGCAGCTCCAGCGTGGTGAATACCGCCCCGAGAAAGAACCAGGACCCAAGCTGCCGGCTCACCAGGTTGGTGTGCTTGCCCTGCCAGCCCAGCCCCGCCGCCTGCCCCAGCGCCTTTTCCGGCACCGGCGCGGTATCGACAAAGACCTTCACCTCGGCCGGCGGATCGGTGTCGGCCTCGGCGATCAGCCAGCGCGCCAGCCGCTTCAGCCGCTTCTTCACCACGTCATGGTAATCGCGGTGCTGCGCATAGACCGAGATCGCCGCCCGGTCGCTCTGCTCAAGCACCGCCAGCGGATCATGCGCCGGCCCGTAATTCTCCGCCAGCATGATCACCGAGCGCGCCTCGGGCCAGAGCGCCGCCGGATCGCCGCGCCAATGGCTGCGCTCGGCCAGCCAGGACATCTGCCCGTGATAGCCCGCCGCGAGAAACCCGGCCAGCCGCTCGGCCACCTCCGGCACCGCCTCCGGCCGACAGATTCGCGCCGCGGAAAACCCCTGGTCCCGCGCCTCGCGCAGCAGTCTGTCCTTCAGCGCATCCATGGCTTCTTCTGTTCAGAAATACCCGCGGGGGTCCGGGGGCAGAGCCCCCGAAACCGCCGAGGCCCGATCTCAGAAATCGAGGTCATTGTAATGCCGCGGCGGCGGAAATCCGGGCACCTGATCGGCCAGGATGCGGCGAAACGCCGGCCGCGACTTGATCTTGGCATACCAGTCCTTGACCACCGCCGACCGGTTCCAGTCGACGTCGGAGATATAGTCGAGCGACGACAGATGCGCCGCGGCGGCGAAATCCGCCAGCGTCATCACATCGCCGGCCAGCCAGCGCCGGTGGTCGAGCAGCCAGGTCATGTAATCCAGGTGATACTTGATCGCTTTGGCCCCGGCCTTGACGTTCTTGCTGTCGGGAAACCCCTGGCCCTGCACCTTCTTGTTGACCCGCTCGTAGAGCAGCTTCGAGGTCACCTCATGGTGGAACTTGTCGTCGAACCAGGCCACCAGCCGGCGCACCTCATAACGCGCATCGGCGGATTTCGGCATCAGGCTCGGCTCGGGGTACTTCTCCTCCAGCCATTCGCAGATCGCCGCGCTCTCGGCCATGGTCTTGCCGTCGATGCGCAGCACCGGCACCTTGGCGGCCGGATTGCGGCGCAGGAAATCCGGCTCCTGCTCCCAGTAGCGTTCCTCGACCAGCTCGCATTCGATCTTCTTCTCGGCAAGGCTGAGTCGCACCTTGCGGCAGAACGGCGAGAGGGGAACGTGATAAAGCTTGGCCATGAAGGGCAATGTCCTAAGGGGGAAGTGCCCAGCTTCTTTGCCGTGAAACCGGCGCCAGTTCAACCACCCCCGCCCGGATCGGCAACAGCCCGCGGCCCCGGCCGGTTCCCCTTGCGCGCCGAATCCGCTATGGCCGCCGCAGCCTTCACGCCGCAAGGACGCGCCATGATCCTGAGTGTTCTCGACTATGCATCGGTCCTTGTCTTTGCCCTGACCGGGGCGCTGGCGGCCTCGCGGGCGCAGCTCGATATCATCGGTTTCGCCTTTCTCGCCAGCCTGACGGCGGTGGGCGGCGGTACGCTGCGCGATCTGCTGCTCGATCGCAACCCGGTGTTCTGGATCGCCGATCCCGGCATCGTCCCGACCGCCTGCGGCGCGGCCCTGCTGGTGTTCTTCACCGCACACCGGATGGAAAGCCGGCTGCGCTGGCTGCTCTGGCTCGACAGCTTCGCGCTGGCGGTGGCGGTGGCCGCCGGCACCGGGGTGGCGCTGGCGCTGGATCAGCCACCGGTGATCGTGTTGATCATGGGGGTGGCGACGGGCTGTTTCGGCGGGCTGATGCGCGACGTGGTGGCCAACGAGGTGCCGGTGATCCTGCGCCAGGGCGAGCTTTACGCCACCGCCGCGCTGGCCGGTGCCGGCGCCGCGCTGGGGCTGCTGGAGCTGGGTCTCGGCCGCGACGTCGCGCTTCTGGGCTGCGCCGGCGTGACCTGGGCGTTGCGCGCCGGCAGCCTGCGCTGGGGCTGGATGCTGCCGGTCTACAAAAGCCGCCCGCCGCGCGAGAAATAGCGCCCCACCGTCCCGGACCCGATCCGGGACCTCTCCGCCGGTTCGTCGCCCCCGCCCTAAAACGGTTCCGGGCGAAACCCCTCCGGCACCCGGTCGCGACCCTCGAGCACCAGATCCGCCATCACCTCGCCCACCAGCGGCGCCATGCCGAAGCCGATCTTGAACCCGCCGTTGGCGATGAAGGTCCCCGGTCGAAGGGGATGCCCCCCGAGCAGCGGCGCCCGGCTGCGCGCCCGCGGCCGCACCCCGGCCCAGCGCGCCACCACCGGCGCCCCGGCCAGCACCGGAAAGGCCGCCACCGCCCGCGCGATCACGGCCTCGAGCTGATCGTCCACTGCCGCGCCATCGTCGTATTCGCGCTCCGAGGTCGAGCCCACGGCCACCGTGCCGTCGCCATGCGGCACGATATGCAGCGCATCGGCAAAAAGCTGCGGGCGGTCCTGCGCCGCGAATCGCAACAGCGCCGCCTGCCCCTTGACCCCGTTGCCGAGGCTGCGCCCCGCCGCCCGGCTCATCGCCGCGAGATCCTGCATCCCGGTGGCCCAGACCACGGCCCCCCGGTCTTCCCCCTCCGGGGTCACGGTGACCCCGCGCGCCGCCAGCGCCGCCACCAGCGCGGCACAGGCCCGGCGCGGATGCACCCGGGCGCTGAGGCTGTCCTCGACCAGCAATCCCGTCGGCGAGGCCGGGGCCCAATCGCCATAGCCCGCCGCATCGACCACGCGCCACACCGCCTTGCCTTGCCAGAGTTCGGCCGCCGTCCCGGCCCGCTGCCGGGCCAGGTCGACCGCGCGGTCATCGGCCAGGGGCTGCAACCGGCCCGAGCGCAGATAGCCGGGCTCGCGCCCGCCGGCCTCCGCCACCTCGGCCCAGAAACCCTCGGCCATCAGCAGGCTCTCGAACTGGAAGGCCTTCTTGGCGTTCCAGTTTTCCGGCACATGCGGCGCCAGCGCGCCGACGATGCCGCCGGAGGCGCCCGCCGCCGGGCCGAAGGGATCGATCACCCGCACCCGGGCGCCGCGCCGGGCGCAGGCCCAGGCCACTGACAGGCCGAACACGCCCGCCCCCCGCACTGTCACGTCGTCCATTGCATACCCCTCCGTCAGGCTTTAGGCCTCGGGGGAAACCCTTAAGGCAGCCGAAAATGACAGACCAGAGCGCAGAGCTGGAATGGCGCGACGGGCGCGTGCCTGTCTCGACCCGATTCGACGATCCCTATTACTCGCTCGACAATGGCCTGGCCGAGACGCGGCATGTCTTTCTGGCCGGTAACGACCTGCCGGCGCGTTTTGCCGATGGCTTTCACATCGCCGAACTGGGCTTCGGCACCGGGCTGAACCTGCTCTGCGCGCTTTCGGCCTTTCGCGCCGCCGGCCCGCCCGGCCGGCTGCATTTCACCAGTTTCGAGGCCTTCCCGATGCAGGCCGACGACATGATTGCCGCGCAGGCCGGTTTTCCCGAACTGGCCGCGATCGCGGCGGAGCTGGCACCGCAGTGGCAGGCCGGCGCGCGCCACTTCGAGACGCCCGACCTGACCTTCACCCTGGTCCAGGGCGATGCCCGCGAGACCCTGCCGCACTGGTCCGGCAAGGCGGATGCCTGGTTTCTCGACGGGTTTTCGCCGGCCAAAAACCCCGAACTCTGGGGCGAGGCCCTGATGATGCAGGTCGCGCGCCACACCGCCCCTGGCGGCACGGCGGCCACCTATACCGCGGCGGGCCATGTGCGCCGCGCGCTCGCCGCGGGCGGCTTTGCCGTCACCCGCATCCCCGGCTTCGGCCGCAAACGTCACATGACAAGGGCCACCCTATGACCCAGAACGATACGGTGCGCGGCATCTGGCTGATGGTGGCCACCACCTTTGTCTTTGCGGTGCAGGACGGGCTGAGTCGGCATCTCGCCTCGGAATACAATGTCTTCATGGTGGTGATGATCCGCTATTGGTTCTTTGCCGCCTTCGTGATCGCCCTGTCGGCGCGCAAGGCCGGCGGGCTGCGCGATGTGGCGCGCACCGATCAGCCGCTGGTGCAGATCTTCCGCAGCGTGCTGCTGGCGCTGGAGATCTGTGTCATGGTCGCCGCTTTCACCTATCTCGGGCTGGTCGAGAGCCATGCGGTCTTTGTCAGCTATCCGCTGCTGGTCGCCGCGCTCTCGGGCCCGGTGCTGGGCGAACAGGTCGGTTGGCGGCGCTGGTTGGCGATCGCAGTGGGCTTTGTCGGGGTGATGATCATCATCAATCCCGGCGCAGGGGTATTCTCGATCTATGCGCTGATCCCGCTTGCGGCGGCTTCGATGTTCGCGCTCTATTCGCTGCTCAACCGGTATGCCGCACGCCGCGACACCGCCGCCACGTCGTTTTTCTGGACCGGTACGGTGGGCTGCGTGGTGATGACGGCAATCGGCATCTGGTTCTGGGTGCCGATGACCGGGCCCGACTGGATCTGGATGGCAGCGCTCTGCGTGACCGGGGTGACCGGGCATTACACGATGATCAAATGCTACGAGGTTGCCGAAGCCAGCGCGGTGCAGCCCTTTGCCTATCTGCAAATGCCCTTTGCCGTGGCGATCGGCCTGCTGATCTTTGGCGAAAGCCTGCGGGCCTCGGTGGTGGTGGGCGCGGTGCTGATCGTGGGCGCCGGGCTCTTCACCCTGTGGCGCGAACGGCAGAGGATGCGGGTGGCCCGGCGGGTGGCGCCGGTATGAAGCGCGGGCGGTAGGTTGAAAACCCGCCTTACGGCGTTTGGTGCAGGATTGGCCCGGCCCGCGCAACTCGGGCCGCAACTTGCCGCCGAAGGCTCATTCGGGCAGCAGGGTCGATCCCACCAGCTCCTCCGAGAAGGGCACCGGATGCGGATCCTTGCCCAGCCGCGCGCGATAGACCGGCAGGCTCTCTGATACCCGCATGACGTAGTTGCGGGTCTCGTTGAAGGGGATCATCTCGATCCAGTCGACGATGTCGATATCGCCCCGGATCGGATCGCCATAGGCGTTCTTCCAGCTCCGCGGCCGCCCCGGCCCGGCATTGTAGCCGGCCGACATCATGATGACATTGCCGTCGAACTCCTCAGCCAGCCCGCGCAGGTAATCCGCGCCGAGACGGGAGTTGTACAGCCAATCGCCGGTCAGCCGGGACTGGCTGTAATCCAGCCCGACCCGCCGCGCCACGAGTTGCGCCGTCGCCGGCATCACCTGCATCAGCCCGCGCGCGCCGGCGTGGCTGACCACCGAATGGTCGAACTCACTCTCGCGGCGGGCGATGGCCAGCACCATCTCTGTCGGCACCGGATGATCGCGTTTTGCCACCGGATGCACCGCATAATAGGGCGCCGCGATCTCGTGCCCGGCCTGCGCCGCGCGTTTGCCCAGCAGCACGGCGATATGCGGCTGGCCCAGATCCTCGAGCATCTTGCCCATCAGGTGCAGGTTTTCCTCGTCCTGGCTCTCGGCCAGATGGGTCCAGAACCGCTTGGCCAGCCAGCCCTCGCCCGCCGCCAGAAGCAACAGCGCCGCCTCATGCACCCGGGATTTGGTGAATGCGGCCTCGCGCCAGTCCTCGACCGGGCGGAAACCGCCGAGATTGCTGTTGAACGGCAGGCCGCCGCGCTCGGCCGCCAGCAGCCCGTAGAAGCTGGTCTGATAGGCCGCGCCCAGCGCATAGGCGCCCTTGGCGGCATCCTCGTTTCCCAGTGCCTCATAGGCACGCCCCAGCCAATACCCGGCGCGGCCGAGCGAGATCGGCGTAAAGACGTCACCCTTGAAACGGGTGAAATGCGCCAGCGCCCGGCTCGGGTCCTTCTGGAACCGCAGGGCGAGATAGCCCGAGAGCCATTCCAGCTCGGCGAAATTGCGGCCGGTCACGGTGTAATGCGAGGCGGCGATGCGATAGGCCAGCACCGGATCGCCGTCGCGCATGGCGCGATGCGCCAGCGTGTGGCGTCGGCGCGCCCAGTGCTCGGGCTCACCCAGGCTCTCGGCACTGGTCGAACGGTCGAGCAGCAGTGAAATGGCACTGTCGCGCAGCCCCTTGGCCATCCGCCATTCAAACCGCTCATAGGCCAGACCCGGATCATCGGCCAGCACCGCCGGCACGGCGGCGATCAGCGGATCGGGATTGCCATTGCGCGCGCGCAGCGCCATCCGCGCGGTGGCGAGCTTTTGCCAGCCCTCGGAGACCAGGGGCAGCATCCGCGTGGCGTTGATCTCCCAGCCTTCCCAGAGCGCCCGGTCGAGACGCGCCTCGTGATGCGGCTTGAGCAGGCTGCCATATCGGTCGAGAAACCGCGCCTGTTCGCTGTCGGACAGCGCCAGGGTCAGCCACGCCTTGACGATGCCGGCCTGCGCCGCGCCGGTTTCGCCGCTGGCCTCCAGTGCCTCGGCATGGGCCAGCGCGCCGGTGCCGGTCTGGGGCTCCTGCTCCTTGAAAAAGGCGAGGCGCGCCGCGACCGAGGCCCCGGCCATGGCGTCTTCGGATTTCTCGCGCAGATAGGGCAGGCCGGGCCAGTCGCCGCTGCGGGCGAGAAATTCCATCACCTCGCCCGAGCTGCCGCTGCCGCCGCGCAGAAAGTGCCACATGATGACATCGCGCGCCGGCGAACCTTCGGGGCCGGCAAGGCGAAGGGCCGCGTCCCAGCGGCCGTCGCGCATCGCGGCGAGCCCGGCCTTGAAGCCCGGATCGGCCGCAGGCACGCGCAATCCGAGCGGCTCGGTATCCAGCCCCTTCGGCCTGACCCTGGGGCGCAGCCCGGCGAGGTCTTCTTCCAGCTCTTCCAGCGGCTCGGGCACGGCGGCATCCTCACCCGCCGCGATCGCTTCGGGTTCGGCGGCGGGCAGCCCGTCCTCGGCCTCGGCGGCGGGTTCGGCATCGCCCTGCGCGCCAGAGCTTCTGGCCCGCGGGCGCAGGCTTGTCGTCAGGTCGACAGCGGCCCCGGTGTCAGAGGTTTGCTGAGCGGGCACCGGCGAAGCGGCCAGTGCCAGAAGGCATAAAAGCGCACGCATCATCACTTGCAATTTCTGTTCTGAAAAGGAATAGACACGATCCAGAAGATAACCCGTCCGCCGCATCCTTCAACTCACGATGCTGACACTGGCGGACATGCGGCGCGCCCTCGGGGCGGGCCTGTTGACAGAAAAGGAGCGTCACCATGTTCAAAGGGTCCATGCCAGCCCTGGTCACGCCGTTCAAGAACGGCGCGGTCGATCTGGAGACGCTGCGAAAACTTGTGGACTGGCATGTCGATCAGGGCAGCCATGGTCTGGTCCCGGTCGGCACCACCGGCGAAAGCCCCACCCTGACCCATGGCGAGCACGAGCTGGTCGTGTCGGAAGTGGTCAAGGCCGCCGCCGGCCGTATCCCGGTGATTGCCGGCGCCGGATCGAACAACACCACCGAGGCGATTCGCCTGATGGCCCATGCCAAATCGGTCGGCGCCGATGCGGGCCTCGTGGTGACCCCCTATTACAACAAGCCGACGCAGGCCGGGCTGATCGCGCATTTCACCGCCATCACCGAGGCCGTCGACCTGCCGATCATCATCTACAACATCCCGCCGCGTTCGGTGATCGACATGCTGCCCGCCACCATGGGCGAGCTGGCGAAACTGAAGAACATCATCGGCGTCAAGGACGCCACCGGCGATCTCGCCCGGGTCTCGGCCCAGCGCATCACCTGTGGCGCCGATTTCCTCCAGATCTCGGGCGAGGATGCCACCGCGCATGGTTTCAACGCGCAGGGCGGCGTCGGTTGCATCTCGGTCACCGCCAATGTGGCGCCGGCGTTGTCCAGCGCCTTGCAGAACGCCTGTCTGGCCGGCGATTACGCCAAGGCTCTGGAAATCCAGGACCGGCTGATGCCACTGCACCAGGCAATCTTTGCCGAACCGGGGCTCTGCGGCGTGAAATACGCGATGTCGCGGCTGGGGCTCTGCGAAAACGAGGTGCGGCTGCCGCTCCTGCCGGTCAGCGAGCCAACCCGCGCCCTGATCGACGCCGGGCTGCACCATGCCGGTCTGACCGGCTGAGGCTCTGACCGCTGCGAAATTGAAAGGCCCGGCCGCGAGGGATCGCGCCGGGCCTTTTTCGTGCTGCAATACGGCCCCGGGGCCGCGCCGGTCACTGCGTCTCCAGCCCCTCGGGCTGGCCCACCACCACGAAATGCAGGGCCTCGGGGTCGTAAAGCTCGGCGGCCACCCGGTTGACCTCGTCCAGCGTGAGCGCCTCGACCAGCGCATTGCGCTCGGTCACATACTCCGGCCCCAGGCCGTCCATCTGCATGCCGATCAGAATATTGGCGATCGGCCCGTTGCCGTCAAAGCGCAGCGGATAGGCCCCGGTCAAATAGGTCTTGGCCGCTGCCAGCTCCTCGGCCGTCAGACCGTCCTGCCCCAGCTTGGCCCATTCCTCGCGGATCACCGCAATGGTCTCGGCGACGCGGTTGTTGGCCGAGGCGACCGAGCCCATCACCAGCGCCGCGTGATCCTTGGGCACCAGATAGGAATAGACGCCATAGGTCAGACCGCGCTTTTCACGCACCTCGGACATCAGCCGGCTGGTCAGCCCGCTGCCGCCGAAGACCTCGTTGATCACATAGGCGGCGAGGAAATCCGGGTGATCGCGTTCCAGCCCCCGGTGCCCGAAAAGAACCACCGATTGCGGCGTGTCGAAGGGCTCGACCGTCAAGCCGCCCTCGAGCAGGAAGGGCGCCGTGCCGGGCAGGGGCGCACCGGTTTCGGGCAAGTCACCCAACAGCTCATCGAGCAAGGCCGACAGCTCCTCGGCCGAGATGTCGCCCACCGCGCTGACATAGACCCGGTCGCGCGCAAAGGCCGCCGCATGCGCCGCGACGATATCCTCGCGGCTCAGCGCCATCACGCTGTCGCGGGTGCCATCAAGCGAGGTGGCATAGGGGTGATCGCCAAACGCCAGCCGGTCGAAGGTGCGGCCGGCGATCTTGTCGGGATCGGACAGGTCCGAGGCCAGCCCGGACAGCACCTGCGCCTTGACCCGGTCGATGGCCACCTGGTTGAACGCCGGCGCCACCAGCGAGCCGCGCAGCAGTGCCATGGCCGCGTCAGTGGTGTCGGTCAGGAACTTGGCCGACACCGAAATCGTGTCGTCGAACGTGTCGTAATCGAAGGACGCCGCCAGGCTTTCGAGTTCGCGGGCAAAGGCCCGGGCATCCATCTCGCCGGTGCCTTCCTCGAGCAGGCCGACCATCAGGTTGGTCGCCCCGCGCTTGCCCGGCGCATCGAGCGAGCCGCCGCCCTTGAAGCGCAGTTCGAGCGCGACAAAGGGGATCGACGGCTCTTCCACCAGCCAGGCCGAGATGCCGCCGGGGGTGGTGACCTCCTGGATCTCGATCTCGGCACGGGCGGGCAGCGCGGCCATCATTAGCGCGGCGGCGGCAAAGGCCCAAGTTTTCACCAGCGGGGCGTTGAAGAGCGCGGTCATTGGGTCACCTCCTGCGGGCGCATGAGCCAGCTTGTCACGCTGGCCTTGTCGTCGAACACCTCGCGCGCGGCGGCAAGGATATCCTCTTCGGTCACCGCCGCCACGATTTCTGGCCAGGCGTGCACATCCTCGACCGTCAGCCCCGAGGTCAGCGCCCGACCATATTGATTGGCCACCCGCTCGACATTGTCGCGGGCGTAGATCCGGCTGGCCTCGAACTGCCGCTTGATCCGGTCGAGCTGTTCGGTGTCGACGCCTTCCTCGAGAAATTCGGCCACTGCCGCATCAAGCGCCGTTTCCGCCGCCTCGAGGCTCACGCCTTCGACCGGCACCACAACCAGCGAAAACGTCGTGTCATCCAGCGAGACGCCGCCATATCCGGCACCCGCATAGACCACAAGCTTCTGGTCGAATTGCAGCTTTTCGTTCAGCACCGAGGTCTGGCCGCCGCCCAGCACTTCGGAGAGCAGCATCAGCGCCGCCGCCTTTTCCTGAGCGCCGGGGTCCCGTTCGGGCGCCAGGTAGGTGCGGATCACATAGGGCTGGGCCACCCGCGGGTCTTCGAACACCAACCGCCGCGGTGCGGTCTGCGGCGGCTCTTGCGGGCGGTCGCGCGGCGCCAGATCGGGATTGGCCGCAATCGGGCCGTAATGCTCTTTGGCCAGCGCCAGAACCTCGTCGGGCGTGACGTCGCCGGCCACGATCAGCAGCGCATTGTTGGGGGCGTAATTGGTCTGGTAATACTCCAGCGCCGCCTCCAGATCGAGGCCCACCATCTCGTGCCGCCAGCCGATGATCGGCACGCCGTAGCGGTGATTGAGATATTGCGCCGCGCGGGCCTGCTCGCGCATCAGCGCCGCCGGGTCGTTCTCGGTGCGCATGTTGCGCTCTTCGATGATCACCTCGCGCTCGGTGCGGATTTCCTCGGGGCCAAGCTGAAGGTTGACCATCCGGTCGGCCTCCATCTGCATCATCAACCCCAGCCGGTCGGCGGCGACGCGCTGGTAATATCCGGTCTGATCGTAGCTGGTAAAGGCATTGTCGGTGCCGCCGTTCTCGGCCACCACGCGGCTGAGCTCGCCCGGGGCCATGTTCTTGGTGCCCTGAAACAGCAGATGCTCGAGAAAATGCGCCACGCCGGAAACCCCCGGCGTCTCATCGGCACTGCCGGCGCGATACCACAGCATGTGGACCACCACCGGCGCGCGGTGATCTTCGATCACCACCACCTCGAGGCCATTGTCCAGCGTCGCGGTGGTCACCTGATCTTCGATCGACGTCTGGGCCAATGCGGCCCCGGCCCAGAGCAGGGCGATCCCGGCGGCGAACGCGCGCAGGCTGGGGGTCAGTCGGTCAAACGGGGGTGCGGACATGTGGCTCTCCTGAATGGGTGTCAGGCCTTACTAATGGCCGCTCCCCCCCGGAGTTCAAGAAAAACCGCGTGACAGTTGCGTGAGCCGGCTCAGCCGCCCACGCGATTGTCGTTCCGCTCTTCCGGCGGATCGGCGGCGGGGGTTCTGACCCCGGCCCGGCGGAACAGGCGCAGCACCTCATAGGGGTCGATCGCAAAGCGTTCGTAGGCGTCGTAATACTTGTCTTCGCGCATCAGCTGCCAGGTGAACCGCGAGGCCCGCTTGCGAAACTCCAGGTCTTCGGCGGCAAGCTGGGCGCGGATCCCCGGCTGCACGCCGTTGCGGGCGGCATAGCTCACCAGCGCGCCATCGCCGGCTGCCGCGCCCGCGGCCCGCGGCGCCACGCGGGCGCCGTCGCCGCCCAGCGCCGCGACGGCATCGGCCTCGGGCGTCGGATCGGTGCGGTTGGCCGCGCCCGGTGTCGGCGGCGGCAGCGCGTCAAAGCTCTCCGGCGTCTGCAACGGCTTGGGCGGGACGATGGCAAATTCTTCCGGGCCGTCGCCGCGCACCCGCAGCTCGTGCAGGGTGATGTCACGCTCGCCACATGCCGCCAGCCCGAGGGCCAACGCCAGCAAAACGCACCGCTTTGCAATTGGCGAGACTGTCATGCGTATTCACTCCACCTGCTCACGCGCCCAGACTTAACGGATTGTTCCAGAGAGGTCACGTGCCCTTTTTCCGCTTTGGCGAGCCCTTGCCGCTGCCCGATCCGGGAAACAGCACCAGCCCGAAGGCGCCGGCAAAGATCGCGATATCGGCGACGTTGAAGGCATAGGGATTCTCGATGCCACAACACGACATGTTGAGAAAATCCGCCACCGCGCCATACAGCACCCGGTCGAGCACATTGCCCAGCGCGCCGCCGATCAGGAGGCCGGCCGCAATCCGGCCGGTCCGTCCCGGCGGATCGCGCCAGACCCAGACCAGCACGAACCCGACGATCACCAGCGCGATGGCGATGAGCACTATCCGCGCCGCATCGGAATGGCCGGAAAACAGGCCGAAGTTGATGCCCGAATTCCACGCCATCCGCAGATTGACGAAGGGCGGCAGCACGTCGATCTCGCCCAAGGTGCGCAAATCGAGCAGATGCACGACAACGATCTTGCTGACCTGATCCAGCAGAAACACCCAGAAGGCTGCCCAGAACACCGTTCGCATCTGCCCGCTCCTGCCCTTAGTGCCGGAAGTGGCGCATGCCGGTAAAGACCATCGCCAGCCCGGCCTCGTCGGCCGCGGCGATCACCTCGTCATCGCGCATCGAGCCGCCCGGCTGGATCACGCAGGTCGCGCCCGCCGCCGCCGCTTCCATCAGCCCGTCGGGGAAGGGAAAGAAGGCATCCGACGCCACGGCGGAGCCCTGGGTCAGCGGCGTGTCGAGGCCCAGCGCCTCGGCCATGCGCTCGGCTTTCTTCGCGGCGATCAGCGCCGAATCCACCCGGCTCATCTGGCCGGCGCCAACCCCAACGGTGGCACCATCCTTGACATAGACGATGGCGTTCGACTTGACGTGTTTCGCCACTTTCCAGGCAAACAGCAGGTCGCGCATCTGTTCGTCGGTCGGCGCGACCTTGGTCACCACCTTGAGGTCATCGAGCCCGACAAAGCCCACGTCCTTGTCCTGCATCAGGAAGCCGCCGGCCACCTGCCGCAGGGTCTGGCCGCCGGCGCGCACATCCGGCAGGCCCTCGGTGGTCAGCAGACGCAGGTTCTTCTTCTCTTTGAAAATACGCATTGCGCCGTCCGAGGCGCCAGGCGCAATCACCACTTCGGTAAAGATGCCGGTGATTTCCCGTGCGGTCTCCTCGTCGAGCGGCCGGTTGAAGGCGACGATGCCGCCAAAGGCCGAGGTGCGGTCGCAGTCGAAGGCCGCCTTATAAGCTTCGAGCAGCGTCGCGCCCTTGGCCACGCCGCAGGGGTTGGCGTGCTTGATGATGGCGCAGGCCGCGCCGTCCTCGGGGGCGAACTCCGCCACCAGCTCGAAGGCCGCATCGGTATCGTTGATGTTGTTGTAGGACAGCTCCTTGCCCTGATGCTGCACGGCGGTGGCGACGCCGGGGCGGCCGGTGCCATCCGTGTAGAAAGCCGCCTGCTGGTGCGGGTTCTCGCCATAACGCAGGGTCTGCTTGACCTCGCCGGCCACCGCGCGGCGGCGTGGCGCGGCGGCGCCCAGCGCCCCGGCCATCCAGGAGGAAACGGCGGCATCATAGGCGCCGGTGCGGGCATAGGCGATCTGCGCCAGACGCTGGCGGAAACCATAGGAGGTCGCGCCGGAGTTGGCGTCCAGCTCTTGCAGCAGCCCTTCGTAATCCTGCACATCCACCACCGTGGTCACAAAACCGTGGTTCTTGGCCGCGGCGCGGATCATCGCCGGGCCGCCAATGTCGATGTTCTCGATGCAGGTGTCGTAATCGGCCCCCTTGGCCACGGTCTCCTCGAAGGGATAGAGGTTGACCACCAGCAGATCGATGCCGCCGATGCCATGCTCTTTCATTGCCGCCACGTGCGCGTCATTGTCGCGCAGCGCCAGCAACCCGCCATGCACCATCGGATGCAGCGTCTTTACCCGGCCATCCATCATCTCGGGGAAGCCGGTCACCTCGGCCACGTCGCGGACCTCGAGGCCGGCCTCGCGCAGCGCCCTGGCGGAGCCGCCGGTCGACAGAAGCTCGACCCCGCGTTCGGCAAGGGCACGCCCCAGATCGGTCAGGCCGGTCTTGTCGGAAACTGAGAGAAGCGCGCGCCGGATCGGCACGAGGCGGGTGTCATCGGTCATATCGTCAGGGTCCTGCGGTCAGCTGTCAAAATCGTAGTCTTCGTCGTCGGTGGTCAGGTCGCGCACCGCCACGGCAGTGTCATGCGCCTTGGCCAGAGACCAGCGAATGCGCGTCGCATACTCCATTGCCCGGTGAGATAAAACGATCTGTTTCGTCGCGCGGGGCCGCAAACGCCCCATTTCGAGATAGACCGAGGGTTCCAGCGTCATTTCCAGCCCGCCTTCGTGGCGAAACACCCAGACCTCGCCCGAGCGCAGCGCCAGCGAGACCGCCATGCCGCCCATGTCGACCTCGGCATCGACATCGGGATGCAGGTGAAACCGCACATGATAGGGAATGCCCGATTTGCCAGCCGCGTGACGCACCCGGTCGAATCTCTTCCGATCGGAGGATTTCAGCGCCAGCAGCATGTCCTCGCCCACCAGCCCGCGGCCATCGAAGGTCAGCTCGAGGATGCGGGCATGGGTCAGGCCATGGGTGTCGACATAGCCGTCATGCCCGGCCTCGAGCTTGAGCCCGTCAGAGGCATGGCCGATCTCGACCGGCACCTCCTCCGGCGCATCTTCCAGCATCTCGCGTCGCGCGCCGGCCACCCGGCCCTCGCGGCCCAGCCGGGCGCTGGAATAGCCCTCGAGCGCCAGGGTGCTGTGCGACGGCGTGGCGCGGCCGGCGCGGCGCCAATCCTCTCCGAAATGCGCGCCAGAGCCGCAGGAGACAATCAGCGGCCGCCGCCCCGAGGTCAGCTCGAAGGCCAGCGTCGAGGCATGGGCGTTGAACGAGGCCGCGCCCTCGGGCGGCGGGCTGGCATCAACAATCACCGAGGTGCGGCCCGCCGAGAGCCGGGCAAAGCCCATCGCCAGCCCCTGCGCGCCCTTGCGCACCCCCGAGGCCGAAAGCGCCTGGTCGAGCCGCCCGTCCAGCCCCCGCCCGCCGCCATGAAACCGCGCCAGCCCGCCGTCGCTGTGGCGCAGGGCGCGCAGGGTGGGGGCGATGCGGGTGATCGCGGTCTGGTGCTCGGGGGCCACCGGATTGCCGGTCTCCTCCAGCGCCGCGGCGGCCCAGGTGAGCAGGGTGAAAACCTCGAGCAGCTCTTCGGGATTGCGGGTCGGAATGCCGCCCTGGTCGTCGATCTGCCCGGCGCATTCCCGCGCCAGCGCCGCCGTGGCCGATCCCACGTGGCGCTCCATCCCGCTCAGCGACAGCCCGGCATAGAGCAGCCCGGTCAGCGCCTCGAACCGCGGCAGCCCCGGCGCCGCCTTGTGCCAGCGCCGCCCGAGAAACCGGGTCTGATGCGCCAGCGACTGGAAATAGGCCGCCGACTGCGCCGGCTCCAGCGCGCGCAGCAGAAAGATCGCATGATGGGTCCAGCGGATCAGCCGGCGGCCGGTCAGATCCGGCGTCCAGCCCGGCCCGCTGCCGCGCCCGTAACGGTCGATCCAGCCCCAGAGCCAGTCCTGCGCCACCGTCCGCGCCCGCAGATCGCCCACCGCCGCCAGATCGTCGAGCCAGCCAAAGCCGTGGATCTGTTCGAGGAAGGCCTGATCGGGCGGGTCGAGATCCCAGAGCATGGCGCCCTTCGCCTCGATCAGATGGCCGGCGAACATCAGATTGCCGGCGATCAGCTGCCGGCCCCGGTTGAAGCTGCCGATGGTGCGCGGTTCGGGCTGCGACACGAACGCCGTCGCCGCGCGCGCCCGTGCGGCCAGCCGCGCATGAACGCGGTGCATCAGGCGCGTCCGTCGCGCCGACCAGCTTTCGTACTCGGACATCTGCACTGCCTCTGGCGCACTTGGCGTGCGTTATATGAGGCCGAGCATAGCCGTGCCGCGGCACAAAGTCACCTTTGAAAACACCCGCCGCGACCGGCAGCGGCCGGGCTATCCCCGGGTCAGGCAGGCCATGTAGAACCCGTCCATGCCGCCGCGCTCGGCCCAGTAATCCGGCCGCAGCCGCAGCCCGCCTTCGTCGCTGCGCCAGTCCGGCGCCACCCCCGGCAGATCGAAGGCCGCGGGCATCACCCGCAGGCCCTCATGCCGCGCCAGCGCCGCCTCGATCTGGCATTCCCCCTCGTCGGGCAGCAGCGAACAGGTGCAATACAGCAGCCGCCCGCCCGGCTTCAGCAGGGTCAGCGCATGGTCCAGCAGCGCCGCCTGAAGCTCGATCAGCCCGCCGATCGCCTCGCCGCGCTGCACCAGCGGCAGATCGGGATGCCGCCGGATGGTGCCGGTGGCGGAACAGGGCGCATCGAGCACCACCGCATCGAACGGCCCGCCCGCGAAGGCCAGCGCATCCGCCGTCACCACCGCGGCGCTCAGCCCGGTGCGCGCCAGGTTCTCGTGCACCCGCGCCAGCCGCCCCTCGGAAATGTCCAGCGCCGTAACATCGGCGCCCCCGGCGGCCAGTTGCAGGGTCTTGCCACCGGGGGCGGCGCACATGTCGAGCACGCTCAGCCCCGCAACCTCTCCCAGCCCCCGGACCGGCAGGGCGGCGGCGGCATCCTGCACCCACCAATCGCCGCTGCCGAAGCCCGGCAGGGCCGAGACCTGCCCCGGCGCCGTCAGCCGGACCGAGCCGGTCGGCAGCAGCGCCCCGCCCAGCCGCGCGGCCCATTCCCGGGCGTCGGATTTCACCGTCAGATCGAGCGGCACGCCGGCAAAATGCACCGCTTCCATCGCCGCCACGGTGGCGCCGCCCCAGGCCTCGGCCAGGGGCTGGCGCAACCACTTCGGCAGATGCGGCACCCGCAGCTCGGCCCATTTCGCCGGCCCCTCGAGCGCCACCTTGCGCAGCACCGCATTGACCATGCCGCCATAGGCCGCGGTCCGCTTGCCGCGCCGCACATGCGCCACCGCCTCGTTCACCACCCCATGGGCATCGCCGCCCTGGCAGAGCTCGACCGTGGCCAGCCGCAGCACGTTACGCACCGCCAGCGGCGGCATCTTGCGCAGATAGGGCTTCACGACGCGGTCCGCCTTTTCGAGCCCGCGCAGCGTTTCCAGCGCCAGCCGCTGCGCCCGCGCCCGCTCGGCCGGATCGAGCCGCAGATGCTGCGCCGTGCCGGTCAGTTCCGACAGAAGCCGCCCCTCGGCCAGAACCTGCCCCAGAAGCCAGAGCGCTCCCGCACGTGCCGTTGCTGCCATCCGCGACCTCCAGACCGCTTGCCCATGTGAAGCCCCGGCGTATATCTGGGAGGACGAAAAGAGGAAAGCCCGATGGACCAGACCGAAGCGCAACGCCGCGCCGCCCTGCCCGATGCCGCCCGCCGCGCCCTGGAAGAGGCCGACGCCCGCCGCATCGAACAGGCCGGCCAGACGCCCCTGCCCACCGAACTCGGCGGCCGCGACGGCCCCGAACCCGTGCGCTACGGCGACTGGGAGAAAAAGGGCCTCGCCATCGATTTCTGACCCTGCGCGCTTCCTCTTGCCGGAAATACCCTCGGGGGAGGCGCCGCCAGGCGCCGGGGGCAGCGCCCCCTGCCCCGCGTCCGCCCGGCCGAAACGCCTAGTCCCGCAGCCCCAGCACGTCGATCATGTCGTATTCCCCCGGCGCCTTGTCCTGGCCCCAGAGCGCCGCCTTCAGCGCGCCGCGGGCAAAGACCGACCGGTCCGAGGCCACATGCCGCAGGGTGATCCGCTCGCCGGCGGCGGCGAACATCACGTCATGCTCGCCGACGATATCGCCGCCGCGAATCACCGCGAAACCGATGTCGCCCGTCTGCCGTGCGCCGGTGATGCCGTCGCGGCCGCGGTCGGCGACATCCGCCAGTGCGACGCCGCGGCCCCGGGCCGCTGCCTCGCCCAGCATCAGCGCGGTGCCCGAGGGCGCGTCGACCTTGCGGTTGTGATGCGCCTCGATCACCTCGATGTCATACTCCGCGTCCAGCGCCCGCGCCACCTTCTCCGTCAGCAGCGTCAGCAGGTTGACCCCGAGGCTCATGTTGCCGGCCCGCACGATCACCGCATGGCGCGCCGCCGCCTGGATCTTGGCCAGGTGCTGCTCTTCCATGCCGGTGGTGCCGATCACGTGGCACAGCCGCGCCTGCGCCGCCAGATGGGCGAATTCCACCGTCGCCGCCGGCGCGGTGAAATCGATCACCGCCTGGGCCTCGGCAAAGACCGAGAGCGCATCGTCGGTCACCGTCACCCCCAGCGCTGCGCCGCCCATGGCCTCGCCGACGTCGCGCCCCACCCAGTCGTGGCCCTTGCGTTCGACCGCGCCGGCCAGCCGCATCCGGTCGTTTTCGCTCACGCTGCGGATCAGCATCTGGCCCATCCGGCCGGATGCGCCGGTGATCACAATGCCGGGAAGGGGTGCGCTCATGTCTCTGATCTCCTGTGCTTGCCCCCACATACCGCCTGCCGCCCGACTTGGCAAAGCCCGCGCGAAAGCGTATCTGCCAGATATGGCTAAGAACAAGATACCAGACGGTCAGGGCGCCTCGCAGCGCCAGCTTCGGGTCGGCGAGCTGATCCGCCGGACCCTTTCCGAGCTTCTGATGCGCGGCGAGGTGCATGACCCCGATCTCAACCGCGTGTCGATCACCGTGGGCGAGGTGCGCATGTCACCCGACCTGCGCATCGCCACCGCCTATGTCTGCCCCTTGGGCGGCCAGGGCGGCGAGGACGTCGTGGCGCTTCTGGCGCGCAACAAGGGCGAGATTCGCCGGTTGGTCAACAAGCAGCTGACCATCAAGTTTTCGCCCGACCTGCGGTTCCGGCTGGATGACACCTTCGACCGGCTCGAAGACACCCGCCGGATGTTCGCCCAGGAAAACGTCCGGCGCGACCTGGACGAATGAGGCTGCGCGGCGGACTGACAGCCCTGCTGCTTCTGGTGGCGGCGCCGGCCATGGCGGTGACCTGTTCGGACGAGCGGTACGAAGGCAACCGGTTCACTGTCTGCAAGGTGAGCCCCGGCGAGGAGGAGTTGCGGCTCTACCGCGCCGATGAGGCCGGCGCGCCTTATGGCACCTTTGCCAATCTCGAACGCGCGGTGCAGGCCGAGGGCAAGCAGCTGCGCTTTGCCACCAACGGCGGCATGTACCACGACGACCGCGCCCCGGTGGGCCATTACATCGAGGAGGGCGAGGAAGAGATGCGGGTGATCGCCAACGAGGGCCCCGGCAATTTCGGCCTGCTGCCGAATGGCGTGCTCTGCCTGCGCCCGGGCCGCGCCGATGTGATCGAGACCCGCAGATATCTCGATCAGGCGCCCGATTGCCGCTATGCCACGCAATCCGGCCCGATGCTGGTGATCGATGGCGACTTGCACCCCGATTTCCTGCCCGACGGCACCTCGCGTTATATCCGCAACGGCGTCGGCACCTCCGGGGACGGGAAAACCGCCTATTTCGTGATTTCCAACAACACCGTGACCTTCTGGGAATTCGCCAGCTTCTTCCGCGACGTGCTCGGCGTGCCGCAGGCGCTGTTTCTCGATGGCAATGTCTCGCGGTTGCATGCCCCCGACATCGGCCGCAGCGATCTGGGCTTTCCGATGGGGCCGATCATCGCCGTGGTGGTGCCCGACCCCTGAGCTCCGAACCCGGGCGCCCGCGCCGGCCTAACGCAGCGCGGTCACCACATGGCCGCGGATCGGCGCCGTCACCGGCCCCGACCCGTAGCGCGCGGCAATCCGCGCCTGCGCCTGTGCCGTCGCCTCTTCGAGCCGTGACGGGTCGCGCGCCTCAATCTCGGTTCTCAGCGGCGTGCCCTGGCAAAAGGCCACCGCCGGCTCCCGGGCCGAGGCTGCCCGGCTCTCGCCGGCGATCGTGTCGACCGCGATATCGGCAAAACCCGCCGCCCGGAGATCGGATAGGATGCCGGCCGGATCGTGATAGCCATACGGCGTGCGGGCCAGGAAATCCGGCGGATCCTCGGGAAAGACCTCGGCCACCGCCTGGGCCACACAATCAGCGAAACCGTTTTCGGCGATTTTGTCCCAGGTGCTGAAGATATAGCGCCCGCCGGGCCGCAGCACACGGCGCGCCTCGCGGTGGCCGGCGATGCGGTCGGCGAAGAACATCACCCCGAACTGGCAGCAGACCACATCGAAGCTCGCGTCGCCGAAGGGCATGTCGAGCGCATCCGCCGGTTGCCAGTGCACACCCTTGCCCTCGGGCTGCCGCGCGGCGGCCCGCGCCAGCATCGGCGGGTTGAGATCGGAGGCGACATAACGTGTGGTCGCCGCCAGTTGCGGCGCCAGCACCCGCGTGACCACACCGCTGCCCGCCGCCGTCTCGAGCACGTCTTTCGGCGCCAGCGACGCCACCCGCTGCGCCATGTCCTCGGCATGCGCCTCGAAGATCAGCGGCACCAGCCAGGCGTCGTAGATCTCGGGGATCGATCCGGCAAAATCCGTGTCACCTCCCGCCATCAGAGCCCTCGCAAATATGGCAGGGCTCCAATCTAGCACAGAACCGCCGCGCGCTCGGGTTTTTCTTGCGCCCTATTGACGGCTGCGCCGGCGTTTTCTATCCCGCCCGCTCTGATCACACATCGCGGGGACATCATGGCACGCAGACGCAAGGGGCGCGACATTTCCGGCTGGCTGGTGGTGGACAAGCCCGCGGGCCCCACTTCGACCGCCGTCGTCAACAAGGTGCGCTGGGCGTTTCAGGCCAAGAAGGCGGGCCACGCCGGCACGCTCGACCCCGAGGCGACCGGCCTGCTGGCGGTGGCGCTGGGCGAGGCCACCAAGACGGTTCCCTATGTCACCGACGCGATGAAGGCCTATGAATTCACCGTGCGCTGGGGGGCCGCAACCAACACCGATGACGCCGAGGGCGAGGTGATCGAGACCTCGGACAGCCGCCCCAGCGACGACGAGATCAAGGCCGCTCTGGGCCAGTTCGTCGGAGATATCGAGCAGGTGCCGCCAAAATTCTCGGCGGTGAAGATCGACGGCGAACGGGCCTACAAGCTGGCCCGCGACGGCGCGGATGTCGAAATCGCGGCGCGGCCCCTCTGGGTCGAGGAGCTGCTGCTGGTCGACCGGCCGGATGCCGACACCGCGGTGCTGGAAATGACCTGCGGCAAGGGCGGCTATGTGCGCGCCATTGCCCGCGATCTGGGCCGGGTGCTGGGCTGTCTCGGCCATGTGGTCACCCTGCGGCGGATCTGGTCGGGGCCGTTCGATCTTGAAACTGCGGTGGCATTGGACCGGGTCGAGGAACTGGCACAGACGCCCGAGCTCGACGCCCTGCTGCTGCCCCTGGAAACCGGTCTTGGCGATCTGCCCGAGCTGCATTGCGGTGTCGAATCCGCCACCCGGCTGCGCAATGGCAACCCGGCCGAGGTGACCGGCGGCGGCGATGTCGAATTTGGCGAGACCGCCTGGGTCAGCCATCAGGGCACGCCGGTGGCCGTTGGCGAATACCGCGGCGGCAAGCTGCAACCCTCGCGCGTGTTTGTCACTGGCTAGGCCAATGCTCGTCACCAAAACGCATGAGACGCCCGATTGCCGCTCGGAAGCGATCTACAGCGAATGCGGGCTCTACCGCTACCGCCTGACGCGGGTCTGGAACGCGACGGCGGGGCGCATCGTCTTTGTCATGCTCAACCCTTCGACCGCCAGCGAAAAGGTCAACGATCCGACCATCGCGCGCTGCGAGAAACGCGCGCGGCTCCTGGGCTTCGGCGCGCTCGACGTGGTCAACCTCTTTGCCTTCCGCGCCACGGCGCCGGAGGATCTGCGCGCCGCCGAAGCGCCGGTCGGGCCGGAAAACGACGGCTTTCTCAGCCGCGCCTGCGACGAGGCCGACATGGTGCTGGCCGCCTGGGGCGTGCATGGCACCCACCGCGCCCGCGACACCGAGGCCCTGGCGCTGATGGCACCGGCGCAGGATCGGCTCTATGCGCTCGGGCTCACCCGGCACGGGCTGCCGCGTCATCCACTGTATGTCTCCTACGCGCAGAAACCACAGCATTTTGTGGTAAACGCCGGGTAAATACCTGAAACCGTTAACCATTTGATCCGATTTGGTTTGCCCTGCGGGCGCTGCGGCGGGATACTGCCCGCGGGACAAAGGGTGTGAAACCATGTTATTGATTGCGGGCCTTCTGGGCATGGCCGCTGTCGGCTCGGTCGTGATGATCGGCACGATTGGCGATGACGACGACGACCCGGGCGGCCGGACGACGGCGCCCGAGCTGACCGAGGACGACCTCGGCCCGCCCGGCATGATCGAACCCGCCGAAGAGCCCGACACGCAGACCGGCGGCGCGGGCGCCGACACGCTTGCCGGTGGCGAGGGCGTCTCCTTGATCTCCGGCGGTGGCGGCAGCGATGCGATCGATGGCCGGGGCGGCGATGATCTTTTGTCGGGCGGGGCCGGCGCGGATTGGATCTGGGGCGGTGCCGGCGACGATCTCTTGCACGGCGGCAGCGAGAACGACACCCTGCACGGCGAGGCCGGGGCGGATACGCTCTCGGGCGACGACGGCAATGACGCGCTTTATGGCCACGGCGGGCACGATCTGTCGCGGGGCGGGGCCGGCGACGACGTTCTGACCGATGGCCAGGGCAACGACACGCTGATCGGCGGCGCCGGCGATGACGGTCTTCTCGGCGGGCATGACGCCGATACGCTGATCGGCGGCCAGGGCAGCGATTCGCTGTTCGGCGGCGCCGGCGACGACCTGCTCGATGGCACCGAGGCAGGGGACGCCGCGGTGGATTATCTCAACGGCAACGCCGGCGACGACCGGATCCTTGCCGACGATGGCGATGTCGTGACCGGCGGCGCCGGCGCCGATGACATCGTGCTGCGCGGCGATCCCGGCCAGCAGATCACGCTAATCGATTTCGAGCCGGGCGAGGACCAGATCCTGCTGATTTCCGATGACCCGGCCGGCGGCGTCGATGTGACAATTGCGCCAGATGCCGACGATCCCACCGTGCTGCGCATGTCGGTGGACGGCCAGGAGGTGGCGCTTCTGCGCGGCGCGGAAGACATGACCATGGCCGATATCCTACTGGTCTCCGAGGCCGAGGCCGCCGCATGGGAGGTGCTTCCCCCTGCCGCATGAGGGCCGTGGCGCTCGGCCCTTTCCAAACCGCGAAAATTGCCCTATAGGGCGCTCTTGCCCCGGCTTCGCGGCCGGGGCGCACCATCTCCACGGGCCCTGCTGGACGACATCCCGGCTTGCGCCATAACCCTTTAGATTTCCGAAAGGAGACCCCGATGTCGATTACTGTGGAAGAAAAGAACCGCGTGATGAAGGAATTCGCCACCAAAGACGGCGACACCGGCTCGCCCGAAGTTCAGGTGGCCATCCTTACCTCGCGCATCCGCACGCTGACCGAGCACTTCAAGACCCACAAGAAGGACAACCACTCCCGCCGTGGCCTCCTGAAGCTCGTCGCACAGCGCCGGAAACTGCTCGACTACCTCAAAGGCAAGGAAGAGGCACGCTATCAGGACCTGATCAAGCGTCTCGAAATCCGCCGCTAAGGTTTTTCGGATCCGCAAGGCTCCATGACGCCCGCCAGTGCAAACTGGCGGGCGTTGTCATGTCTGCACCGATGCCGGGTGCGGGGCCGGCCCGCAGCCCGCCAGCATCGCCTCCTGCAACTGGCCCGAGGCCAGCGGCCGGTCGAACACCACGCCGCAATAATGCGTGTTGGCCCAGACCACCCGCCCCGCCGCCGCAAACGTGCCGGCCTCGATATCGACCGGCGCATCGCCACTGCCCTCCATCCCCAGCTGAAGCTTGACGCCCGCCTCGCTGATATCGACGATCCGGCTGTCATGGAGCCTGCCGCGCAGCCGGATGCGGCAGGGGATATCGCAGACAAAGCGCCGGTTCCGCCGCTTGCGTGAACGGGTCCGGTGTTCCAGCAGAAGCAGCCCGGCCAACGCCGCCGCCGCCAACAAAAGCGCGAGCCCGGCCGATCCGTCGAATGCCGGCCAGAGCCCGGTGCCACGACCTGCGCCCGGGGCCGTTCCGGCCACTCGCGTCGCGCTTCGGGCGGGCTCCTCGCTTGTCGCGGCGCAATCGATCCGGGCCACCGCCGCCAGCAGCCGCGCGCCGCTGCTGCCAAGCCGGCGCAGCGCGGCGTCGCGGCCCGGGCTGCCCGGCGGGTTGGCCAGCAGAGCCCGGGCCGAGGCCACATGCCGGCCGGTCAGCGGCGCGAAATCGCCATAGCCTTCGCGCGCCATCGCGCGGCGCATCTCGGGCCGGTCAAACGCCGCAAGTGTCCGGGCAAGCCCGGCCTGCTGGCGCACCAGGCCGGGCTTGCCGGTCGCCGCCGCGTTGGTCTGATGCACCATTCGCAGCAGCCAGGCCTCGAAGATACAGGCCTCTTCGGCCGCGGCAGTCGCGACAGACACCGCCAGCATGAGGCCGGCCGCCAGAAGAGTTCTGAAATCGGACATTCGCACTGGTCCAGCCCCCTGTCGACGTGTCAAAGACTGCCGCCCGCCGGCAATTGCCTGCCTGACGCGGCGAGGACTAGCACAGCGGCTTTACGAAAGGCTTAAGCCCGCCCGCCCCGGCGGCCGCATCCGCCCGTGTACAAAGCTATCCACATCCCGTCTTTCCAAGTGGCGTGAAACCCTGTATTCCAGCCGGCATCTGAGACGTGACGCTCCGACCCCGGCGCATGAAATGATGAAAGGGGTCGGCGGCAATGGGGCCGCCATTCAAACGGGGACCCGGGATACGCCCGGGAGCGCCCCATACAGGATACGCAGATGTTCAATATTTCCAAGAAAAGCATGCAGTGGGGCGAAGAGACGCTCACGCTGGAAACCGGCAAGGTCGCCCGCCAGGCCGACGGCTCGGTCATCGCCACGCTGGGCGAGACCTCCGTCATGGCCAACGTGACCTTCGCCAAGGAGCCGAAGCCGGGTCAGGATTTCTTTCCCCTGACCGTGCACTACCAGGAAAAATACTACGCTGCCGGCAAAGTCCCCGGCGGCTTTTTCAAGCGCGAGGCGCGTCCGACCGAAAAAGAGACGCTGACCGCACGCCTGATCGACCGCCCGATCCGCCCGCTGTTCGTTGACGGCTTCAAGCATGAAGTCCTCGTCATGTGCACCGTGCTGAGCCACGATCTGGTCAACGACCCCGACATCGTGGCGATGATCGCCGCTTCGGCCGCGCTGACGATCTCCGGCGCGCCCTTCATGGGCCCGATCGCCGGCTGCCGCGTGGGGTACGTGGATGGCGACTACATCCTCAACCCCGAGGTCGAGGACATGCACGACCTGCGCCTCAACCCCGAACAGCGTCTGGACCTCGTCGTCGCCGGCACCAAGGACGCCGTGATGATGGTCGAATCGGAAGCCTACGAGCTGACCGAAGAGGAAATGCTCGGCGCGGTGACCTTTGCGCACGAACAGATCCAGCCGGTGATCGACCTGATCATCAGCCTGGCCGAAGAAGCGGCGAAAGAGCCCTTCGACTTCCAGCCGCCGGATTACTCCGCGCTCTTTGACGCGGTGAAAACCGCCGGTGAAGAGCAGATGCGCGCCGCATTCGCCATCACCGACAAGCAGGAGCGCACCGCCGCGGTCAACGCCGCGCGCACCGCGATCAAGGAAAAGCTGACCGAAGAGCAGCTCGAAGACGCCAATCTCGGCGCGGCACTCAAGAAACTCGAAGCCGGCATCCTGCGCGGCGACGTGGTCAAGGGCGGCAAGCGGATCGATGGCCGCGACACCAAGACCGTGCGCGGCATCGAATGCGAAACCGGCCTGCTGCCGCGGACCCACGGTTCGGCGCTGTTCACCCGGGGCGAGACCCAGGGTCTCGTGGTGACCACGCTGGGCACCGGCGATGACGAACAGTTCATCGACGCGCTGCACGGCAACTTCAAATCCAACTTCCTGCTGCACTACAACTTCCCGCCCTATTCGGTCGGTGAAGCCGGTCGCGTGGGCCCTCCGGGCCGTCGTGAAATCGGTCACGGCAAGCTGGCCTGGCGCGCGCTGCAAGCTGTCCTGCCGGCGCCGACCGATTTCCCCTACACCATCCGCGTGGTGTCGGAGATCACCGAATCGAACGGCTCGTCCTCGATGGCTTCGGTCTGCGGCGGCTCGCTGTCGATGATGGACGCCGGTGTGCCGCTGAAATCGGCCGTGGCCGGTGTGGCCATGGGCCTGATCCTGGAAGACGACGGCGATTATGCCATCCTGACCGACATCCTCGGCGACGAGGATCACCTCGGCGACATGGACTTCAAGGTCGCGGGCACCGAAAACGGCATCACGTCGCTGCAAATGGACATCAAGGTCGCGGGCATCACGCCCGAGATCATGAAGAACGCCCTGGCCCAGGCCAAGGACGGCCGGATGCACATCCTGGGCGAGATGAACAAGGCGCTGACCGGCGCTGCGGAATTCTCGATCCACGCGCCGCGCATCGAGACCATGCAGATCCCGACCGACAAGATCCGCGAAGTGATCGGCTCGGGCGGCAAGGTGATCCGCGAGATCGTCGAGCAATCGGGCGCCAAGGTCGACATCAACGACGACGGCATCATCAAGATCGCCTCGCCGGACGGGGAAGCCATCCAGAAGGCCTATGACATGATCCACTCGATCGTGGCCGAGCCCGAGGAAGGCAAGATCTACAAGGGCAAGGTCGTGAAGATCGTCGATTTCGGCGCCTTCGTGAACTTCTTCGGCAAGCGTGACGGCCTGGTGCACGTCTCCCAGATCGAGAACCGCCGGTTGAACCATCCCTCGGATGTGCTCAAGGAAGGCCAGGAAGTCTGGGTCAAGCTGCTGGGCTTCGACGATCGCGGCAAGGTGCGCCTGTCGATGAAAGTCGTCGATCAGGAGACCGGCGAAGAGGCCAAGAAGGAAGAGAGCGCGGAATAACCCGCGCCTCATGCGAGATACCAAGAGCCCCGGTGGAGACGCCGGGGCTTTTTTCATTGCGCTGCGGCAGGTCAGACACGCGCCGCGCCCCGGACCCGATCCGGGGCCTCATGGCTGGCAGGGGGGGGGTGAGGTCCCGGATCGGGGTCCGGGACGGGGATCGCGCCAGCGCCGCCGCCGTCAGCGGTCGCCGAACATGTCGCCCAATCCGCCGAGGACCGAACCTTCGCCCTTGTTGCCGCCGATGCCCCCGGCTTGCAGCACCCGGTCGGCCAGCCGCGAGAACGGCAGGCTTTGCAGAAAGACCGTGCCGGGGCCGCGCAGGGTGGCGAGGAACAGGCCTTCGCCGCCGAAGACCATGCTCTTGAGGTTGCCGGCCCGGGCGATGGAATAATCGATCCCGGAGGTAAAGGCCGCGATACAGCCGGTGTCGACGCGCAGCACCTCGCCGACCTGCAAATCGCGCCGGATCAGCGTGCCGCCGGCATGCACAAAGGCCATGCCGTCACCGTTCAGCCGTTGCAGGATGAAACCCTCGCCACCAAAGAACCCGACGCCCAGCTTCTTCTGAAAGGCGATGTCGGTGCGGGTGCCGAAGGCGGCGCAGAGAAAGGCATCCTTCTGGCAGATGATCTCGCCGCCGAGCTGCGCCATGTCCAGCGGCACGATCTTGCCCGGATACGGCGCGGCAAACGCGACGCGGTGCTTGTCCCGGCCCTGGTTGGTGAAATGGGTGAGAAAGATCGATTCGCCGGTCAGTACCCGCTTGCCGACGTTCATCAGCGCGCCCATCACGCCGCTGGTGGGGGTGGAGCCGTCGCCCATGCGGCTTTCGAAGGTGATGCCGTCTTCCATGTAGTTCATGGCGCCGGCTTCGGCGATCACCGTCTCGCCGGGATCGAGCTCGACCTCGACGATCTGCATGTCGTCGCCAAAAACCTCGTAATCCACCTCGTGGCAGCGCATGGCATGATCCCTTCCGTCCTGTCCCGCTGCCGAATGATAGCCCCCTGAGCGCGCTTGCGAAAAGGCAGGTTTTCCTGCCCTTACGTCAGATAATCTCGTCTTCGTCGAACAGCGGCGCGGCCTCGCGCTGGGCCGACATCTCGCCCACCACCGCCTCGGCCACCTTCTCCGACGGGGTCAGCGCGATGTGGAACAGCGCGTCGCCCTCATTGACCACCGGCATGTTGGTGCGGCCGATGATGATGCCTTCGATCTCGCTCAGCACCTCTTCCTCGACATCGCCGGTGGGATCGGCCACCACGCCCAGCACCTCGCCCTCGGTGACGTAATCGCCGATGGTGCGATAGGTGCGCAGCAGCCCGCCCAGGGGCGCGCGCAGCCAGCTCGAGCGTTCCGACAGCAGCGGCGGCGTCTTGACCTGCGGCACCCCGCGGGCGCCGATCATGCCAAGCTTATGCATCACCCGCAGTATCCCCGAGAGCCCGGCGCGGGCGGCGTATTCGTCAAACCGCAGCCCCTCGCCCGCCTCGTAGAGCAGCACGTCACACCCCATCTCTTCGGCGGCATGACGCAGCGACCCGTCGCGCAGCCGCGATTGCAGCATCACCGGTGCGCCAAAGGCGCGGCCCAACTCGGCCAGCCGTGCATTGCCGGGGGTCAGGCGGATCTGCGGCAGGTTCTCGCGCCGGATGGCGGCGGAATGCAGGTCGATGCCAAGGTCGGAGCGGGCGACAATCTCGGTCATGAAGATATGCGCCAGACGTGCCGCCAGCGAGCCCGAGGGATGCCCCGGAAAACAGCGGTTGAGATCGCGCCGGTCGGGCAGGTAGCGCGAATGGTTGATGAAGCCGAAGGAATTGACAATCGGCACCGCCAGCAGGGTGCCGGCCAGCCGCTCGATCGGCTTGGCGCGCAACAGGCGGCGGACCACCTCGACGCCGATCACCTCGTCGCCGTGGATCGCCGCCGAGACAAAGACCACCGGGCCGGGGCGTTTGCCGTGAAAGACATGCACCGCCATGGTGACCGGTGTGTGATCGGGCATCTGGCTGACCGGCAGTTCGACGATCCCGTCGCTGCCGGGTTCAAACGTCTTGCCGCCGATTTCAAATGCCGCCCGTTTCGTCATCTTCGTCTTCCGACCCTCTCCTGTCTGTCGCGTCGCGGGATTAGGAGGCATCCGGGTGAGATTGTCCATGGCCGGCGTTCCGCGCCCGCCATGCATAATGCCGGAATGTGTCGCTTGGGGATGTTGGGGCGGAGGTCGGCGCAGAGGTCCCGGCGCGGGGGCCGGGACGGGGTGGTTTCGGGGGCCGCGCCCCGGCCGCCGCGCCGGGGCCTCGACCTTGAGGCCGAAGGGGCCAAGGGAGGGCGACGCGGGGCCGCCTTCCCGAAGCTAGATGGCTTGGTTCAAGCCGGCGCCTTGGTCTTGCGCAGATAGGGCAGAACGGTCTCGAATTCGCCGAACTTTTCCTTGGCCGCCTCGTCGTTGACGGCGGTCGGGATGATCACGTCCTGGCCAACCTGCCAGTTGGCCGGGGTGGCGACACCGTGTTTGGCGGCGGTTTGCAGCCCGTCGAGCGCGCGCAGCACCTCGGCGAAGTTTCGGCCGACATTCATCGGATAGGTCATCGACAGCTTGAGCTGCTTGTCCGGCCCGATGATATAGACCACGCGCACCGTGGCACTGTCGTTCGGTGTCGGGTTGTCGGGCAGGTAGTATTCGGCCGGCAGCATGTCAAAGGCCTTGGACACCGCCAGCCCGTTGTCGGCAATGATCGGGAACCCCGCCTTGGTGCCGGCAACAAGCTCGATGTCCTTTTTCCAGCCCTTGTGATCCTCGACGCCGTCGACGGAAATGCCGAGTACTTTGGTGCCGCGCTTTTCCCATTCATCGGCAAGCTGCGCCACCGCGCCGAACTCGGTCGTGCAGACCGGGGTGAAATCCTTGGGGTGCGAGAACAGGATCGCCCAGTTGTCACCGATCCAGTCGTGGAACGTGATGCTGCCCTGATCCGTCTCGGCGGTAAAATTCGGCACGGTGTCGTTGATGCGCAGTCCCATGGTAACTCCTCTGGTTTGCCCTTCCGGCGGCGCCGAAAGATTTGATCAAATTTCGCGTTCGGTCTCTTGTGACCCCACTGATGTGGTGACACAGTGCCGCTAATCCAAGGGAGGTCAACCAATGATCGAGAAACGCCAGTTCTACATCGACGGTGCCTGGGTGAACCCGGCCGCGCCGCGCGATCTTGACGTCATCGACCCGTCCACAGAAGAGCCCTGCGCGGTGATCTCGCTCGGCGATCAGGCCGACACCGATGCCGCCGTCGCCGCTGCGCGCGCCGCCTTTGACGGCTGGGCCGCGACGCCGCCGGAGGACCGTGTGGCGCTGCTGCGCAAACTCTACGAGATCTACAAATCCCGCGCCGCCGAGATGGGTTCCGCGATCAGCAAGGAGATGGGCGCGCCCATCGACTATGCCAACGCCAACCAGGTCGGCGCCGGCATCTGGCACATGGGCGGCTTCTTCAAGGCGCTCGAGGGGTTCCGCTTCGAAAGCGACTTCACCGCCACCGAAAAGCACCTGAAAGAGCCGATCGGCGTCTGCGGGCTGATCACGCCGTGGAACTGGCCGATGAACCAGGTGGTGCTCAAGGTCTTTCCGGCGCTGGCCGCCGGCTGCACCGTGGTGCTGAAGCCCTCCGAGGTGGCGCCGCTGTCGTCGCTGCTCTTTGCCGAATTCGTCGATCAGGCGGGGTTTCCCAAGGGGGTTTTCAACCTCGTCAATGGCGACGGGTCGGGCGTGGGCACGCAGCTTTCGAAGCACCGGGATGTCGACATGATTTCCTTTACCGGCTCCACCCGGGCCGGGATCGCCATCTCCAAGGCCGCCGCCGATACGCTCAAGCGGGTCTCACTCGAATTGGGCGGCAAGGGCGCCAACATCATCTTTGCCGATGCCGATGAAGATGCGGTCAAACGCGGTGCGCGGCATTGCTTTGCCAATTCGGGCCAATCCTGCAACGCGCCGACGCGCATGCTGGTGGAACGCTCGCGCTATGACGCGGCGATCGAGACCGCGGTGCAGGTGGCCGAGGCAACCCGGGTCGGCCCGGCCTCGGAGGCGGGCAAATTCATCGGACCGGTTGTCTCGGAAGTGCAGTTCGACAAGATCCAGAAATTGATCGAGACCGGCATGCAGGAGGCACGGCTGGTGGCCGGCGGGCCCGGGCGGCCCGAGGGGCTCAATCGCGGCTATTTCGTGCGCCCGACGGTCTTTGCCGATGTCAGCAACGACATGACCATCGCGCAGGAAGAGATCTTTGGCCCGGTGCTGTCGATCCAGCCTTTCGACAGCGAGGACGAGGCGGTGGCGATCGCCAATGACACGCCTTATGGCCTCGCCGATTATGTCCAGACCCGGGATGACGACAAGCGCCGCCGAGTGGCACGGCGTCTGCGCGCCGGGATGATCGAGACCAACGGCCAGGGCTTTGCCCAGGGCTCGCCCTTCGGCGGCTACAAGCAGTCGGGCAACGGCCGCGAAGGCGGAGCGCATGGCCTCGATGAGTTCCTCGAGGTCAAGGCGGTGTCGGGCTGGGCGGCGGAATAGCCGCGCTCAGATCCGGGGCACCGGCAAGGCCGGCTGAAACGAGGCGTCCATCAGGGACGCCTCGAAGGGAAATTCCGACAGCAGTTCGATGCCGGTCTCGGTGATCAGCACCTGCTGTTCCAGCTTCACGCCTTCGGGCCCGCCCTCTTCTCCGATGTAGCTTTCGACACAGATCGTCATCCCCGGTTCGATCACCCCGTCATACCCCGCATCGGGAAAATCCGCGCGGTGGTAGAGATAGGGATATTCGCCGGTCATGCCGCAGCCATGCGACGACAGGTAATAGCGGTTGGCGAAATAGCGGTCCGGGATCTCCCAGGCGGCCTCGGCATACTTGCGAAAGCTCAGGCCCGGGCGCAGGATCTCCATGTTGTGATAGACCTGTTCGAGCGCGGTCTGATAGAGCGTTTTCTGCGCGCCCGTGGGCCTGCCCGGCCCGGCGTGAAAGGTACGCGAGAAATCCGAATAATAGCCGTGGCAGCCGACCACATCGGTGTCGAGCGCCACCAGATCGCCTGCGCCGATCACATGATGCGCGCTTTCCTGAAACCAGGGGTTGGTCCGGGCGCCCGCATTGAGCAGCCGGGTCTCGCAGTAATCGCCATTGCCGGCGATCACCGCCTGATGCATCACCGCCCAGAGCTGGTTCTCGGTCATCCCCGGCCGCAGGGCCGCGCGCAACTCGCCCACTGCCGCCTCGGTCGCGCGCAGGCTGGCGCGGACGCATTTCATCTCTTCCGCCGATTTGATCGCGCGGGCCATTTCCACCGGCGCCTGCGCGTCCGCCACCGTGAACCCCTGTTCGCCAAGCGCAATTGCCGTGCCGGCGTTCAGCCGCTCCATGCCCACCTTGGCGCCGCGGCCGACAAGCCCGGCAATCAGATCGCCCATTTCCGCCGCCCAGGCCTTTTCGCGCGCGGCGATCTCTGGCCCGGCGGCAACGAAACTGGCGGTGCGCGCCGGGCGCACCTCGTTGATGGTGTCGAAGCCATCGGCCAGATGCAGGCAGCCGGTGAATTCGAACAGGATCGCGCGGTCGGCGGTCAGCAACAGATAACGCGACGGCGCATTGCGCATCGAAAACACCTGCATGTTGCGGGTGCCGGTGGCGTAGCGGATGTTGACCGGGTCCGAGAGGATCACCGCGCCGAACCCGCGTGCCGCCATCTCATGGCGCAGCCGGTCGCGGCGATAGTGATAGACCGCGCGCAGGTCGATGCCGGTACTTTCCGGCGCGCGGTCGAGCAGCGCAATGGCGGTCAAATCGCTGCGCTCGGCGTGCCAGTCGAAATTTGCCATGGCGGATGTCTCCCTTTACCTGCGGGGACGCTAGAAGCTGTCCGGCGCGGCGCGAGGTCCAATTGCGACGGGACTGTCCCGGAAACGGCACGATTGCCTCCGGTATGCGCCAGACGCAAACCGGGTATGCAAGCGATTCATTGATTTTGAACAGAGAGCGCTTGTTCGACTCAGATGGTTGGCCTACCTGCGATTCATGGCCAAGCGCCATTGGATGCCAACCGCTCAATACCCGAGGAGTGGACCAATGATGACACGTGACGAAATCATCCGCGATGCGCGCACCCGCGCCGGCACTTTGCCGGCGGTGTTTGTCGTCTATGGCATTCTGCTGGCCACGATGGTGGCCACCGGAATGGCTATGACCTGACGCCGTCGCGGTCTTCTAACCCCTTTTGCAATCAGCTTCAATCCGGTTCTTCATGAACCGGACAGGTTTTCGCGTCCGCGCCCCGGAGGGTCAGACGTCGGCCGCCTCGCCGACATTGTCGACGCCGCGCTCTTCCAGCAGGGTGGTCAGCCAGTTCGGGTCCATCTCGGGCACCGAGCTGAGCAGCAGGTCGGTATAGGGGTGATGCGGCGGGGTGAACATCTTGTCCTTGGGCCCCTGCTCCACCACCTTGCCATGCTGCATCACCACCACCTCATCGGCGATCGACCGCACGGTCGCCAGATCGTGGGTGATGAACATATAGGCCAGGTCCAGCTCGTTTTGCAGCCGGTCCAGCAACTTGAGAATCCCCTCGGCCACAAGCTGATCGAGCGCCGAAGTGACCTCGTCGCAGATGATGAAGCTGGGCTCAGCCGCCAGCGCCCGGGCAATGCCGATGCGTTGTTTCTGTCCGCCGGACAGCTCTGGCGGATAGCGGTTGTAGAACTTGGAGGGATCAAGCTCGATCAGGTCGAGCAGCTCGTCCACCCGGTGTTTCAGCTCCGTGCCCGAGAGGCCGGAATAGAACTGCGCCGGGCGACCGATGATCTCGGAGATCCGCACCTTGGGATTGAGCGCGGTATCGGCCATCTGATAGATCATCTGCGCCTGCCGCAACTGATCCTTGGTCCGGTCCTGATAGCGCGGCGGCAGCGGCTCGCCCTGAAACAGGACCTGGCCGTTCGACGGCGGCAAGAGCCCGGTGATCACCCGCGCGGTGGTGGATTTGCCGGAGCCGGATTCGCCCACGACCGCGACGGTCATCCCCTTGTGGATGTCGAAGGAGACGCCATCGAGCACCTTGTCGCCGCCGGTATAAGAGGCATCGACATCCTGCACCGAGATCAGCGGCGTCTCGCCCTCGGGCCGCGATTTCTGCGGCCGTTCAAAGCTGCGCACCGCCCAGAGCGACTTGGTGTAATCCTCCTGCGGATTGTCCAGCATCTCCTCGGTCGGCTGCTGCTCGACCTCTTCGCCCTTGAGCAGCACCTTGATGGTGTCGGCCATCTGCGCCACCACGGCGAGGTCATGGGTAATGTAGATCGCCGCCGTGTTGAACTGATCCACGATGTCGCGGATCGCCGCCAGCACCTCGATCTGGGTGGTCACGTCGAGCGCGGTGGTCGGCTCGTCAAAGATGATCAGGTCGGGCCGGCAGGACATCGCCATCGCCGTCATTGCCCGCTGGAGCTGCCCGCCCGAGACCTGGTGCGGATAGCGGAAGCCGATTTCCTTGGGGTTCGGCAGGCGCAGACGCTCGTAGAGGTCCATCGCATCCTCTTGCGCCTCCATCCGCTTCTGGATGCGGTAGTGCAGCGGCGCTTCGGTGTGTTGGTCGATGATCTTGTGCGCCGGGTTGAAAGACGCCGCCGCCGATTGCGCCACATAGGCGATGCGCGAGCCGCGCAGCGCGCGTCGCTCGCCTTCGGTGGCGGTGGTCAGCTCCATGCCGTCGAACTCGATCTTGGAGCCTTCGACAATGCGCGTGCCGTCGCGGGCATAGCCCATGGCGGCGGCGCCGATGGTGGATTTTCCGGCCCCGGATTCGCCGATCAGGCCCATCACCTCGCCGCGGTGCAGGGTCAGGTCGACGCCCTTGATGATCGGCACCCAGACCTCGCCGGTGTAGCCTTCGATCCTGAGATCCTTGATCTCGAGCAGAACGGATTTGTCGTGTACCATCTAGGTTACTCCTTCAGGCCGGAGGACCGGAACAGCATCCAGTCGACAACGAAGTTGACCGCCACGGTCAGCAAGGCGATCGCCGCCGCCGGGATCAGCGGGGTGATGTCGCCGAACGAGATCAGCGTCGCGTTTTCGCGCACCATCGAGCCCCAGTCCGCGGTTGGCGGCTGAATGCCCAGGCCGAGGAACGACAACCCCGCCACCAGCAGGAAGACAAAGCAGAACTCGAGCCCGAACTCGGCGATCAGCGGCGCCGTGGAATTGGGCAGGATCTCCCTGCGGATCAGATAGCTGTCCTTCTCGCCGCGCAGCTTGGCAGCTTCGATATAGTCCATCACCACCACGTTGCCAGCCACCGCCCGCGTCAGGCGGAAGACCCGCGGCGCATAGATGATGGCGACGGCGACGATGATCACGAAAACCTGCGGCCCGAAGATCGACAGCATCAACAGGGCAAAGATCAACGAGGGGATCGACATGATCACATCGGCGAAGCGGCCCATGAACTGATCGAACCAGCCGCCCTTGGTGGCCGCCAGAAGCCCGGCCGCCGCGCCCAGGAAGAAGGCCGCGATGGTCGCCGCCAGCGCCAGACCCACCGAGTTGCGCGCGCCGTAGATGATCCGGCTGAACATGTCGCGGCCAAGCTGATCGGCGCCCAGAAGCATGTTTTCGTCCGCCGGAGCAAAGGACGAGGCGATGACCTCGCTTTCGCCGTAAGGCGCGATCCAGGGCGCAAAGATCGCGGCAATGGCATAGGTGAAGATCACGAACAAGCCGAAGGCGGCGGTCAGCGGCGCGGTTTTCAGCTCCTTGCCGATCTTGGTGGGCAGCAGCACCACCAGGAACTCGCGGAAGCAGAAGGCGACCCCGGCGGCAAAGGCCAGCACCGCGGCCGCGATGGCGACAAAGCGCAGCGCACCGGTGCCGCCGACGATGCCGAGGATGAAGCTGATGAGGGTCAGCGAGAACAGCAGGATAAACGGCCCGCGCTTTTCATAGAAGGCCGCCAGGCATGATGCGATGATCAGGCAGGCGAAGTAAAGAACGACAAATACGCTCATGATCTCTCTCCCTTACTTCGGATGCCGCAGGCGCGGGTTGGTGAGAATGGCGCCGACATCCGCCGCCAGGTTGAGCAGGATGAAGGTCGCGGCGAAGATCAGGCAACAGGCCTGGACGATCGGGAAATCGCGTTTGGACACCGCGTCGACCAGCGCCTGGCCGATGCCGGGATAGACAAACACCACCTCGACCAGCACGACGCCGGTGATCAGATAGGCCAGGTTCAGCGCGATGACGTTGATGATCGGCGCCCAGGCGTTGGGCAGCGCGTGTTTCACGATCACCTTCCACGGCGGCGTGCCCTTGAGCCGCGCCATTTCGATATAGGGCGAGGCCAGCAGGTTGATGATCGCGGCGCGGGTCATCCGCATCATATGCGCGGTGACCACCAGCACCAGCGTCAGCGCCGGCAGGAAGGTGCGATGCAGCAGATCGGCAAAGGACATGTCGGCCCGCAGGCTGGAAATGGCGGGGAACATGCCGGTCTTGACCGAGAGATAGAGGATCAGGATGTAGCCGAGAAAGAACTCGGGGCTGGAGATCGAGGTCAGCGTCAGCACATTGGCCACCCGGTCGAACAGCGTGTTGCGCAGCAGCGCCACGATCACGCCCAGGGTGATGGCAAAGGGCACAGCGATCACCGCGGCATAGGCGGCCAGGAACAGCGTGTTGATGAAACGTTCGGTGATCAGCGTGCTGACCCGTTCGCCCGAGACGACCGAATTGCCGAAATCTCCGACGACGGCACCGCCGAGCCATTCGAAATATCGCACGAAGGCGGGCTTGTTCAGCCCCATTTCCTCGCGCAGGGCGGCGAGGTTTTCCGGTGTCGCACCTTGGCCCAGAACCGCTTCGGCGATGTCGCCGGGCAGCAGTTCGACCATGAAAAAGATGATGATCGAAATGATCAGAAGCGTGATGAGGCCAAAGCCCAGACGCTTCAGGACGAGGCCGAGAATGTCCCCCATGAGGCTCTCCCTTTGCTTTTATGCCGCGGGGTGCGCGGGTTCTTGGGCCCGGTCAGAGGCCGGTGCGGCGGCCCGGGAACACCCCGGACCGCCACGGCTGATTGCACGGCTTAGCCGTCGAACCACCAGCGGCTGGCGGCGCGGCAGCCGTCCATTTCCCAGCTTGCGGCAAGCTCGCCGGTGTTCTGGACGTTGGAGCGGCGGCCGTAGACGAAGTTGCGGAAGAACGGGATGATCGTGCCGCCATCGTCGCGGGCGATCTGGGCCATTTCGCGATAGATTTCCGACCGCTTGGCATCGTCCAGCTCGGACTTGCCCTGCAACAGCAGCTCGTTGAAGCGCTCGTTGACCCAGAAGCTTTCGTTCCAGGCGGCATCCGCCTTGTAGGCCAGGGTGTACATCACGTCGGGCGTCGGGCGCGCGCCCCAGGCCACGGCGCAAAACGGCTTTTTCAGCCAGACGTCGGAATAATAACCGTCGTTGGGCTCGCGCACGACAGTGATGTCGATCCCCGCCGCCTTGGCCTGCTCGGAATAAAGCACGCACATGTCGACCGCGCCCGAGAAGATCGATTCCGCCGAGGACAGGTTGATCTTGAGGTTCTCGTGACCGGCCTTCTTGAGCAGCGCCCTGGCCTGGTCGGGGTCGTAGCTGAGCTGGTCGAGCCCCTCGGGATAATAGGGCTGGGCCGGCGAATGGTGGAAATCGTTGCCGGCGGTGCCCGCACCAAAGGCGATCTTTTCGACGATCTCTTCGCGGTTCATCGCCAGTTTCAGCGCCATGCGCACATCGACATCGTCATAAGGCGCGGTGTTGGTGTGCATCGGCATGGTGATCGCCGAGGCCGAAGGCACGTTGTCCACGATCAGCTGCGGATTGCGCTGCATCAGCGCCATGGTCTTGAGGTCGATGGCCGAGACCGCATCGACGTCACCGGTGACAAGCGCGGTCTGGCGGGCATTGGGATCGTTGATCGCGATCATCTCTACCGCGTCGAAATAGGCGCCTTCGCCGTGCCAGCCGTCATGCCGCTCGAGCTTGAAGCCGACGCCGAATTCGCCATCGACGATCTTGTAGGGGCCGCAGCCGATGCCGTTGCGCCATTCGATGCCGTCCTCGCTCGCCGGCTGGATGGTCAGATGATAGTCGGTCATCAGCCAGGGCAGATCGGCGTTCGGACCGGTAAGCGTGAACACAACGGTGAGGTCATCGGTCTTGGTGATATCCGCGACATCGGCCAGAAGCGCCTTGGCGGCCGAGGTCGAGGCCTCGCCGCGGTGAAAGTTCATCGAGGCGATGACGTCATCGGCGGTGCATTTGCGGCCATCGTGGAACGTCACGTTGTCGCGCAGCTTGAAGGTCCATTCCGAGGCATCCTCGGAGCCGGACCAATCCTCGGCCACGTCGCCGCCCAGGGTCTGGTCGGTGTTGATCAGGGTCAGATAGGCGCGATGGGTGTGGGCCAGGAAAATCTGCTGGATCGACAGATAGGTGCCCGGGTTGTGGGTGTCCGAGGTGTTGTTGTCGTGGATCGCGACGCGGAAGGTGCCGCCGGATTTGGGCTGCGCCTTGGCTTCGGATGTCCACAGGCCGGTGGCGGCGGCGGCGGTCAGGCCGGCGGCGGCCGAATGGCGCATGAAATCGCGGCGCGACAGGCGGCCGAGACGCGCCTCGTGGGACAGCCTGTCGATCAGGCTCAGGTCTTTTTTGTTACGCATGGTCTGTGTCTCCCTGTTGTCATGCGAATGCCCGCCCTTGAGGTGCGGGTCATGCCGTGGCCCCTGCGGGGGCACATCGACCGAAGGTCATGTCTGTCTGTCCACTCACGCGGCAGGACGGGTCTGTCGATCGACGCATTCTGAAATGCTCATCCCTATGTTCCTGTGTGACATCCGCACAGGCGCGCGCGCTCTCGAACCGGTTTGGCAACGCCAGCCCCCGGTGCCGGATGCGTCGTTCCTCTGCGGGAAAACGACACCACCATCGAAACATGATCGTCGGCGCTAATCCACTCAAAATGTCGAAATCTCTTGCCTTTTTCGCAAACTGGCCTCTTGTGACGATTGCAGCAGGAGTGTCAAAAGCGACAGAGGTGTCGTTTTCGCACGGCCTGTTCTGGCTTGCAACCATGGGCCTCAGCTCTCCCCGGCGCGGGCGGCGGCGGCCGGTCGTTCCGCGGCGGATTCGGCAACGGGCGGGGCGGTCTCTGGTCCGCCGGTCCCGCATTCTGGCCGATCACTGCGCGTTGCTGTCACATCCGGTCTCCTCGTCGGAGGAGTGTGGGACGGAATTTGACGGCCACAGGTACGAAAACCGATCTTTCCAGGCCCGATTCCGACCTTTTGGCCTGCCAAAGCCCGCTCCGGCCGTGCCGCGACCGGCGCAATCCGCCCCGACGGCGCCGGACCCCCGGCTCAGAAACGCCCGGCTCCGGGGGCTGCCATGCCGGCTTGCGGGGCAAGCGTCAGCCCCCGGAGCCGGGGCGTGCGGCGCATGTGGCCTGAGCCGACATCGCGCAGGGGGCCGGTGGCCAGGGTAAGGCGCGCGGTCAGCCTGGGCGAGACATCCGCGAGCCAGACGTCGCTGTGCGGCAGCCCGAGACCGGCGATGACGATATCCGCGCCGCTCGCATTGATCGCCGCGACGGTTTCGGTCTCGTTCTCGATGCCGCCCAGACCGTCGCGGGTGCCGACAATCCGCAGGCCGGGAATGGCCAGGCAGAGCCGGTTGGCCACCCGCTCCGCCACGCCGGGCGGGCCACCCACCAGAAAGACCTTGCGCCCGGCCCGCGCCGCCCGCGCGAGCAGACGCGGGAGGAATGCGGGGCCGCTGTGGCGCGCCACACGTGCGGCCAGCGGCACGCAGCGGCCGCCCGGCAGGATCAGATCGGCCGAAGTCAGCGCCGCCCGGTATTCGCCATCGCACAGCGCGAGATTGGCGCAATCGGCATTGAAAAAGGTCAGCCGCTGCGGCTGCTGCACCACCATCAGCGCATCGACCACCATGGCGGGCGAGGCATTGACGAGGTCGAGACCGAACAGCCGCACCCGCGGCAGCGTCGGCGCGGCGGCGGCACAAAGGGCGCGGATGAAGTCGGGCGAAAGAGGGGCGAAACTCATACCGGTTTTCCTGAAGTGGCAACTGAACGCCCGAAGAGGTGCGCCGACCGCAGGGGGATTCTCAACTGTGCGGATGGTGCCCCCCAGCACCGGCCGCGCCGCCGCCTGCCCCTTCGCTCAGGTGCCGCATCCATTGGGCAGAGACGCCCCATCCGTCCGGTCAGGCCAATGTCGCCCGGCTTTTCCCCTTGGGCCACAGCGCATCCTGCGGCAAGATCGTCTGACACGCCTTGCAATTGCCCGCGCTGACACGGTGGGCCGTTCGATCAGGCGCCGCGTGCAGGATGGGAGAGGCAGGAGCAATCAACATGATGCGGGTGCTGATCGCCGACGATCACGATCTTCTGCGGGATACGCTCAAGGCCTTTCTCGACGCCGAGGGCAATTTCGAGACCGTCACCGCCGCCAGCCTGCCCGATGCCGAAGCCAAGCTGCGCGCCGGCGCGGCCTTTGATCTGATCCTGCTGGATTACGACATGCCCGGGATGAACGGGCTCGACGGGCTGGCCAGGATGATGGCGCAGGATGGCGCGCAGCGGGTCGCGATCATCTCGGGCACCGCCAACCGCTCGGTCGCCGAGACGGCGCTGGCCAAGGGCGCCGCCGGCTTCCTGCCCAAGACGCTTTCGGGAAAATCGCTGGTCAATGCGGTGCGCTTCATGGCGGTGGGCGAGCAATACGCCCCGCTCGACTTCATGCGCGCGGCCGAAGAGGTCGAGGCCCACCCGCTGACCGACAAGCTCTCTCCGCGCGAACTCGAGGTGCTCGAAGGCCTGACGCAGGGCAAATCCAACAAGGAGATCGCCCGCGACCTCGACATTCGCGAGCCGACGGTGAAGCTGCACATGAAAACGCTATATCGCAAGATCGGCGTGTCGAACCGCACGCAGGCGGCCATTGTGGCCAAGGATGCCGGGCTGTTCTGACAGCCCCCGGACGACGGCCCGATCCTCGGAGCGTTCGGAATTCCGGCCATATCTGCAAGGGGAATTGGTGCCCAGGAGAGGCAGGGATGAGGAACAATCGGTTTTTCCCTGTTTGCACAGATGAACCCAAGTTTTCAGGGCGAAACCGCTCCATCCGGATCTGGATGGGGTTTCTGAAAACCGACTCCTTTGTGGGGCAGAATGTGGAGCAGATTCTGTGGCAACCTCCACCGCCGATTACCTCGAACTCCGGGGAAAAACCTACTACCTTCGCATGCGCGTTCCGGCCGAGTTCGCGGACGTCGAACCTCTTCTCGAGATCAATAGGTCGCTGAAGACCCGTGACCGGGTGGACGCCGAAGCGAAATGCGCGAACGCCAGAGCGGCGCTGTTCGCGGAGTGGCGCGCGAGACGGGCCGGAAAAGCGGCCGACACCCGCGCGATCTTCGATACCTCCATCGAGCTTCTAAAGGGCTGGGGGCTGACGTTTAGGCCGCTGGACGATCTGCTGACGGGACCGATAGACGACCTTCTCTCGCGCATCGAGCTTATCGCCAGCATGGATCTGAATTCCGCGGCGGTTCCCGCTGCGCTTGGGACGCTCGATCTACCGGATGCGACGCTCGCCGAGATGGCGGAGCGAATGCCGGATTTGAAAGAGGCCGAGATTCGCGCGAAGAACCCCCGCCAGCTCCGCGAGTGGTGTGGGAACTATAAGCGGGCGGCAAAGGATTTCACCGCAGTGATCGGAAAGCGGACCGTTCTCAAGATCTCCGAGCAGGACGCGACTGACTACGAGGACTTCTGGAAGAAGCGCGCCAAGTCTGGTCAAGTAACGACGAATTATGCCAACAAGCAGGTCCGGTATGTTCGCCAGATGATCAACGCACACTTCGATGATATCCGGTTGGCGAAGAGCAAGCGGGTCAACTTTTTCGAAGGGCTGGGCGTCGCGAAGCTATCCTACGACCCCTCTGACGATGAGCGGAAAAAGCTCCCGTTGCCTGAGAAGTGGATATGCGGGCGGCTGATCGGGGACAGGGTGCTCGAGGGCCTCAACCAACAGGCGTCAGACATCTCGATTATCGCGGCGATATGCGGCTGCCGGGCGTCTGAAATCTATGACATTCCAGAAGAAGACATCCATTTGGACGCCCCGATTCCCCACATCATGCTGCGTGTCGTTCTGGAAGGGGAAGACAGGCGCGAGCTAAAGAGGGGCTCCACATCACGAGCTGTGGTGCTGCTCGGTCCCGCCCTCGCGGCCATGCGCAGGCATCCAAGGGGTTTTGCGAGGTATCGCGGAAAGGCGTCCTTCTCAGGCGAAGTGAATGGATACCTCCGCGACAACGGCCTCTTCCCGCCGCTGCCTCAGGGGACATCCGGGCGCTACGTCATCAGCGGCCTCCGCCATTCCTTCGAGGACCGAATGGATGCGGCCGAGTTGAGCAACGAGGAACGAGCGCATCTCATGGGGCATTCGATCGGCAAGCTCCGGGGCCGCCCTGTTTACGGCAGTGATTTAGAGCTGCGTGTCCGCGCTCTTCTTCAGGAGCTCGTCGGTATTGAGGGAGACGGTTGGAAACCACGGCCGAGGAAGGCAATCAGGGCAGAGTTGGATCGATTGCGCGAAGAAGCGGGCTTTCGGTTGGGGTAGATATGCCCTGGGACCAAGAATACCCTAAAACCGCGCAAGACGGGGTGCGGCAAGTCGGTCAAGGGCGCGCCAGCCTTAGCAGCAGAAAGAGTGGATGCCGGCACGCCTGCCCCCGGTGATCCGGCCGGTGGCTTGGCCCTGAGGCCCTCAAGGTGCAGCGCCCGATGAGGGGCGCTGCATGGGATCAGAAGCTCATGAGCTTGCCGGCGTCCCGCATGCTCCGAACGGCGCAGGTAGATGCGACCACGGCTTCATGCAGAACCACGAGCTCGCTCACCGCGCGCCGAAAGTCGTCAACACCGGGTTCGCGAAAGACCTCCTCGTATCCGCCGCGACAGTGGTATTCGTCGCCATGCCAGTAAACGTGAGTCCCGGCCTCGATCTCGGCCTCCAGCGAAGCGATTAGGTTGCTCAGGTCGGCGGCAAAACCCTTCTCGAAGACAAGGTCTCCATCCATCCTCTCAGCCACCCGGAGCGGAAAGCCCCGTTTCAGCGGGTGAAGTCGAGGGACGACGTTGTCCATCAGTTCTGTGTAGGCAATATGCGACTGCCAGTAGGCGATTGTGACGAGGCGGACGACGATCTCCGATGTCATCTCGACGCCGTCGATCAGGGTGGTGAGTGGAGGCATATCGCCGAGTAGTTTGCTCATGCTGCCACCTGGACCGGCTTACTGCTGGCGTCGTTAAGGTAGTCCTCGAGGATGTCGTGGAACTCATCGGCGAGCAGGCAGATGTCTTCGACGACCGGCCATGCAGGATCGAGAAGCGCGAAGCGCTCGGCCTCGACGCGCGCCGGGTCATGCACGTGCTCGAGCATCAGAAGTTCGAGCAACTCGCGGCACGCCGTGAGAGTCCGCTCAGTTGGCGTTTGGGGCCGACGGAGGCCGTCGATGACGGTATGCGCGAGGCGCAGCCCATCGGGCCCGCCGAGTTGCTCAGCAGCATCGAGCAGGCCGTCATGCTGGTTCTCGACGAAGGCCTGCAACTCGGTGCGCGGTGAGGTGAATTGGGGATGGTGGTCGAACATGTTGTCTCCTGGTTTTCCGGAGTGTCCGGCTCATGGCCGGGTCAAGTTCGTTCGACTGTCAGTTCCTCCGCGCTGCGTCTGCTTGGCCACGGCTCTCGCAGAGAGGAGCCGGGGCCCAGCGGACGCAGCGCTGTTCACTCCCGGGATCACCCAGTGAACGCATCGTCGCGCCATGCAATTTCAGAACTGCCCGCCGCCAACAGGCCGGGGCGCGACGGTGCGGACGAGATATCCAGCTGCCTACTTATCCCCTCGACGACAAGCATGCGCTCATGGTTCGACATCCGACCAAGAACCTCAAGCAATTCGATTAGCGCCACGGTGTAGATCTCTGCGACTTCATCGCTGCTGCCCGGTTCAGTCGGCGTCACAGCCCCCAGGTAGACGCTTCCACAGTAGGCTTCGAGATCACGTGTTGCGAGGCACTGGATTATCGTCAGAAAGGGGATGGCCCGGCACTGACGCTTGGGGTGGCCTATTGCGCTAATGGCCAGATGGGGGCCGATGTCACGATCGTTACCTCCCCCGCTTGGTCGATCTGTCATGGCAAACCTCCTATCGCCCATCTCCTTCCCGCAGAGGAGATGGGCGGCAGGAGGTCGAGGCACGGCACCGCACTGAGAACCTGGATCGATGCTTCCGCCTCGGAGAAGCCGATGGTCATGATGGGAGAGGTCGAGGAGAGGGCCTGCCCTTTCATCGCCGGGGCCGGGGAGGCCCGAGCAGCGGGGAGGTGTCGGAGGGGAGAGTGCGGAACGACTTCCCTCTGACCCGCCGGAGGCGCTGGAGTGCAGGGGTGGCGAACGCCCTGCCGCTGTCCGCGTAGGACCGCCTCCCCGGCGCAAGGGGCCTCGCCGGAGGCGCGGGGTTCCGGGGCAGCGCCCTGGGCGAAGGAGGAAAATCGAACGCAGGCGCAGCCGGAGTGCGAGTTTCCTACTGAGTATTCATTCTGCGCCCGTCAGGAGCGGCCACAGGGATAAGGCGCGATCTCCCCACCGGATGGTGAGGAGATAGGTCCATGTCAGAGAAGAAGCACCCGATCGTTTTTCGGCTTGCCAGTTTGTTCCCTGCGGCGCTTGCGCGCATCGAGATGCACGCCAAGCGCAGCGGCGGCCCCCTTGAGAATATTGAGCTTCAGTTCTCGCATCGCAACAAGGTTTATGTCGGCCAGACCTTTGCAGAAGGGATGCGCGAGGAGATCCGCGCAATGAAACAGCTGAACCTCGACGAAGAGATAGCGGCATGTATGGCGCGAAAGCGCAAGAAGGAAGCCGCGTTGCGCAAGGAGGCTGGGCTTATCAAGCCATGGTATGGCAATTCTCAAGGTCCCATCCGCGAAGCGATCGTGACCGCAAACTGCGAGTATTTCGAGGCCGAAGACCGATCAGACCCCGAAGACCTGCTGGTGACCTACGGTGTCGACAAAGACGGCGGGGAGGTGGTGCACATCCTGAGCAAGACGAAAATTGCGGCGTTCGAAGAAGCAACTCTGGAGTTCTTCGAGCAGAATTTCCCGGGATCAGTGCGCCACCTGCGCTTGGATCTCGACGAAGAAGTTCCACATTTTCATGCAGTCATTTTCGTGACCGCAGAGAAGACAAACAAAACGCGCGGAACACAGCGGCTCATCCAGCCCTCGGCGAACCCCCTGCTGGCCGACTACGAGTTGTTGCAGGACGTCGCAGGAGAGCACTACTGCGTGTTCCAGCTGATGTTGGGCAGGTTTTCCACGGGATGATGGGCACGCATTCCGCGTGATCTTGGGCACGGATTCCAGACGATCGTGGGCAGGTC
>Ga0208334_100059_pt1 | contig 75169 bp, 63 predicted proteins | sample DeeseametaMP0900_FD_184201 | JGI IMG/M metagenome (GOLD analysis project Ga0208334, IMG submission 184201) | Marine microbial communities from the Deep Indian Ocean - MP0900 (SPAdes) | ecosystem: Environmental > Aquatic > Marine > Oceanic | place: East of Durban, South Africa, South Indian Ocean...
TTGTTGTTTTATAGTGTGCGGTGCATAAAGATCAAACGACATGTATTTACCCAAAGGCTGAATATGGAATTACATCAAGAGATTAAAACACTTGCTGCGCAATTGGGCGTTATTTTAACGGATAAACGCTTATGGATCACTACCGCTGAATCATGTACTGGTGGCGGAGTGAGTTATGCGCTTACAGATACGCCAGGTAGCTCAGGTTATTTGGGCCGCGCATTTGTTACTTATAGTAATGAAGCTAAGCATGAACTGCTTAATGTGGCCAATACTACGCTAGAGCAATTTGGTGCGGTGAGTGAGCAAACAGTAAAAGAGATGGCTTTTGGTGCCGCAAGCGTTGCCAAAGCTGATGTTGCCGTGGCAATTTCGGGCATTGCTGGGCCAGGTGGCGCTACGTCCGATAAACCAGTTGGCTTTGTGTGGTTTTGCATACAAATTGCCAATGAACAATTTACGTTTAAGCAAATATTTAACGGCGATAGAGCGCAAGTTAGAATGCAAGCTGTTGAATTTGCATTGAAAAGTACGATCGAGAAGATAAAATTATAAATTTCACTTGATACTGTGATTTCATACAGTATACTTGTTCGCATTAGCCGGATTTGGAGAACAGAATGAACGATAATAAACAAAAAGCGCTGGACGCTGCACTATCACAAATTGAGCGTCAATTTGGTAAAGGATCAATTATGAAACTGGGCGATAACAAAGCCCTAAATATTGATGCTGTATCTACTGGCTCACTTGGGATTGATATTGCTTTAGGCATAGGTGGTTTGCCTATGGGGCGTATTGTTGAAGTGTATGGCCCTGAGTCTTCAGGTAAAACAACGCTTACTTTGCAAGTTATCGCGCAGGCTCAAAAAGAAGGCAAAACATGTGCCTTTGTTGATGCTGAGCATGCTCTTGATCCGGTATACGCACAAAAGTTAGGTGTTAACATTGATGAGCTGTTAGTTTCTCAGCCAGATACCGGTGAGCAAGCACTAGAAATTTGTGACATGTTAGTACGTTCAAGTGCTGTAGATGTTGTTATTGTCGATTCTGTTGCAGCGCTTACACCAAAAGCTGAAATTGAAGGCGACATGGGCGACTCGCACATGGGCTTACAAGCACGTTTAATGTCACAAGCACTACGTAAGCTTACAGGTAATATTAAACGCTCAAATACGCTATGTATTTTCATTAACCAAATTCGTATGAAAATTGGTGTAATGTTTGGTAACCCTGAAACAACAACTGGTGGTAATGCACTTAAGTTTTACGCATCAGTGCGTATTGATATTCGTCGTATTGGCTCTGTTAAAGAAGGCGATGAGGTAGTCGGTAACGAAACCCGCGTTAAAGTAGTTAAAAACAAAGTTGCACCACCGTTTAAACAAGCTGAGTTCATCATTATGTATGGTGAAGGTATTTCTAAACAAGGTGAGTTAATTGATTTAGGTGTTAAGCACAAAATTGTTGAAAAAGCAGGTGCTTGGTACAGCTACAATGGCAATAAAGTAGGCCAAGGTAAATCAAACTCTATTAAGTTTTTGAAAGAAAACGTAGAAATTGCAGATGAAATTGAAGGTAAGTTACGTGATATGTTGCTATTAAAAGCAACGGTTGAGCCAGAAGATGGCGAAGACGTATTAGGTGCTGAGTCTGACCTTTAAGTGTAAACGTTCTCTAAGCTTGATTTGACCCGAGCTTTAAAAGGCGCTAACCAGCAGTGGTTAGCGCCTTTTTGTGTTTTATAATTGCCAAGTAGTTCTGAATGATTAAATACTCATTTAGTAATGTGTACAACAACCGCATGTTTCTTTAATCTTTGAGTTATCTCAATAGATGTATTCAAAGCTAAAAAAACACACAAATGATAATTGTTGCTATTTGCCTTTAGTGTTACTATTACCTAATAAATAACAAATGGATGACATAATGGCAAAATCAACTACAAAAAAATTATCGGCTCTCTCTCCCTTATCAGCTATAACATTAGGATTATTATCTTCAGGTTTGGTATATGCGCAGGAGAATGAAGAGGCTAAAAAAGCAGAACTTGAGCATATTGAAGTAAATCCAATGCATGCATATAGAAGTACGGCTACTAAATCGTCACTTCGTCCAATTGATTCTCCAGTAAGCATTAATGTTATAGATCAAGAGTTACTTCAGCTGCGTCAAGCTGACTCAGTTAATAAAGCCTTACGCTATGTATCTGGGGTGACTACTGAAAGCCGACCAACTATCACTATTTTTGACCAGTTTACTATTCGGGGTTTTACTACCTATCAAACATTTTATGATGGGTTACCTTTACTAAGTAATAATAGTTGGAATTTATACCCACAAGTAGATGCATTTGCCACAGAATCACTCGAAATTCTAAAGGGGCCTGCGTCTTCTTTATATGGGTTAGTACCTCCTGGAGGTTTAGTTAACCAAGTCGCAAAATACCCTAAAGATGATCAAGAAACCTTGATACGTGCAGGCGTAGGTTCTGACGGTTTATTTGAATTGGGTTTAGACACGACAGGCGCATTGAGTGAGGATGCAGACTACAGGCTTGTAATACTTGGACGTCAAAGGGATGGCTTTCAGGATACAACAGAAACTGAGCGTTATACAATAGCGCCATCTGTTACTATTGATATCAATAAAGCAACAGAACTTACTGTGTCTGCATATTACCAAGATGATCCTGATATGGTTCCTTCAACATCACTACCAGGGTTGGGCTCATTATATGAGGCGACTTTTGATAAACTTGATGCCAGTACCTATGCAGGTGATGAGAATTGGAATAGTTTTTCACGCGAAGTATTAATGCTTGGTTATAAACTGAATCATCAAATAAACGATGACTGGTCTATATTACAAAAGCTAAGATACACTGACGCAGAAGCGTTACAAAAAAACACTTACCATACTGTTTTACCTGATGATAATAACATGCTTCCTCGCTCAGCGTATTTAACAGATGAAGAAATAGATGGCTTTACTGTCGATACTCAGTTAGCTGGTTTAATCACAACAGATATAATAAACCATAACCTGTTATTTGGTGTTGATCATCAGAGCTCTGATTCAAAAGTAGCTTATAGAGATACGCTTGGTGTCAATACTCCAGCACTTAATCTTGCAGATATAGATAATGATATATTCGATGTTGACAGTTTACCTCTAGATTTTTATCAAGAAGATCATAATATTGAAATTGAACAAACCGGTTTTTATATTCAAAATGAAATGCAAATAGATAGTTTTACGCTGCTACTAAATGGCCGTTTTGACCAGTTTAAAAGCAAGGATGTTGTGAAAAATGTTTATAATACCTCGGCTTATGGTAGTACTACAGACATTGATCAGGATGAGTTCTCAGGACGGGTAGCTGCTATGTATACATTTGATTCTGGTTGGAGGGCTTATACTAATTACTCAGAATCGTTTGAGCCTGAAGCAGGAGTTGACTCATTAACGGGCGAAGCATTTAAGCCCACTACAGCAGAGCAGATCGAAATAGGAGCTAAGTATCAAACTCGTGATGGTTCAACAAGTTTTACTGGCGCTTACTTTGTAGTAACTAAAGAAAATATGGTCGTAAATACTCCTGACTTTGCACAGCGCACACAAACGGGTGAAGTTGAATCTAAGGGAATCGAACTTGAGCTAAATACAAATATAACAAATTCATTATCTATTCAGGCCAATGCTACATTCTTAGATATGGAAGTAACTGAAAATGAATTAGATTTAGCGCTGGTTGGTAAAACTCCTGTTTGGGTCGCAGAAGAAAGTGCATCGATTTGGGCCAGTTATTTATTCGAAAACGCATTAGATGGCTTAATGCTTGGTGCTGGTATTCGATATGTTGGTGAAACTCAAGCTGATAAATACAACTCAGATCAAGTACCTTCATACACTTTAGTAGATGCAGTTATAGCGTATGATATCCCTAAATATGACTTAAAGCTGACTGCTAGTGTTAGTAATTTAGGTAATAAAGAGTACATAGGGTCATGCTTTGACACTAATAACTGTTGGTATGGTGCTCAGCGCCGTGTTGAAGTTGGCATAGAAAAGAGGTTCTAATAATTAAAAGCTAGCACTGATGGGAACTTTAAATTAGTAATCATGAAGCACTAAATTGGTATTTTAAGTTTATTTAATGCCAATCAGTAATCTTGATTATTCTTTTATAATTCTATATCACGTACTAGTTTTATAGTTAAACTGATTAAATAAAAAAATCCGATATTAGCTTTTAATATCGGATTTTTTATTTATTGAATAGGTATCAAATGCAGCTGCTTTTTATTCTCTGTTTTTTTTCCAATTAAAAATTGTATTTTACAGAAAATTGTAAGCGCTCTAAATCGCCGTCAATACCACTTTCTGTTTCTCGCTCGGCATGTTTAAACTCTGCACCAAATGTTAAACGCTTAACCGGTGAGTATAAAATATTTGCACTAAAGCTTTGGCTTGATTCAACAGGGTCGCCTGATATTGTTAATAGATCGGTGTTGTTGTCAGCACTAAAGAAAGAATATAAGAAAGTTGAGCGCCACTGGCTTGTCCATTTATGTTGATAAGCAACAAAACCAGATGTTGAGTCTATTGCATCTAGTTCATCGCCATTAAGCACTGCACCATGGGCAACATTTAAGCCCACGTAACGGCCAAGGCCTTTACCTTGTGTAAGCATAAATTTAAGGTAATCTTCGCCAAAATTTACACGGCCCGAAGCGCTAATACCAAACGAGGTTTCATCAGCGTCAACATCGCCTACTTTATAAGTAAGTTGGCGAGCAAGTGCTGCAACTACAAAGTTACCCCAATCGGCATTGTGTGTGTAGCGCGCAGTAAAATCAGGAAGTGACGCATCATCTGTTTCTACGCGAGCGCCACCTTGTGTGGTAATTGTGCTTTCTGGGTTTTCTAGTGAGAACGACCAAGCACCGGTTGTGTACTTAATTTGCGTTTGGCGTACAAAAACAGTGCCTTCAGCAGGGCCTACAAAATCAAGTGTTTCTGCAAGTGCACCCACGTTTTGAAAGTTTGACCATGTTTGACCAAATAACCAGCCATCGTAAGTTACAAATGCATGGCGAATACGTGGTGCATAAGAGTTTGATACGCGCTCGTTACCGCCAGGGGCCGATGCTAAAAAGTCTAACTCAATTTTAGTTTTAACTGTTTTACCGTTATCCATTAACGTTGACGTACCAAAGTTAAAACGTGACTCACGTGCATGCATATCAAATACGGCATCCGAATCATCATCATCGCCTACGGGCAGTGTGCTTGGTACGTAAAAATCACGCCCTACATTTGAGCCATCAGGAGCGCCTGCAGAGTAATCACTCCACATTGTATCTAGCTTAATGTATCCGCCGTAAGTAAATTCGGTGTTACCTACTTTAGCTGCAGTTGCCGCATAAGCCGTGCTTGTTAAAGCACATAATACAGCACTCGCTGCAAGAGTTTTTAATGGGGTAAATTTCATTGTGGTGTCCTTTAAAGGCTACTTGTTGTTTGTTGCTTTTTAAACGTTCAAATGTATTACTTGCTACAGGTATTACTTACGAATAAAAATTTATTTATCTTGCATCACGCTATGAGTTCGTTAAATAAGTGTTTAACTTGCATGGCTGCATCATTATTTTAATGTCCGAAAACCACTTTTAAATATGTGCAAAATTTACTCAATTACCTATTGGTCTATAAGACGAAGGTTTAAGAGTAATTCAGTGGCCACTTACTTATATTTAACATACTGTATTTCTATGTAAAAAAGTCATGAGCGGCGAGATTATAAACCACAAAATGTTAATTAGAAGGGTTGTACAACTAAGGTCTAATACTTAATAAAGTACTGCTGAGTAATCCTTTAATCATGGCAAGTTATTAAAATGGAGACTGAGATGTCACAAAGTATCTATCCTGTTCCTGCACATATTGAAAAAACGACGTTAGTTGATAACGAAAAATATAATACACTCTACAAACAGTCGATTGATGACCCACAAGGGTTTTGGCGTGAACATGGCCAGCGCTTAGATTGGTTTACTCCGTATACCAAAGTAAAAAACACCTCATTTGATAAAGGCCATATCGATATAAAATGGTACGAAGATGGAGTTTTAAATGCCTCTTATAACTGTATTGACCGCCATTTAAAAACCAAAGCCGATAAAGTTGCGCTTATTTGGGAAGGAGACAACCCAAACCAAAGTGAAAACATTACCTACCAACAATTACATGATGAAGTGGCACGCTTTGCTAATGGTTTAAAAAAACTGGGCGTACAAAAAGGTGACCGAGTTGCTATTTATATGCCGATGACGCCGCAAGCAATTTACGCCATGCAGGCCTGTGCACGTATTGGTGCTATTCACTCGGTTGTATTTGGTGGTTTTTCGCCCTCAGCCATTGCAGATCGAATTAAAGACTCTGGCGCTAAAGTGGTGATCACATCCGATGAAGGCCGCCGAGCTGGTAATTGTGTTCCTTTAAAAGCGAATGTTGATGAAGCCGTAGCACAAGAGTCGGTGACAAGCATTGAACACGTTATTGTACATAAGCTAACCGGCGGCGAAGTTGATTGGAACGAGCACGATATTTGGTGGCATGAGCTTGTTGCCGACCAACCGGCGCAGTGCGAACCGGAGCCAATGAATGCAGAAGATCCACTCTTTATTTTATATACATCGGGCTCTACCGGCCAACCAAAAGGGGTTGTGCATACTACAGGGGGTTACTTAGTTTACTCATCAATGACCCACGAATACGTATTTGATTTACAAGAGGACGACGTATATTGGTGTAGCGCCGATGTAGGTTGGATCACCGGCCACAGCTATATTGCTTATGGCCCACTGGTTAATGGCTGTACGCAAGTGGTATTTGAAGGCGTGCCTACCTACCCAACCGCAGGGCGTATGGGAGAGGTGATTGATAAGCACGGCGTAACCATTTTATACACTGCACCAACCGCTATTCGAGCGTTAATGGCTAAAGGCGATGAGCCAACCGCGTCATCTAATCGTCAAAGTTTACGCATTTTAGGCTCGGTGGGTGAACCCATCAACCCTGAAGCATGGACGTGGTATTACGAAAATATTGGTAATGCTAATTGCCCAATTGTAGATACGTGGTGGCAAACCGAAACGGGCGGCATTATGATCACCCCGCTGCCTGGTGCCACCCAAACTAAGCCAGGTTCAGCAACGCATCCGTTTTTTGGTATTGCGCCGGCTCTATTTGATGCAGAGGGTAATACACTTGAAGGTGCCGTTGACGGTAATTTAGTGATATTAGATAGCTGGCCTTCACAAGCGCGTACTGTTTATGGCGACCACGAACGTTTTGAACAAACCTATTTTAGTGCTTACCCCGGTGTTTACTTTACAGGTGACGGCTGTCGTCGTGATGAAGATGGCTATTACTGGATCACAGGGCGTGTTGATGACGTGCTTAATGTATCAGGGCATCGCTTAGGCACCGCTGAAATAGAAAGCGCGCTAGTAGCTCACGAAGCTGTAGCAGAGGCCGCAGTAGTAGGTTATCCGCATGATATTAAAGGCCAAGGTATTTATGTTTACATTACGCCAAATGAAGGCGTTACTGTAAGTGATGAGCTGACAACTCAAGTCCGTAATTGGGTACGTAAAGAGCTAAGCCCAATAGCTTCCCCTGATATGATTCAATGGTCGCCTGGCCTACCAAAAACGCGTTCAGGTAAGATTATGCGTCGAATTTTGCGTAAAATAGCCGCAAATGAACATCAACAGCTAGGGGATACATCAACACTTGCAGACCCAACCGTGGTAGATGAGCTTATAGAAAACCGATTAAATCGTTAAATGCGCGTTAAAAACTTGATTACAAGTTGATTCTAAACGTAGTATATCGGCTGTCAGTAAGTACTTTATACCTTATTGGCAGCCGAATTTATTAGGAGCGAACCATGAGTCAGTTTTTAATAGCGGATGATCATCCGTTATTTCGCGAGGCACTAAAAGGAGCATTAAGTGCTAAGTTTGACGATTTAGAGGTATTTGAATCATCAGATTTTGACAGCACACTGCAAGTACTTAGCGAACAAGAAGATCTTGATATATTACTGCTAGATTTACACATGCCAGGTAATGGCGATTTATATGGCCTGATCCGCATTCGCGAAGACTACCCAAGCTTACCCATAGCGGTTGTCTCAGGGAGTGAAGACATAAACATAGTGTCTAAGGTAATGGGTTATGGCGCAATGGGCTTTATTCCTAAGTCATCATCTTCAGATGATATTGCAAATGCTATAAACCAAATACTAGAAGGTGATACGTGGCTTCCAAAAGAGTTAAAAAATAAAGTAGCCGAAATAGAAGGAGAAGACAGAGAAATTGCCGCGCAGGTTGCATCGTTAACGCCGCAGCAATATCGCGTATTGCAATACCTTCATGAAGGGTTACTAAACAAACAAATAGCCTACGAACTACATATTTCTGAGGCAACAGTCAAAGCACACATTACCGCAATTTTTAGAAAACTTGGCGTTTATAACCGTACCCAAGCCGTTCTTATTGCAGCTAAATTACAACTAGAACCAATAGAGCAAGCTTAAAATATTAAAAGCGCTAAAATCTGTTTATCGTTTAGGCAAAGCCGTGCCTAGCTAATGAGCTTATTGCCTGTTAATAGGTGATAAGCGCTTACAAATACCTGATATGCGCTGCTCTGGGTGATATGGCAAGACTGAATAAACTTCAATCCACAAAAGCCAATACACTCAAAGCAGCGCTTTTTAAACTTAAAACCTACACGTCATCTACCTTTTATACATGATCTCTTTTGCAAACAATGCTAGGTTAGCGCAATTTTGTAATTTATAGAGCCAAGTATGACAGACTCCACACACTCACCTAATAATCAACCTAAAGACAATAACGGCTTATTTAATCGCTTTTTAGCAACCGTTGAGTTTTTAGGAAATATGCTTCCTCATCCCATTACTTTATTTGCGATATTTGCAGTTTCAATTGTGCTAATAAGTGGTATTGCCGATTGGTTTGGGCTAAGCGCAATTGACCCAAGACCGATTGGGGCTGCAGGGCGTGCGCCTGATGGAGTAATTGAAGTTGTTAGTTTACTCAGTGCTGAGGGGCTACAGCGTATTATGGCTGGCTTGGTTACTAACTTTACCGGTTTTGCGCCTTTAGGCACAGTATTAGTGGCACTACTTGGGGTAAGTGTTGCAGAGCATTCAGGGCTACTCTCTGCTGCTATGCGAGGCATGGTTATGGGCGCGTCAAAGCGTTTAGTTACCTTTATGGTGGTGTTTGCGGCCATAATGTCTAACACAGCTTCTGAGCTTGGCTATGTGGTGTTAATTCCGCTTGCAGCCATGATATTTCATAGTTTGGGGCGCCACCCTTTAGCTGGCTTAGCGGCTGCATTTGCTGGTGTTTCTGGCGGCTATAGCGCTAACTTACTACTTGGCACAATAGACCCATTATTAGCAGGTATAACTACGCCTGCAGCACAAATGATTGACCCAACGTACGAGGTTGGCGCCGAGGCTAACTGGTATTTCATGATGATATCAGTATTACTTATTGCCGCACTGGGTACACTTGTAACCGAAAAAATAGTAGAGCCGCGTTTAGGTAAATATAACCCCGATGAAGCCAGTATCGACTTGTCACAAAACAATATTGATACACTTACCACGTTAGAAAAAAACGGTCTAAAATGGGCGGGCGTTGCTCTGTTAGTGGTGCTGTCGTTATTTGCTTGGACGATTATTCCTGCCGATGGTATTTTACGTCACCCAGAAACAGGCCAAGTGGCAGGCTCGCCTTTTTTAAAAGGAATAGTCGCAATTATATTTGTAACTTTTAGTGTGCCAGGCTTTGTTTATGGGCGTGTTGTTGGCAGCATGAAAAACGATAAAGACATTATTAACGCAATGAGTAAAAGCATGAGCTCAATGGGTTTATATATAGTATTAGTATTTTTTGCAGCCCAGTTCGTGGCCTTTTTTAAATGGACTAATTTAGGCACTATTTTGGCAATTAATGGTGCAGCACTATTACAAGCGTTAAACCTTACCGGCCCAGAAGTGTTTGTATTGTTTATATTAATGTGTGCAATGGTTAACTTGAGTTTAGGCTCGTCATCGGCGCAGTGGGCGATTACGGCCCCTATTTTTGTGCCTATGCTTATGCTAATTGGTTACGCGCCAGAAACCATTCAAGCGGCGTATCGTATTGGTGACTCTGTGACTAACTTAATCACCCCAATGATGAGCTATTTTGGCTTAATTTTAGCGGTGGCAGTTAAATATAAAAAAGACATGGGTATAGGAACGTTAGTGGCCACCATGCTGCCATACAGTATTGTGTTTTTTATCGGTTGGGTCATTTTATTTTACGTATGGGTGTTTGCTTTAGGCTTGCCAGTAGGACCTGAGTCACCTATTTATTACACACCTTAATGGTGGATGCCAATTTACAATTAATTACGGTGTCGGATAAAACACAGCTACAGCTAATATCTGACTCTAATTAAGCTGTTAGGCATAAAAAAGCCAGCATAAGGGGAGAGCCCTGTTGCTGGCTTTATAGTATGTAAAAAGGGGTCTTATACCAATCCGCAATAATACTTAATCATTTTCAGGGGCTAAACGTGTCGCTATCTGCGTAAAAAAATTCTCATTTAGAGCAACTAAATAGCGAATTTTTTGCCTTGCTATCAACACGTTTATCCATCCTCAAAATAGATCACTTAATTATGCGCAATGGTATTAGCTAAATACCACGGTTTTATTACCGTTAATAAATAGTTTGTGTTCAGAAGCTAGTTGTAAGGCTTTACTAAACACGGTTTTTTCTACGTCTTTACCCATTTTAGCCATCATTTCAGCGGTGTTAGCGTGCGTTACGCTGGTGACGTCTTGTAAAATAATAGGGCCTTCATCTAGCTCATTATTTACAAAGTGAGCCGTAGCACCAATAATTTTTACGCCGCGCTCAAATGCTTGATGATACGGTTTAGCGCCAATAAATGCCGGTAAAAACGAGTGGTGAATATTAATAATTTTGTTCTCAAAGCGACCCACAAATTCAGGGCTTAGTATGCGCATGTATTTTGCTAAGCCAATAATGTCAGGGTTATAAGAGGCAATTAAATCACCTACTTTTTCATCATGCTCGGCGCGACTTAGGCCTACGTGCGAAACAACATGAAAAGGCACATCAAAGCCTTTTGCTAATGGCTCTAAATCTGGGTAGTTGGCAATCACAGCTAATACTTCAATATTTAACGCTTGCTCAAACTGTTTAAGTAATACAGACCCTAAGCAATGTGCTTCTTTTGTTGCAAGCAGTACCACTTTAGTTTTTGTATCATCATGTAGAGCAAGTTGTGCACCCTCAGGTAATAAAGCGCGTAATTGCGATAAAAAGTCACTTTGTGGCTCGCCGGTTAGTTCAGTGCGCATAAAAAAGCGCTTGGCGTCTTTATCTACAAATTCGTTATTACGTGTAATATTTAAATTGTGCGCGTGGCAAAGCCCTGTAATTTTGGCAATTAGGCCTACATCGTCGGCACATTGGGTGGTTAGTATATAGCTCATTTTCCTCATTCTTACCCAGTTTATAATTGCTTCATTATTTGGTTTTTAACGCATAAAGCAAGGGGTTTATGCGTAAATTTAGAATTAATCGGTCAAATAGGTATAAATGATTCAATAAAGTGAAGGACAATTAAAAATACGTTAATAATAAGGCAGATAAACACCATAAATTTTAACAAGCTGGTATTTAAAAAAGGTTTAGTGGTAAGTATTTAGTGCGCGCACGGTTTGTAACCTAGTTGCCTAGATTACAAACCGCGGCGCAGTTTAGCTTTTACAAATATAGCAAAGCGATTATTAAGCTTTAGGCTCTGGTGTTAAGTTCTCTTCTTGCCTTAGGTAACCTGCGGCCTCTTCATCCTCTTTTGTTATTGCTTGCTGAGTAGGTATTGCACGGGTTTGTTGGTTTAATTGATGTATTTGCGATGCATTACCTAAATCGCGCTCACTGGTAATTGAAGCAATCGATTCGCGGTCTTTTAGAAAGGCAATTACATCATTTTTAATGGCTTGTAATTGACCTTCATCTTTGTGCATTTCCATTATATGGCGAGGATGCTCAAGGTTTTTCATACCGGTGGCAGCAAACGTGCTCGTAATAACACGAGAGACAATGACCCATGGCGTGATACTGCTGCGCACTAAGGTGTTTTCTGAGCGAGTGCTGTCGTGAATACCTGTCCCCGTTGAAATTTTAGATTCGGTAAATGTACCTTCGCACTTAAAGTACACAAGTAATGATTCAAACTGCATTTCGGCAAAAAATAAATGAGCACAGTTAGCCAATAAACGAGCAAAGGCTTTAATAATCACTGCTATTATTAAAATATGAACACTGCTCATTAGTAAGCTACTAAACTGTATAACGTTTTGATTATTAAACGCTTGCTGTAAATTATTAATATTAGCGCTATCTATGTAGTAATAAATATCTATTAATGAATAGGCTAACCACACCGTTAATGCTAACGCCACAATATAAAGTAAATTAGCACTGATTAGCGCAATTAATCTGGCTAGGGTAAAGTTTTTACCTAGCTCCATAGCATGCAGTTTAGGCTGAACCTCTTGAATCATTTCGCCTTTAAAACCGCCTTTACCCTCTATTTGCTCTTGCAGTTTTGGGTCTAGCTCGCGGTAAACTCTATTAGGCACTTCTTTGTAGCGTCTATTTGCCATGACAAGATTATCAAGGTTTATAAATACTTCATCAGGGTGAACAGACTCTTGCCAGTTTTCACGTAATTCTGACACTTCGGCGGTAGGGGTCACTGCGTTTAAGCGTGCTTTGATCATTGTAAATACTAATGCGCAGCTTAACGTTGCTAATATAATAATGGCAATGAGGTATATGCCAGCATGCAAGTTTGGCAGTTGTGCCAGCCACGCGTCTATTTCTTGTTTGCTGATATGTTGCTCTTGCATTAGCCACGACATAGAAAGGCCAATAACAATAGGCAAAATAAACGACAACGAAATAATTTTAGCTAATGTACCGCCTCCCAGCGCTTCAATGTTTCTTTCAGCATTGCGAGAGATAGGTTTGCTACTTGAGCGCCAAGAAAAAAGCACATAAAACATTAAAATAGCACTGTAAACCGGAAAGGCTAATTCGCCAGCTTCCCCAGTAAAGCCCGACAGCGAAACAAACGCTACAAGCCCATAAGCAATTAAGGCAACAAGCGTGCTCACCCATGAGCCAAATAATCGCTGCGCTACATTTCGAATTGGGTAAGGTAAAAATAACAGTTTGGGAATTAAGCTGTGTAACAAACGAGATAAAAACCCGTTAGGCTCTTTAAAGGTACTGTTTTTACGACCAACCAGCATTTCTTCGAGTGATTGGGCGTTATAGGCTACTTCTTTTTTTTCTTCTTGCGCGGTAGAGCTCTCAGACTTACTAAAATTATACGCAAGCGATGTAGGGTGGTTTCTGCCTACAAAGTATTTTAAGGTGGCATAAATACCTGACGATAAAGAGCGAATACCCAGCGCTAAAACAAACATGCCAAATAGCATTAAAATCCAGCCTGCGGTGGTACTTTCTTTCACCGAGCTTGCAGCTATAACAAGTAAACTTACGCCTGCTACCGACTCAATAATACCTCTTAGCGCGGTTACTTTACCTTCCAACTTAAAGGGGTTTTTTAACCCAAGATCAATAGAACCATAATCAAATGCCATTGTATGCTCCTTGTAAACAGCACATTATTTAAGGGGGTTACCAGTTTTGCAATAATACTTAATCATTTGCGAGGGCAAACCTAGTGTTAGCTATGTTTTTCCGGGCTCAAATAGACTAATTAATTAAGCGAGTTGGTATTATTATCCGTGTATATTTTGGCCAAAATGAGCATAGCTAAACGGTACCAAAAGGTGCAGTTTATATACTTAAGCAGGTAATTAAACTAAACGGATTTTTATATTATTGTTCAATTTTTGATTATATATCAATAACGTTGTTCAGTTTAAGGTTATTTTACAGTGATACATTTATTGATGGTGGTTTAAGTTGCTAGGAGCATAAATGAAACTAATCTACGTCGATGATAATTTACCCGGTATAACCCGTAAGCGTAAAAACAAAACGTGGCTGTACTTTGACCCAATAGGAAAGCAAATTACCGATCAAAAAGTGATTGATCGTTTAAATGCGTTAGCGTTTCCTCCCGCCTACAAAAATGCTTGGTTTTGCCCTGAAGAAAATGGCCATATTTTAGCAACGGGGATAGATAGTAAAGACCGTAAGCAATACCGCTACCATGAAAATTTTAGAGCTCAACAAGAGGCGAAAAAATACCAAGCCTGTGGGGTGTTTGGCAATAAGCTGCCATTACTGCGTGCCCGTTTAGAAAACGATTTACAAGGGGATGAGCTCAGCGTAGAGCGCACATTAGCTGCGGTAGTTAGGCTTATGGACTTAGGTGCATTGCGGGTAGGTAACGAGCGAAATGTAAAGCAAAACAAAAGTTTTGGCGCCACAACCCTGCGCAATCGCCATGCTAAGCTTACGGGTAAAAATATACAGCTACGGTATCGGGCTAAATCGGGCAAAGAGCGCGAGGTAAACATAACCGACAGAGTGCTTAGCCATGTAATTAAAGACCTACAAGATTTACCCGGTCAGCATTTGTTTCAATATATAAGCGATGGCGAGCGCACAAACGTAACCTCTAGTGAAATTAACCAGTATATTCAACAAATAATGGGTGAGGACTTTAGCGCTAAGCACTTTAGAACCTGGCGAGCCAGTGTTATTGCCTTTAAGCAACTTGTAAAAGCAAAAGGCGCACTTAGTTTAAAAAGTATGCTCGAGAGTGTGTCTGAGCAGCTAGGTAATACGCCCGCTATTGCCCGTAAATCGTATGTTCACCCGGATTTAATTGCCTTGTGTAAAGAGGATGTGCAAACCCAAACAGCGTGGCGAGAGTCGCTTTCTTTACCGCGAAAAACAAAATACTTGAGTCGTTATGAGCGTGGCTTTTTAGCCTTTTTAAAAGACTAATTGCTATAGCAACTTTACACACTACAGCAACCAAATTACATAATTGCGTAGTTGAAGTATTTTTTAATTACAATGTAAAAGTTTAAAAAATTATTAAATTTCAGTGTGTTGTGTTTTTATTTTATTTTGGCACCTGCATTGCACCTTCAAATTACTGTTAAGCAGTAAGTACAAAAGCATTTATCAATGATATTTAGCGAGGAGGTACAAAGTGAAGGGGTTATTTTCAAAGGCATTGTCTACAAAGGTAAAACACATTACGTTACATGCTACGCTCGCAGGCTGCGTTAGCGCCATGCTAACAGGGCAAGCGCTAGGCAGTGCAGATCTTGAAAGTGTGGCACTTGCCAACTCTTCATTAACCACATACAACTCGCAACAACAATTGCAAAATGGCGATTATTATTTTGATCAAAATGCAGCACAGCTAATAGCGCGCACCGAAAAAGCAATTAACTGGTACACAGAAATAGTTAACAGTGGCGGGTTTACTCCTTTATACACTAATGAGTTGCTTGAACTTGGCAGCACCAGCAAGGCGGTGAGTCAGTTAGCGCTGCGTTTGTATCAAGAGCGTGACTTAACCAGCAATGTATGTGACACCGCAATGTGCACATTTGATAAAACCATTGAGCAGGCTGTGCAGCAGTTTCAGCGTCGCCACGGTTTAAAGGTTGATGGGCGAGTAGGAAAGCGTACCTTAGCTAAGCTTAATGTACCCGCTAAGAAAAAATTGGCTAAATTAAAGCTTAACTTTTACCGCATAACTAACTTCGCAGGCTCAAGTGATTCGCAGTATGTGTATGTAAACATACCTGAGTACACATTGCGCTATGTAAAAGCAGGCGAAGTAAAACTACAAAATAACGTTATTGTGGGTAAGCCGAGCTGGGAAACACCTGCCTTTAGTGACGAAATCGAAAAATTTGTAGTAAACCCTGAGTGGCGCATACCAACCTCTATTGCAACCAAAGAAATAGCACCAAAGGTGGCAAAAGATCCTCAGTACCTTGCTAAAAATAATATCGAAGTTAGAAAAAACAGCTACCTAGATTCTAAAACAGTTAATCCCAGTAATATAGATTGGCAGGCTATTAAACCCTATCAGTTTGATCACTTTTTAGTTAAGCGTGCAGGGGATGAAAACCCACTTGGCGAAGTGAAATATTTGTTTCCAAATCCTGAAGCCATTTATGTTCACGATACGCCAGCAAAGCAGCGTTTTAACCAGTCGCAGCGTGCGTTATCACATGGTTGTATAAGGGTTGAAGAGCCATTTTCATTGGCACGTGAAATAATTAAGCACCAAGGTGAAGAGCGCACCCTTAAGCAAGTGGATAAAGCCAGAGATACCGATACCACTCAAACCTTTTATTTAAATGAGCCCTTACCTATTCATTTAGTGTATTGGACGGCGTGGGTTGATGAAGACATGCTCGTTAATTTTAGAGACGATATTTATCAACACGACGCAAAAGCATTACTTAAAAACGAAGATCAATCAGTCATTGCTGCATTGATTAAATAGACTATGAGAGGATTTATGCCGTTTATACCGAGTATTTTAGGCTGCATATTAGCGCTTTGCGTAAGCGTAGGTAGTTATGCCGCCGAGCCCGTGAAAAAAGCACACCCAAGCGTTGATATTCAAAATAAAGCAAATTTTGAAGATGCAGAGTTTAGCCTAAAAATTAACGACATAGTAATGCCGTATTCGGTGTTTTCTGTATTTGTGATGCCTAATGAGGCAGTTGAATTTGAAGTGCTTTACGCACAATCAAAACGATCCTATTCATTTATTAATAACCATAGCAACGCCACCTTAACGGATACAAACCGCTGGCAGTGGCAGGCGCCTAAAAAGCCTGGCTTAACACGGGTAATTATTGAATCCCCCGACAAAAAGCAACGTATGACAATTAATGTGTTTGTTAAAGTACCTGCAGATGAAGTACAAGGTGGAAAGCTTAAATATTACCACATTGGCCATTACCCAACGCCCTCACAAATTAAAGATAGTAAGCATTACATAGTGCCCGATGGTTTTGTAAAGGTGACCCCAGAGAACGAAAATATAAAAATATCACCGCATTTTTCTCTTAAAGAATTTGTGAGTAAGCAACGAAGTAAGCACCCTAAATACTTATTTTTACAAAACAAGTTGTTACTTAAACTTGAAAAAATACGCAAAGAGCTGATTTTAGAAAACATACCGGTTAAAAATATGGTGGTAATGAGCGGTTACCGCACCCCTTATTACAACAAAGCCATTGGTAACGTAAAGCTTAGCCGCCATGTGTTTGGCGACGCTGCCGATATATTTATAGATAACGACGGCGACTACCGTATGGATGATATAAACAACGACGGCAAGCATTCTATTGGCGATGCACAAGCTATGGCTGGTATAGTGGAGTCGCTCGCTAAGCGAGAGTCATTTAAAGGCTTACTTGGCGGTTTAGGTGTTTACGGGCCAAAATCGCATCGCGGTGCATTTATACATGTTGATACGCGTGGTTTTAAAGCGCGCTGGGTGAGTAAATAATTGCAGCTGCATCATCATTTAGTATAAAGCTAAACTAGTTATGTTTAACTATGCTAAAGATTAGCTAAGCCAAGTAAGGGGAGTTTACTTGGCTTTTTATACTCTTTGTTTTAGCAGTATTTTATATACTTACTGCGCTAGCCTTTTTTGTTTAAGGCTGAGGCGCTTATGTGAGCTATAAACATGATGTATATCATCGGCTTTAACAAGGTATGCATCAATTTCTACAGAAATCAGTCCTGATAATGGTTTTATTTCTAGTGTGCCAATATCCTCAAGGTTTGCAGATAACAAAGCTTTGTTGCCAAAGGCAAAAAGCGTTTTATTACACTCGCGCAAGTCACCATTTACATATAACTTAATGCCACCAAACCAATAATTAATTATTTTAATTTTGTTTGATTTGACCGTGAATTCAAACGACTTTCTCATTCATAGCTCCTATTATAAAAAGCGTGGAATATCAGGCTAATTTTTATACGAAAACCTTTATGCTACTGCAGCATAAAAGTTTCGTACTCAAGCTCTTCAAATTGTTTTGATAGCCAATACAGACCAATTACAGATGTAATTATGGTCGAGAGCGCAAAACCGTAACCATAAAACTGTGGCCCTAATGCAATTGAGGCAATCGTAAATACGATATTGATAAACAAAAACAGCCCAGATAAAAATAATACGGTGGCTCGCTTATCTAAGTAAAATAAAATATTTAAAATAGACAAAAATATAACCTGTACACCTACACCCACCACATCAATAAACAGTAATGTTTTATAATTAGGGTCTATGCCTATAAAGGTCAGTATTTGCTCGCCCCACAGTAATAAGCACGCAACGGTTATACCTTGGATTTTAAATATATCGTAAAGGCCGCCTTGTGCTGTTTGCACCATTTTATCTTTTAGGTAAAAAATTTCTTCAAGCGATGAGCCACCTCTAATGGCGGTATAAAAACGGTCGTATTGTTCTACAAAGTCGGTTTCCATTCTGACTAAAAATACCGCCATTCCAGGAATAATGGTTAAATAGGCTAAAAATATAGGCAAGTCGTAAATAGGGCTTGCTCTTAATGTGCCTATAATTTGAATAGAGGTAGCGGGGGAGTACCAAAAAATAATTTTATCGGCCCACACGCCTATGTTGTAAAAAAGCCCACAAAAAAATAGGCTGTAATACACTTTTTTATTGTTTAAAAAATCAAAACTAATGAGTTTACCGCCAGGGTAGCGACGAATAATCATAAACAAAAAGCTAAAAAAGAGCAGTGCTTCACCGGCAAAAAAAGCAAAAAACAACCCGTCTATTTGCCAGTCGCGCAGTAAAAATGCCAGTAACACCATAAAACTGTAACCGCTTAACATGGTTACTAAAATAAGTCGGTACTCCTTCATTCCCGACAAAAATATAGCGCCAAGCCATTGGTTACATAAGCTTACAAACGCCCCTAATATTATTATTTTAGTCACAACAGGTAGCGGTAGTATTGGCCATACAGCTAAGCCGATCAGTAATGCGGCAAGGGTGGTAACAAGCTGCGCGCCAAGTAAATTAGGCAGTACCTGCTCGTCCTTTTTTTGAAAAAACAGATCGGCAACAAAACGCGTTAATAATAGCTGCAGACCGCCGGTTAATATAAGGGACGCTGCCATCATATATGTAATAAGCGTTAAAAACTGAATAATTAATACTTTTGGCAGCACGACACCTAGGCTTAAAATACCAATTAGCATGAGCGCAATGATAGAAAGCAGCCAAGGGCCTGAGCCTATTAATCCCGCATAACCGTATGCTTCAAAAACAGAGAGTAGGGTGTTTTTTTTGAGAATTTTACGTATCTCAAAACCTATTCCGGCCATGCGATTGTATCCTTGTAAAGTTTATCGTAGCGGGCAAACATATGGCTCTCGTCGTAGTATGTTTTAACGCGATTGAGGCCGCTTTGTTGGTACTGATACCATGTTTGCTCATTTTCCAATAGGGTGATTATTTGCTGTGCGGTTTCGCTGGGTGAGGCAATAGAAACTACTTCGCCAGCTTTACCAAGGGCCCTATCTTCCTCGCTTGCCCCTTCTATTATTTCTCGGCACGAGCCCACGTCACTTGCAAGTACAGGTACGCCTGCTGCCATTGCTTCAAGCAGCACTAATGGTTGAGCTTCAGAAATTGAAGTCAACGCAACAATACCTAGCTTTGGGAGTATTTCGACGATGTTTTTCATGCCGGTAAACGTAATGTTTTTGTCTAAATCTAGGCTGCTTACTAGTAGCTGGCACTCTTTGTAATACTGTGGGTCTTCCTCAAAAGGGCCTATGATCCAGCCTTCTATCTCTGGCAGCTCGGCTTGGACCTCTTTAATGGCACGAATAAAGGTTTTAATATCTTTAATTGGCACTACACGGCCAATTAACCCAACCACCATAGGGACCGATTTAGGTCTTGCGTTAAGGGCATCAACAAAGCGTTTTGTTTTTATACCATTAGGCACTACCGAGGCTTTACTTTCGCTGGCACCATCTTTAATTTGCCTTTGTCTATTCCCCTCATAAAGCGAGATGATTTTGTCGGCTTGGTTATAAGTAGTGCGGCCAATTTGCTCAAAAAAGCTGATCCACATTCGGCGAATAAAGCCCATTTCAGTATTTAGGTTTTTACCTAGGCTTTGTTCAGACTCTTTTATCCAGCTGGCCTGTATTAAATCTATTTTACGCTCTTTAGTATAAATACCGTGCTCGGTAAGCAAAAATGGCGTGTTGTGTATAACGCTTGCACCTGCGCCCAATATGCCAGCATAGCCTGTCGAAATAGAATGAATAAGTTTAACATCGGGGAGTGAACGGGCTATTTCGGCTATTTTAAACAGTGGTTTATACAAATTTCTGTACGACCAAAAAAAGTCGATAAATGACGATTCATCGCAATAGGTTAAATAATAGTTTGCCAGCACCTGCCACGACGACTCGCTGTATAAAAAATCGGCTTCGTTGATGCCGTCTTTTTTAGCTAAATTTTCAAAGGCAAACTTTACCAACTCCGTCGGTATTGGGTCTTTACAGTCACGGAAATACCCTTGCAATTGCTGCCAAAAATCAAACAGTTCTTTTTTATATTTAACGCCATGTTTCGCTTTTATTTTTGTACTGTGTTGCGTAACTAAATAATGCACATGCAGCTTAGTCACATTACTCGGTAGCGTGTACTGAATGTCGCCGTAGTGTTCGGGTGCGCCACCAACAAACACTAATTCAAAGTTATAGTGAGGCAGGCCTTCTATAATTTGGTGTACCCAGCTCGATACGCCGCCCCGTACATAAGGGTAAGTGCCTTCAAGTAAGAGTAAAATGTCGGCTTTTTTTTCACTCATGCCAATACTCCTGTAAATGGCGTAACTCAGAGCCTTTAGGCTGTAGTGCTAGCTCTTCAAGATAGCGCTGACAGTCTGTGTAATTGTGTAATCCAAAGGCGACTTCGGCTTTATAAGGTAGTACGTGGCGTCTGGCCATGCCTAATTGCGTGGCTAAATTTAAGCTTTGCTGCGCCTCATCTAATTTACCGAGCGCAAGTTGAATTCGCCCTAAAAATACATAGCTAGCTGGCTGCGGGTTAAACTTTATACTTGTTAAGGTTAGTGCTTCTGCTTTTTCTAGTACGTACCTTTTTAGTGCGCCTTGTGCTAAGCCTAAGTAACTAAGCTCCCAATAAAGTTCTGCTTGTTGGCGTTGCAGATTGCTTAATTTAGGTTGTTGCGTGGTATTGGCTATAGCGTGCTGGCATTGGCTTATTTTTTCGTTCAGTTTAGTTTCTTTGCTATCAAGAGTTGAATAGGCAAGTAAGCGAATATCATCTTCTAAGTCTTTTAAAGCCAGCTTGAGTATAGGAATAGCTTGGGCATCGCTCATGTGCCGTGCAGCCATTACTGCACTTAGGCGTTTATTTGGCTCACTGGCGTGTTTTAAAATAGCTTTTAGTCCACCCATAGAGTAAATAGGCGTTGCTGAAACACTTCTTGCTTCAAAGGGCAGGGCAGGAACCTTGTGCTCTACAATATCAATGTCGTTGTTTTTAAGCGGTTTACTAAGGGCAAAAGTAATGGCAAATACCACACCTAAAATACCAAATACAGGCAAGGTAAATAGCAGCAAAAATAACAGTGCCGAACCACTTTTTAAGGTGGTTTTGTATTTGTTAGGAATAAAAGCATGGCTTACAAAGGTAAAGCACAGGCTAGCAATGCCATGTAATAAAACAATTAACAGCCAGTTAGGCGCATCTAAAATATGCGCAAAAGCAAAGTATTCACTTAAACAGCCAATAAAAGCGGCAACGATAATTTTAATCATGGGATGCAACTAACTTAGCGATGTGTTCGCTGCTTATAGGCAATGCCATTTGTTCTTCTATTTTAATTTGCAGTTGCTCAACGGTTTTACCAAAGTGCTCGATACACCAAGTATTAATACGCGATATAAAGCCACTTTTGTCCAGTTCACTTGCCATTGGCATAAGCAGTAAAAGTGTGTGGTTTTGACTATCGTAAAGATAAATATCTAAACCTCTGCGAGCTTCACTTAAATACTCTAATAATTGGCGCGACTCTTCACTTGTTTGCATTGCTTTGAGTTTAAGCAGCTGCGAGGGAATATTATAGCGTTTAGCTTCTTTGTTCGCCCTGCGTAGTTGCCTTACAAAATAAGGGGTTTCTTGTGGGGTCATTACCGGGTTGGTAATTTCATGACGCAGCAAATCGCCAATGTTACCGGCCATAACAGCTAGCAAAGTAAGTGTGGTGTTTTTAAGGGCAAAAAATTGAATGCTTTGTACTAAAATTACCCCGTAAATAGTGTTATTAATATCAACCAATGGGATAGCAATATGGTATTGGCTAAATTTATTTTTAACCTCTTTAACAGAAACCAGCTCGCGCTCTTCAAACATGGCTTTAATAAGGGGGTCTTCCATATTTAGCTCGCCCATAGCACCTATGCTTGCTAATGGCTGCTCTATTATGGTGTGGTTTTCTACTTTATAAAGCGCTGCTTTTTCAAGTGAGCCATATTCAACAAATAAGTTTAAAATGCTATTTGCCGCACTGTCTAAGCGTCTTTGTGTTAGTTGCCCTATAACGGCCCGTACCGCTTGGAGCGATTCGCGCAGGCTAAGAGTATGACCTGCTAACATTTGCTCAATCCGGTCGTGGGATGAGTTTATTAAATGGTATTGGCGGGTAAAGGTTTCTAATCGGTTAGTTACATATTCAAGCTCAATACTTTGCTGTTGATTAGTGCGCTCCCATACATCTCTGAATTCGCCAGCAATCATAATTACAATTAAATAACCAATCATGGCGTTAATATTAAATTCGTTAGGTTGCGCTAATACTTCGCTTTTGCTTAACAGCAATTGCCCGGCTAATAAACATAATATGCTTATAAAGCCTTTTGAAAAACCATAGCGCAAAGCCACTAACAGCGGCCCAAGTACCGGCCACGAAAACCCATTTTCCGTCCAAAAGGGGTCTTCGGCGTTAAATATAACCGGCAGCACAATTGCAAGCGCGGTAAATACAATTACCTCAGCCCAAATTTGTAGCTCAGGGACCTCTCTTGGTCGAAAAAAATGTGTTTTCACTCACTAACCTCAATGTACGAAATTAAATCGGCGATGACATCTTGTGCTGTCGCGGCAATACTGTCGCGTCCCCAGCCACTTTTTGCGATAGTGCCCGTCCAAAGTGGGGTTGTTTGACCTTTGGCCGTTAAGCTAAGTGTAAGTGCGACTACCGGCTCGCCATCTAGGCCCGCTTTATAACGCCATTCTTCTATGCTACCTGATAACACATAGTCTGTTTGCTGTGTGCTTAACCACTGCATGGCGTTATCAAGACGGTATTGATCGTCAAGTGGCGGAAGGTCTTTAGTGTTACTGCGCGGTGCACGTAATAACGTAGGAAGCTTATTTTGCTGCCAAATACTTGCAAGTATATCTTCTGCACGTTCACCGGCTAAGGGGGTTTGCGCATGATTTACCAAAGGCATTAAAGCCACGGTAGTTGATGGACCTAGCTCTACATCATCAGCCACACGGCTGGTGGTACATGCACTGAGCACTAATACCAAACACGGTATGATTAAACGAAACATATTCTCTCCTAACATTAAAAATGTACGTAATAGCCTAATTGTAATTGTGTATCTGAGTTACCCACTTTATTACTACTTTGATAACCCAGCTGTAATTTAAATAAATCATCCCCTAGCACTGACCAGCCCGCACCACTTGATACTGAAATGTCGAGAGTGTCGTTTAACGTTTGATAACCCGTACTTATGTCGAATAACCACGAGGGGCTTTCGCCTAAATATGGGGGGGCTAAGTTTGAGTTTGACGAAAGCGAAGTGCCCAGAGCAAAGCGCCTAAAAGGTTGTATATCAATAAGCAGCGGTCGGGCTCTTTGATCTATGCCTAAAGGGGCTAATGTGCGTTCAAAGTCTTGCCATTGAGCACTAAAATAAGTACTCCAAATAGGGCGGTCTTTTAAAATAGTGTATTGATAACGGGCGTTATATTCTTGCCCGCTGACAAGCGTTGAGCTATCACTGCGGCGCTTAAATGCCATGGCGGCTGCAGAGAACTGCACGTTTTGACGCCCATCAATAGCGTAATTTATATAAGCCGTGGTTTTATTTAATTTGGCAAAACTTAATAAGGTTTCTGATTGGCGGTTTTCAACGTTGTGCTCAAGTTTTGCACCTACCTGTGTGCGTGAGTCCCACTGGTAACGCGCATCTAGGCTCAAGCCTTGGCGGCTCATTAAATTGCCCTGATGAGAGTCTACTTTTGCATCAAAGTACCAACGACCCCATGTCATTTTATCTTCTATGGCAAACAGTAACCCGTTGTTATTTAAGTTTTGTTGATTGCTAATGCTAAGTTTCCATTGCCCTTTAGCATACGGAAAATAAACATTTACATCGTACTGGCTAGTGTTTAAACCGGCCTCGGGAGATAGGTTAATCTCTAATGCTCTAAAGTAGCTGGTGCGGGCATTACGTAATAAAGCCGTTTCGGCTTGTGTTGGCTCTTGTGTTAATTCCTCATACCAACGCTGCATAGTTGCATAAGGCTGCCTTAAATAGAGCAAAGCACTTAGCTCATCTATTTTGCCTAACGTTTGCGTATTTACCAGTGCCTTTACTTTATTAAACTCGCCGTTGCTCATAGCCAATTGTAGCTTTTGCCATGGCTCAAGCTTTTGTGCTGCGCGTCTGGCTAACCACCAGTTGGCGGTTGCGTTGTTTATAGCCTCAGGCGCTATGTCATCTAAGCTGCTAAATTGGCGTAAGTGGGGCACGGCCATTGCGCCGGCCCATTGGATCATTAAACCTCGGTATGCGTATTTGTCTTTTGGTAAATGGTTTAATAAATAATGTTTAAGTTCGCTGGCATTAGCGTAGTAGCCTAACTGGTTCATAACATCGGCTAAATTTACTAAAGTGGTTAAATCTCGAGGGTTACTAATGGCTAATTGGCGCAGATAAAAATAAGCACTATTAAAGGCTTTTTGATGAATAGATAAACTCGCCAGTAATTGTGCCCACTCTCGGCTAGGTTCATTGCTTGAGTAGTTAGCTAAAATACGCTTAATCATAATGGTGTCGTGCATTTGCAATGCAAGCCAGCCTTGCGCTAGTACCACATCGGGATTGTATTCACTTAGTTTTGCTGCGCGGTTAAGTGTTGTGTATGCGTAATTTAAGTCACTTTGATTTTGGTACCAGTTTGATAATATTAGCCATGCAGGGTAAAGCGCTTTATTATAGCGTTGTTTTTCAAGAGCTTGATGAGCACGAGTGACGTGTTCTTCATCGCCAATTTGCGTGCTTAATAAAGTAATTTGGATTAACTGTCTATCAGTGAGTGCGGTTTGTTGCCATAGGTAATTTAATAACCCTTGTGGGTTGTCGGCAAATTTTAGCTGCTGATAATGCAGCATATCACCTACACTCAGTGGGCTAATGTTTTTTAATTGCTCTAAAGCGTACAGCTCTTCTTTTTTATCATTTACACGCAAAGCCATATCAACGCGGGCACCCCAAAACTCATCATCGTTACTACGTGCTTTTTGCTTTAAAATGGCCAGAGCAGTTGTAAAGTCATCGTTTAACCAATGCGCTCTTGCAAGCCAGAGTAAGTCTTCTTCGTTTTTTGGCCCTGCGTAGTGAGGCCACAAAGCTCTCAGTCCAGCTAAATTACCGGTATCGTGTAACACCTTGGCTTTCCAATATTGTGAAAGAGGTGTTTTTCCATTTATTTGCTCATAGCGCTCAATATGATTAAGCTCTTGTTTTGCGTTACCAATAAATTCGTTGGTTTGCATCCAATTTGCAAATCCGTTGCCTTTAAGCTGTCGGTTTTGCGCTTTATATTCGTAAATGTCGTTGGCATCTTGATATAAGTACAAGGCATTCGCATCATTAATGCTGTCGGTCAGCATAGCTACATCAACGGCTTTATGGGCCATTAACCATTTAAATTCTTTAAGCGCCTGTTTAGGCTTATTTTGCCAGCGCATAATTTTCCAATTTAAAAGCCTCAGCGCTTTATCATTGGGTGTTTTAAGTAATAACTTTGCGATTGATTGTTCAGCTGCGTTTGCATTGCCATTGGCTAGGTTTAAATGCATGGCTTTGGTTAAATATTCGCTGTTATTAGGCTGAGTTTTTAATAATGTTTCTACTGCTTTTAAGGCTTCTTTATTATCACCCGCTAAGCTTGCAAAATATAATGTACGCTCGGTATTAGCGGTATCACCGTATTTTTTCCACCATGTGTAAGCTTGTTTTGGATTGTTAGCACCCAGTGCGGTTTCAATGGCTTTTTGGGCTACATCGGCATTAATGTGGGTTTTATAAATAGCGAGCGCTTTGCCAGGCTCACCTGCGCCTAACCAAAAATCAGCGGCTAATAATGGCTGCGCGTGTCGCTCATAATATTGTGCTACGTTTGCATTGAGCCCCGTGGCTTTAGCTATATTTAATAACTGGCTATCCCAGTGTTTAAATGCCGCAAGTTTAAGTGTTAGTTCTTCAAAACGGTCATCTTTATTTGCGCCGCTATCAACCCACAATGCGTATAAAAGTTTTATTTCTAATTCAGTTTTTGTATCGCTTTTAGGGAGTTTTTCAAGCTCGTTAGTCGCTTGCGAATACTCATTTAAGCTTCAGGTGAATGGCTATTTTTTTGGCGCGTAGTTTTTCATTATTAGGGTCGCTACTTAATGCGGCATTTAAGTAGGTTTTTTCAAAGGTATAATCTTGCGATAGCGAGTCATCTTCAAAAAATAAGGTGTGCGGAAACAGCGCGTAAAGTGAAAAGCAACTAACCGCTAATATAATTAAAATGGTTTTAACTGATACTAAGTGAGGGCGCTTTTTGTTATTCATTATTGAGCCCTTCTAGCGCAGTTTAAATAGCCATAAAATTCGCCAGCAGGTAATGAAAACTGCGTTGTATTGCCAAAAGTTTTTCCGCTAAAGCGCTTTCCCATATGCGAAATGAAATGACAACTGCGAGCATTTTTAAGCTCAATTTTAGCTTCAATCCACGCTTTAAAGCTGACAGGGCCGTTTACCTGCCAATTACTAAACGCGACATTAGCGGAGAGCAAATAAGGTTGGTTATCTGGCGTTGTATGATCAAAGTTAATTGTGGCTATTTCATCGCCCACGTGAATATAGTTTCCTTGCGCGGTTACCCCTAAAATACCGTGGCTGTTTGTCATATTGGGCACATCAAAAATAACAGGCAAGCGCAGCGTTTTTATATATTTAGAACTAAATAGCCATTCGCCGCGCGTATTTTTAGCAAGCGCAGAAAAATAAAAGTCTTTGGCAATGCGTGCATATTGACTTAAATGCACCGGGGTATTTTCTCTGGCTAATACGTAATCAATATTGTAATGCAGCGCATCAAGCCCTGCTGGCACTTCGCCAGAGTAAAAGTGAAAGTAAATTGTGTAAGGCTTTAATCTGTATGGTTTTTCGGTTATTTCAAATGTTTCTACTAAGCGTTTAAAACCATAGTAAGGGCCGTGCCATAAATTGGTGTAAACATTTTCGTTTAAAATGGGGGCGTATATTTGATACAGCAAATCTCGCTCAGGACGGCCAATAGGTGATATATGCGACAAGCTTGGATTGTCGGCATTTACGTCGGTATTTCCTCCATTAACGTTAATTACACCGGCATCGCGCGCAAGTTCTAGGGCTTTTGGGCCTGGGGTTGCATCACCCGACCATAGCATCATCACTGTTTTTTTATTTTTTGGTGCGAGCCGCTCATTAATGTAATTTATTGAGCCGGTTATTTCTTTATTTAAATCGATGGCGTCATATCCGGGTACATTTAAATGAAACCCGTAGTCGGTGTCGTCTTTATTTATTTCTTTTCTACCTGATAAGGCTGTCCAAAAATAGGGATGGCTGTAAGTGTGTGATGCCACTTCGACATAAGGAAGCGCAAAAATTTCTTTGGCTATTTTTTCAAGCTTTGGGCTGTCAGCGCCATGCAATCCGTTAGGCTCAATATCGGCTTGGATAATTGAGGAGGTAAGTGGTAGCTTGTATTTTTTTATAACTTCATCGCGCACAACTTCTGCTGCGTAAGGTTTACCTGCAAAGTGCGCAATGCTTGTAAAGCCGTCGCCATCAATATGAAGGGTTAGCATACGCCGGCCGCTTAATGTAGTTGTATCTGGGGCTAGTATAGGCGCAAGCCCCATTGCCTTAGTTAACACGGCTTTGGGGTCTACAACCCAGTTACTGCCCTCCATAGGCAACGTATCTATAAGCCAAGGTGCAGCGATAAGTGCGCCGTACTTAGTTTTACTTCCTTGGGTTAGGGGGGTGCCATCTTCAGCGTGTATTGATATTAATGATTGCGCATTCTCTGCAAGTGTTAATAAATAGGGCTTTACAATAGCGGGCGCAGTGGTTGACTCACCTTTGAGCCAAGATGCCATAGCCGCGAGTTTATAAGGCCCATTTGAAGGCAAATTAAAAGGCTCGACTCCTAAGCTTTCAAGTAACTTATTAGAAGGAGGGAGTTCGCCAAGTACCAGTTGCGGTACCACGCCTAAGTTACTTTCGAGCCACTCAATAACCTGTGCATTATAAAATTGATCGCTCGTCGTCCAAGAGATAATGCCAGCATGGAGGCTGGTATCTACTTTAGGTAAAGGCGTGTTAGCCATGTCTATGTAATCAGGTATGTAGCCTAAATACTCAATCATTGTGGCAAGCTTTAGGTGAACCGTGGTGTATATAAGTGGCTTTACATTACTGTTGTATGGAATAAGTATGCGCCTAGGCACTGGCTGTATATTTGATGTCCCCCAAGTTTGAAGGTGCCCATCAGTAACCCAAGGAGCATAACCTTGGGCAATAATTTGCTTAGCCATCGCAAGGCGCTGCTGTGGTTTAGCGTAATCAATTACCTGTACGTTAAAGCCCAGTGATTGTGCTTTATGAAGCTTTTCATTTAACCAAGCTTGATCGTTCTCAGTGGTAAGTTTGTAGCTGTTATCTACTGGATTAAAGTGGCTAAATAGCCCCTCGGCAACTAAATCAGAGGCGTAATCGTTAAGCTGTGGCAGTAGCTCAAACCCTCTGTTTAAAATTAAATGTTTATTAAATGTACTCGACAAACCTTTAATTATATTCACAAGCCCCACTTGTTGAGCCGCTTTATCGTAATTGGGTTTTAATAATTGGTAGCTGTCGAGCGTATCTAAAAATAAACCGTTAAAGCCTCGTTGTTGTAATTCATGTGCTTGTTTTTGCAGGTGTTGTTGCCAATGCTCAGCGGTTAAATCAGCAATATGGCTATTCCAGTGTGGATTTTTTGCTACTGAGGATTCATTTTCAGTAAACGATTCTCCCACACTTAAATAAGCGAATACGCTAATGTTGCGCTCTTTAAGCCAATTAAGTTCGTGTTGAGTAATGCTTTGCGGCTGCACAACAACCCGTGAATAAGAGGTCATTTCGGCCAATGGCATGGGGGATGAGTAATAAAAGGCAATGCTCTTGTTAGCAGGTTGAGCGCACACGTTTAAACAAATCAACAACGTTAGATATAAGAAGTACTTCATTATTATTTTTAAAAACCACAGCCTAAGTTAACGTTGAACATTGTCCCGCTTTTTGTATAGGTATTTATTATTAGAATTGTGATGATTATATGTTAAATAAAAATGCCTGGCTACCTTAATGTGAGATGAATCGTGGTGGGATTGCTTGAGGGTTAACTAAGTAAAAGGTAATGAAAACGCCTTACTGCACAGTGTTTTCGATAAAAAATTGCGACTAATGTCGAGTGATAATGTATATCTAAAGCGCTGTAATCTAATTATAATGCGCCCACCTTGCCAGCCCTTGGCAACCCCCTGCGCTATTTATAAATTGATATAAATAGTGACATATTAAATGCTTACTTTATTGCGTTAATTACTGCAAAGCAGACAGTGATAACGTGCATACCCTATTTGTGGAGATTTAATGAGTAACTTAAGCTTGAGAAATAAACTTTTATTACTGGCTATTTTACCGTTGAGCTTGTTATTAATTAGCTTAATGGCCAGCTCGTACTATTTAGAATCGCAAAACCAGCAACAAAATTTTGAAACAATTAAATCTAAACTCATTAAAGACAAACACACGCTACTTGCCACTGAAGTGGAAATAGCAAGCAAGTTGGTACGCCATCAGTTGGATAACGGATCAACACAAAGTGTTAAAAATGTCCTTAGGGAGCTTACTTTTGGTGACGACGGTTACTTTTTTATTTACGACACACGTGGCGTTAGCGTGTTTCATGCCCTGTTAGGAAGTGCTATTGAAGGGCAAAATAAAATTGGGATGACAGACCCAAATGGTAAAAAAATAATTGTTGGATTATTAGAGCAAGCACGTAAAGGTGGCGGGGCATTTAATTACCATTTTCAAAAGCCAAATACCAACGGGTTAGTAGAGAAAATAGGGTATGCCGTAATGATACCAGGTACCGATTGGATGATTGGTACGGGTGCCTATATGGATGATATACAAACAGAGCTTGCAAATTATAAACAGACTATGCAATCACATACTCGCGAAAAAATAACCACCTTGTTATTAATTGCCTTATTTTGGGTTGTGGTTAGCGTAGTGGGCGCACTTTTAGCGTCTAACGCTATGGTTAAACCTATCCAAATAATGGGCCAAAGCTTAGATGATATTGCTAAAGGTGAAGGCGACTTAACAAAACGCTTAGCTATACATACACACGATGAAATAGGGCAGTTGGGCGAATCGTTTAATGTGTTTGTTAGCAAGCTGCAAAGCATTATAAGTAATGTGGCTGATGTTACTAATGATGTAAAAAATGCCTCAAGCGATATTAATTCGCAAACAAAACTGTTTGAAAATAAACTGCTCAATCATAACCACGAAACAGACCTAGTTGCCACAGCGATTACCGAAATGTCGGCCACCTCTCACGAAGTGGCTAAAAATACCACGCAAGTTGCTGAGTCTACTCATACGGCAACGCTAGAAGTGGCAAAAGCGCAAGAGTGCGTAGATATATCACTAAGTGAAGTTTCCAACCTTATGGGCGAGATTAACCTAGCTGCTGATCAGGTAAATTCTTTAAGTGAGCAATCTAAAAAAATAGACAGTGTACTTAGTGTAATAGGTGGCATTGCCGAGCAAACTAATTTGCTTGCACTTAACGCCGCTATAGAAGCCGCACGTGCGGGCGAGCAGGGTAGGGGTTTTGCCGTGGTGGCTGATGAAGTAAGAAGCTTAGCGAGTCGTACGCAACTTAGTACCCATGAAATTAGTGAAATGCTAAGTGAATTGCATAACTTAGTGGGCGCCGCGGTAAATGCCATGCAGGCGAGCCAAGCAAGTTGTAATCGCTCAGTTGAGTCATCGCGCGATATATCGCAAAGTTTAGGTGCTGTGACTACGTCGGTTACCACCATTAACGACATGAGTACGCAAATTGCAACCGCTGCAACAGAGCAAAGTTCAGTGACAGAAGAGATAAACCGTAATGTGTTTGCCATTCAAGAAATTGTTAATGAACTAACCCAAGCAAGTAAGGCCACCTCTGAGGTTAGCCAGCATTTAGCAGGGCGCGGTGAAAACCTAGGACAATTAATAGGGCAGTTTAAGGTTTAAAACGTCATTGCATAAACCACTACTAGCCGCAACTTATGTTGCGGCTTTTTATTTTAAATACAAAATGGTTTAGAGGCTGTTTACTTTTTGAGGTGAATTTTTAGCAAGGTACTTTTATTTGGTAAAGCTGTGCTTATATTTTAAGGTTGCTGCAAAGGCATAGGCGTATTAACGTCCAACATGTCAGACCCTAGGTAGAACAAATTTTTATTTTTGAAAGTTCGCTAACCCTAGGGAATTTTATTAATTATGTGTAGTCTATTACACGCATTTTGAATAAACAGAGTAACCCTTATATGCAACAAAGTATGCCTTCAGTACAAAACGCCGACCCCGAAACGCTCGTAGCAAAGCAAGACCTAGGCCGGTTGATATCGTTTTTACGTTCAAAAATTGCTACACACATTGATGCCCAACTCGATTGTATGGACTTAACCTCTGCGCAATATATTGTGGTAGTGCTATTAGCGCGTGGCTCAGTAAACACATTAGCCGGACTGAGCGATCATATGGTGTACGATAAAGGCGCGATGAGCCGTTTGTTAAAGCGTTTAGAAGAAAAAGATTTAATTGAAAAAACACAATGTGAGTTTGATAAGCGCTCTACACTTTTAAGTTTAAGTGATAAAGGCAAAGCGCTTTATCCGCAAATAATGCCCTTAGTAAATCAAGTGTACGAAAAAGCACTTAGCGGTTTTTCTGAAAATGAAAAACACAGCGTTATGGACTTACTAAACCGAGCAATAAACAACCTAGATACACCTTCATAAATCTCTAAAAAAGATTATCAACATTTTAGCGATACTGTTTCAATAAAAACTTAGCCTGCTAAGTACTAGATCTAATTGTGCGGCAAATCCAACTTTGCTAATATAGTTGCCTAGGCAATTAAAGTTATCATCTTGTTAGGTTTGTTATGATTGAAAATAAGTTGTTATCACAATTACAGCAGCAGTTTCCTGAACATGTATTTATGCAACAGTATTTAAGTGTTGTTCATAAAGGGCGTTTTGCGAACGCAATTGTATACAGGTACAAAGATGATACGTTTGACTTAATAGTAAAAGACTTTAGCCAAAGCCCGTGGTTTATTCGTAAAACCTTTGCCAAGCTTTCTGTAAATCAAGAATTTAAAGGGTTGAGCCGCTTAGCACCGCTTGATGCAGTTGCTAATCGGTTTAGCCGTTTATCGCCGATAGCGGTGGCGTATGACTACATAGAAGGCACGCCGCTTAGAAGCTTAATACACCAGGGTGAGACGTTGCCTGTTGAATTTTTTATTGAGCTTGAACGCCAAGTTGCAAAAATGCACCGCCTAGGCATTGTGCATTTAGATTTACGTAATATGGGCAATATATTATGTGGTAGCGATGGCAAGCCTTATATCATTGATTTTCAGTCAACCATTAGCTTTTCGCGCTTTTCGCGTTGGTTGCAACGTTTTATGCGCGGCTCTGACATGTCGGGCGTATATAAAGCGTGGGATAAGCTAAGTAGTACACCTTTGCCGCGTGCTAAGCAGCAGTATTTGCAGCGTTTTAACCATGTTCGTAAACGCTGGATATTTAAAGGCTACCCAATACAACGTGCATATGCATGGGGTGCTGCAATGGTCACGCAGTTTGTGGACTCTGACCTAATACGTAACTTAACCGATAGATTTTAATTCCCCTTTTTCATTGTGTGACTTTGCCCATAACAGCTTAGCGTTATGGGCTTTTTTTTGGTTAAAAATAAGGCCAATAATTTCTTTTTTAATTTTTAAAATAAACAGTAGTATCGCTGGTGTTTTTACCCCTACAATGCGCAAAAATAATGAGCGCAGTTTCAACCATCAAAGCTTAAAGCGTCTTAATAAGTTTAGGTTTTTTCTGCAATTTTTTATTGTTCAAGTAAACTATAAGCAATGTGCATTTTTAAATTTAAGGTTTCAAGATGATTGAGTATCCAGTCGACCAACTACCGCAGCTAATAAACGATTTATTACAATGCGAAACACACACGCAAAAAAGCCAGCTTTTAGCCGATGCACAGCTTAATTTATCTACTGAGCACCTATCGCTACTTTTTGAAGCCATCCCAAAAGAACAGCGTCTAGAAATTTGGCAGCTATTAGATAAAGACACGCAGCATGAAATATTTGTCACCCTGAGCGATGACAGCTGCTTATGGTTACTACAAACCTTAGATGATAGCGAGGCATACGCGCTATTAGATGAAGTGAATGTTGAAGAATTACTTGAGCTTGAAGAGGTTATTCCTGAGCGCTTTGTTGATTATGCTAAAAAGCAACTCGATGAAGCACAAACGAAACAATACGATCTTGCTCAGCAGTATCCGCCTGAGCAATTAGGTCACTGGGTTGGTTTTGACTTTCTAAAAATAACTGAAAAAGCAACAATTGCAGGCGTTAAAAAATTACTGCATAAAGGTTTGCCACAATACAGCGAAGTTGTGTATTTAGTTAGCCGCCAAGGCAGCCTAATAGGTGAACTTGCAGTAAATGATTTAATAAAAGCCGATGAAGGCGATAACCTATTGGCGCTGGCAAACTATGATTTTTCATCATTACATGCAGATGATGATTTATACGAAGCGGCAGAAGTGGTTATTCACAGTGAAAAAATGGCCATGCCGGTGGTTAATACCGATAACAAATTAGTCGGGCGTTTAACCATTAGCTCGGCATACGAACTACGCCAAGAAATTGCCGACGAAGCTGCGGCCAAAGCTGGTGGTTTACGCGAAGACGAAGACCTGTTTGCCAGTGTAAGAAAAAGTGCTAAAAACCGGGGAATTTGGCTGGGTATAAATTTAGCCACTGCGTTTTTAGCATCGTGGTTTATTGGCTTATTTGGCGCAACAATAGAGCAGGTTGTGGCACTGGCGGTACTTATGCCTGTGGTGGCCTCTATGGGCGGAATCGCCGGGAGTCAAACTTTAACGGTAATAGTGCGCGGTTTAGCGCTTGGCCAGGTAACCGACTCTAACCGCAATGCACTTTTAAAAAAGGAGCTACGGGTGGGTGCGGTGAACGGCTTAGTGTGGGCATTAGTGATTGGCGCGCTCACCTTTGTTTGGTTTAGCGACATAATGCTAAGCATTACAATTACCGTTGCTATATTGCTTAACTTAGTTGCTGCGTCGTTAGCTGGGGTTGTTATACCGTCTATTTTAGACAAAATGAAAATAGACCCTGCGCTTTCTGGCTCGGTAATATTAACCACGGTTACTGATATAGTTGGGTTTGTGACCTTTTTAGGGTTAGGCAGTTTGTTACTGCTTTAAGCTAAAAAACAACAAAGCCGCATTAAGCGGCTTTGTTTTTTATTAATAAAGGTCGCGTTCTTTAATAGTAACCACCCGCTGCGGAAAGGGTATTTCTATCTCAGCGCTATTAATGGCTTTATAAACGCCTGCGTTAATAGCAAGTTTGGTTTCTATTATTTTGGTTGTAGGCACCCAATAGCGATAACTAATGGTTACGCCGCTATCGGCAAAGCGCTCTATGCCTACTTGAGAAATAGGGTTTTGAGCCACCTGATCATGAGCCTTTAACACTTCTTCAATAAGGCTAACAGTGGTATCAGCGCAGGCTGTATAGGCTATGTCTATTTCTCCTTTAACTAACGAGTAACTAAACGAGTTGTGAATAATTTCACCCACTATGTGCTTGTTAGGAATAGTGATTTCTACTTTTTCTTCATCAATTAAAATGGTGTAACCCAGCTCAATTGTTTTTACTTGGCCGCTGACCCCTTTTACTTCAATGGTATCGCCTACCACAAAAGGGCGCGTGGCAATAATAGCAAGGCCAGCGCCATAGTTTGAAAGCATCCCTTGTAAGGCCAAACCCGCACCTAGAGAGGCTGCACCTATAGCCGCTACAAAGGGGGTAACACTAATGCCTATTTTGCCAAGCGCTATCACTACAACCATCACAATAAGCAATACTTTTACCACGTTACTGACAAAGCTGGTAAGCGTGATATCGACATTGTGACGAGCCATCAATTTAGCGACTAAATTTGAGAGTTTTTTAGCAACCCACAAACCTAGTATAAGAATAAAAACGGCACCCACAATTTGCATGCTGTAGGTAACTAAATACTCAGTGAGCATGGTGTAGTATTTTTCAAATTGTTCTATTTCAGAACTGATCATAGTGGGCTCTTTATATTGCGTAATTATTTTTTGCTAACTATAGCAAAGTGTTGACTAAAAAAGGATATAGCACGGGGACTATTATGGCGGTTAATAATGCGCTTAAAGCCATCGCAACCGAGGAAAACGCACCTATTTTTGGGTGCTCGTCCAGTGCTGCTGCGGTGCCTATAGCATGGCACGCAGTTCCCATTGCTATTCCTTGAGCTTGGTGGTTATTAACACCTACCCACTTAATGAGCATTAACCCAAAGAGTGCACCTAGTAAGCCAATAAATATGACTAATGCTGCGGCAAGAGAGCTAATCCCCCCTAAAGACTCAGTAACTATTAACGAAATAGGCGTAGTTACACTTAATGCAGCTACGGAGGCGCTTAAATTGGCGGGTACATCAAATAAAATACTTAAAATAAAAGCCACCACAGTGGCGTTAATAATGCCTAAGCTACACGTGCTTACTATTAACAGTAGATTTTTTCTGACATGTATAAACTGCTGATACAAAGGTAAGGCTAGTGCCACTATAGCAGGCTCTAATAGCCAACTAAGTAGTTGGCTATGCCTAGAAAAATCAGCATAAGGTAATTTTAAATTAACAAGTACTAAGGCAATAATCGCAATACTTAAAAACACCGGGTTGGTGAGCGACTTTACTATGCTGTGCTGCCAGTGTTTATTAAACGCTCTTAATAGTAAAAACAGCAAAATAATAGCGGGAGTTGTTAAGTACCATAGCGTAAGGTGCAGCTCAGTCATTGCTATTTTTACCTTTAACATAGCCAACAACGCTGCTTACCAGTAAAAGCGTACTGGCAGGGACGAGCAAAATAACCAAAACCAAATAGGGCCAATGCAGCTTAATAAGTGCAATGTGCTCGATAAATCCTACCCCCGCGGGTATAAAAAATATTGGCATAATATTTAAAATAGGGGAGGCCGAGGGTTTAATATGGTGCTCTTTCACTACACCTAACAGTAATAAACTCAGTAAAATAACCATACCAAGGAGCGGTGCAGGGAAGCTGCCACCAATTAAGTGCATTATTAATTTAGCACACCCTAAGCACAGTAAAATAATTGCACTGCTAAGTAAGTACTTCATGATAATGGCTCATTAATATAGAAAGAAATTAACGTTAGCAAATACGCACTATTATTAAATGCTAATTTAGTCTTACCAGCGTTTTGAATTTGCATAGCTTATATCTGTTTTCCCTTTTGCTTTGGCAATTGCTTTTTTAGTATTAGGATTGAGTAACAAGCGAATTTGGCTAAACGTTTCTTTAGCTAAAATTTGTCGTTGGTTTGTTGTGTAGCTTTGTTGAGTAACGCGCTTTATCGCTGCCAGTGTATCGGGGGAGCGTTCACGTAATATATTTAACATGCGCTGTGTGGCCTGTTCGGTATTGTCTGTAAGCTCTGTGACTAACCCCAGCTCGTAGGCCGTGTGAGCACTAATAGGGTTGGCGTGGCTTGCCAGCCACAACGCTTGGTCGCGCTTTAATAAGCCAGCAAGCACTACATTAGCGCCCATATCGGGGCATAGCCCCCAACGCGCTTCCATAATGGCTAGTTTTGCGTGGGTATCGACAATTCTATAGTCGGCGCCCAATGCTATTTGTAGCCCACCCCCTAAACAATTTCCGTTTATTTGCGCAATCACAGGTACGCTTAACGATTGCCAGCCCAGTACCACTTTTTGCGCTAGGTTTTGATTGCCAGGTAGCCATTTTAGCAACAGCCTAACAATGTTTAATGGTGAGGCCATTACTGCAGCCACATCAAGCCCTGAGCAAAAATGCTCACCATCACCTTTTATCACTACGGCGCGAACACTTTTATCTTTTTTTATACGTTTAATAGTGCTGTTTAATTGCATGAACATATCAAAGCTAAGTGCATTTTGTTTTTCTGCGCGGCTTAAAATAACGTTAGCAATGCCTTGTTGTATTTCTAGTTTTATCATTGCGCTCTCCTATTATTATGTGTTTGAGCTTATGATGTACGCCGTACTAAGTAAAGTAACGGTTTGTTTTATAATAAAAAATAAATTGAATTATTTTTAACTTTTTTAGTCAAAGCACTTTGAATCTTATTTAAGCTTAACTGCGCATGAGCTGGTAACAAAAAAGTCATTATTTTTAGCTGTTTTTTCTCAAAACACAGATGAGTTTTGATATTATGTGCGCACTTAAAATGCATTGAGGTTTTACCCATGTCAGGCCCACGTTTATATAGCGAAGAAGAAGTTACCCATCAAGCGTACGATATTTTTTTAGAGCTGGCGCCAAATAATCTTAGCGAACAAGATGTTGAAGACTTTAACGAATACCGAGAAGAGCTTGGGTTTATTGAAGAGGGCGAGCCTGATGAGCAATGGCAAGACTTTGTAGCACTTGAAATAGAGCCGGAGTTATTTGTGCAAGTACTAGTGGGGTTAGAGTTTGAAAACGAAGATGTGTTATTTGCAAAAATTTTAATTAGCCGTGATAAAGACGCGCCGTTTTGTCATATTTTGTGGAAAGAAACAGAGCACGCTGAGTAAGCAGTTTTGTTTGTATGTGCAAGAGAGTTTACCGTGCATAAGTATTTACTATTCGTGTTTTTAATAATGAGCAGCCGCTGTTGGGCTGTTGATCCATTTGAAGACTTTCATGAATATGGACAACTCTCTGATGAAGAAATTCACGAGCTACATAAAGGCGAAATGCTCTATGGCGATACTGAATTTGGCTTGATTTTAAGTAAGGGTAATACTAACTCTACCAGCTTTAAGTTTAGAGGAAATTTATACCAAGACTTCGAAAATTGGCGTAACCAATTTAAATTAGACACCTTGTATAAACGAGATCAAAACGAAGATACAGGGCAAACCGATGTAACGGCAGACCGTATTTTTGTCTCTGCACAGGGTAACTACAAAGTGGGGGTTAAAAACTCTTCATTTTTTATTTACGGTGACTACGAAGAAGATAAATTTAGCGGCCTAGATTACAAAAGTACAGTGGCTACGGGCTATGGTGCCAGAGTTTACCAAGGTGTAAAAAATAAAGTAGATATTGATATTGGCCCAGGCTTATATCGCTCTGTCGCTGATGATGAATCAGAGGTAAGCGAAGAAGATGAAAACAAAACTGGTTATTTAGTACGTATTGCAATGCAGTGGGAGCGTTTGGTATCAAAGCGCACGCGCTTTAATCAAGATGTGAGTATTGAGCAGTCTTTGTCGGGGTTAAATTCGCGTTTGAAGTCAGAAACCGCTTTGATTAGCCAAGTTATAGGTGCGGTATCGTTAAAGTTTGCCTACATGTATCGTTATAATTCAAAACCTGAAGACGATAACCTTAAATACGACTCAGAATTAAGCGCCACGTTGGTGTACAGTTTTTAATAATAAAGAGAGCGTTATGTATCAGCATAAACAATATGCGATGTTTATATTTTTTGTTTTAGCATGGATAGGCGGCTTTGTAGCTCTAGCCTGGAACTTAATGGGCGCCGATGTGCCATTAATGGTATTTGCCGGTGTATTGGTTTTAGTCGGTTTTTTGTTTCATGGTTTAACTGTAAAAGTTGACGAGCAAACAATTAGTTGGGCTTTTGGCCCTGGCGTTGCGGGGCAACGTTTAGCACTTGCGGACATAGTAGAGGCTAAAGCGGTGCAAAACTCTTACCGCCATGGTATTGGTATTCGTATTACGCATGATGGGTGGGTGTATTCTGTATCCGGGTTTAGTGCGCTACAGTTAACCTTAAAAGACGGTACTAAGTACCGAGTGGGAACAAACGATCAGCAAGGCTTATTACGTGCGCTTGAGGGTAAAATAACACCCAGTGAAACCCCTTTAGAGGAACCGGCGCCAATAAAAACCGCGACCTACAACAATATGTTATAAAAAAAGCGCCTTAGGCGCTTTTTTTATAAACGGCGGTATGATTAGTGATCGTGACCACAACCGCCTTCACCGTGCACGTGGCCGTGCGCAAGCTCTTCTTCGGTTGCTTCGCGCACCTCTAAAATTTCTACATCAAAATTAAGGGTAATACCCGAAAGCGGGTGGTTGCCATCAACTATAACGTCTTCATCTTGAATCTCGATAATCATCACAGATTGATCACCATCATCAGTAGACGCTCTAAATTGCATACCCACTTCAATCTCCATGCCATCAAACATCGACTTAGGCACCGCTTGCATTAGGTTATCGTGACGTTCGCCGTAGCCTTCTTCAGGTTCTACTTTTACATTTAATGTATCACCGGCTTGCTTGCCTTGGAGTGCATTTTCAAGCCCTGGGATTAAGTAGCCTGTGCCAATAATAAAAACCAGTGGCTCGCCATCAAAAGAGTTATCAATGGTATTGCCATCGTTATCCAGTACTGAATAATGCATTTTTACTACTGTGTTTGGTGCAACGATCATAGTCATTCCTATTTATTCATCTTCAAGAGAGTAAGGTAGAGGCAGAATGCTTAGCTCTACCTGAGGGGTGTGCTTTGCACGAAGTACGTGTGTACTTGGTGTATCGTTTGGCAGCACAACAAGGCCAAATATGGTTTGGCTATTTTCGTTATAGCTTTGGGCAATTAGTTTACCAGCGCGGCGCCAGTTTTCGCCCACTTGGGTTTCAAGCTCTGGCTCTTCAAGTAGGCCATCGCTTTTACCTGTAACAATATACATAGCGCGTTTGTTTTTACCTAGGTACTTCATACGGGCAACCGTTTCTTGGCCGGTGTAACAGCCTTTTTTAAAACTAATGCCGTTAATCGCTTGAAGGTTTACCATTTGTGGTACGTATTCGCCAATGGCGTCACTATTTAATTGTGGCTCGCCCGCTTTTATAGCGGCTTCTTGCCATAGTGCGCAGTTATCTAATGTAGAGACATCATCTGGCATACTAAATTGGCTATCAACCATTAGTAAAACGCGATTTGGCGCTAACTTAAGGGCTTTACCACTTGGGAAATCACAGGCCGTTTGGTCATCAGAAAAACGAATATCAAGTTTTTCTAGTACTGGGGTTAAATCGTCACTGATCAACCCGATTAATCTGTTCGTAGAAACATCAATATCGACTTTGGCAAACACAGCGTATTTTTTTAGCTCACTGAGCGACTTCTCTACCTCAGGCTGTGAACCTGCTAAGTAGTAGCTATCTTGGTGAGAAAATAATTTAAACACACCCCACAACTTGCCTTTGGCGCTGCAGTGACCAGCCCATAAATAATTGCTGTTAGATAGTTTATTGAGATCTTGAGTGATTTGTCCGTGAAGATAAGACAATTTATCCGCACCGGTTAGGCTAATAAGTTGGTGAGATAACGGACATGCATAAACGCTCGACATAAAAACCTTCTGTGCAATACAAATGAGTAGACATAATAACGCAGTTATAACCTAGGGTACAGCAACGAAGGCGGGCAGTTTTTTATTATTTGAACACAGATTAATAGCTGCTAATTAGGCGGGTATTTGTTAAACTCGGGACAATTAAGTATGAGGTTTAAAATGACTGAAATTCATAGTAAAGCACGTATACGCTGGGCTTGTCGCCGCGGCATGTTAGAGTTAGATGTTTTGTTTATGCCATTTGTAGAGCAGGCGTATGATTCGTTAAATGCACAGCAACAGGCTGTATTTCAGCGTTTGCTAACCCAAGAAGACCCCGATTTATTTGCATGGTTTATGGGCCATGAAGAGTGTAAAGATGCTGAGCTTAATACCATGGTATCGCTAATTTTAGACCGAGTTCGTGTATAGGTTTACGGTAGTAAATAACAAAGCAGAACAGCGGCCTGTGGTGCTGTTTTTCTGCTTATTAAGTGTGGTATTGGGGCTTTATTTAAGCTCTTTTTTTAGCATTGTTGTTTGTATAACTGTAAATGCAATTGCGCTTTGCTGGGTATGGCAAAAAATAGTGGCCATTCACCCTGAAAGTGGCGTTATTATTTTAGAGCCTAAGCAAATACGCTTTGAAAACGAAAATTTAAAGGTTCAGGGGCAAATAACCCCTAAAACAAAAATATTAAATACCAGTGTGTGGTTACACATCAAAGGTTTTAATAAACGCCAATGGCTTATTATTTCAGCTAATGGCGTAAATAAGCAAAGCTACGCAGGTTTAAAGCGCGCAGCATTGATTGCCATTAATGGCGAGGTGGAATCAAAATAGTGGGTGTTGGGTTTTCATTTTGCTCAGGGTAGTCAATCGTATAGTGAAGGCCACGACTTTCTTTACGCTGCATTGCACTTCTAATTATCAGCTCGGCTACTTGCACTAAATTACGAAGCTCCAATAAGTTATTACTTACTCTAAAGTTTGCGTAATAATCATGTATTTCTTGTTGTAATAACTCAACACGGTGCAGTGCTCGTTCTAGGCGTTTAGTTGAGCGCACAATGCCTACATAATCCCACATAAATAACCGCAGTTCGTGCCAGTTATGGGTAATAACAATTTCTTCATCAGAATTACTGACTCGGCTTTCATCCCAGCTTGGCAGCGCAAGTGGTGCTGGCGCATGCTCAAGTTTACTTAAAATATCTTTAGCTGCAGCGTGTGCAAATACAATGCACTCTAATAATGAATTGCTCGCCATACGGTTAGCGCCGTGCAAACCCGTGTAGGCTACTTCGCCTACAGCGTATAAGTTATCTAAATCGGTTTTACCGTTAAAGTCGCTCATTACACCGCCACACGTATAATGCGCGGCAGGAACAACTGGGATGGCTTCTTTGGTTATATCCAGCCCTACACTTAAACACTTTGCGTAAATAGTAGGGAAGTGCTCAATAATAAAGTCTTTATCTTTGTGGCTAATATCTAGGTATACACAATTTGCACCTAAACGCTTCATTTCAAAGTCGATAGCACGGGCTACTATGTCGCGCGGTGCCAGCTCTTCTCTATCGTCAAAGTCTTTCATAAAGCGAGTGCCGTCGGGGCGCTTTAAATACGCTCCTTCACCGCGCATAGCTTCGGTAATTAAGAAGTTTTGTAGCTCTGGATGATAAAGGCTAGTGGGGTGAAATTGGTTAAATTCCATATTGGCTACCCTACAGCCTGCACGCCACGCCATGGCAATACCGTCACCGCTAGATACATCAGGGTTTGAAGTGTACAAATACACCTTGCTTGCCCCCCCTGTTGCGAGCGCTACAAATTTAGCGGAAATAGTTTCTACTTTTTTTGCTTTTTTATTCCACACGTACATGCCATGAATATGCGAACCCGGCTTACCTAAGCTTTTATCACTAATCAAATCGATGGCGTTGTATTGCTCGAGCAGGGTAATGTTTTTATGCGCTTTAACTTGGCTAATTAACGTGGTTTGTACGGCCTTACCAGTGGCATCGGCTGCATGTAAAATACGGCGATGGCTGTGTCCGCCTTCGCGGGTTAAATGAAAGCGCTCTTTTCCTTTGCTATCAAACTCCATGTCAAAAGGAACGCCTTGCTCAATGAGCCATTGTAAACACTGATGCGCATTACTTGCAGTATAATGCACAGCTTCTCGGTCACATAAACCACCGCCGGCATCAAGGGTATCTTCAACATGTGATTCTATGCTGTCGTTTTTTTTATCAAATACTGCGGCAATCCCGCCTTGTGCATACAGTGTAGAGCCTTCGGTGAGGGCACCTTTACTGATCACAGTAACATTACAATAGTTAGCTAAAGACAATGCAAGAGATAAGCCCGCCGCGCCGCTACCGATAATAGCGACATCAGCAATATGATGTTTATTTTGGTTCATGTCAGAGGTACTTTGCGGTTACAATGCTCAAATTAGAGCAATATTTGTTTTTAATAATGTAGTTGTATCATATTTGTCATATTACTACGTAGTGATTTTAATGGCTTAGCGCCGTTATTTACGACTATTTTATAAAAAAATAATATTAAGCAGAACTTTTTATTCATAAAGAGGTCAGAGTATTTGTGAACAATGGCGACACTATGAATAACCAGCAAGAATCAAACAGAGGAGTACCGGCTCGAATGAGCGAGCAGGAATTAGATTTAGCGCTTGTAAAAAGGGTCCAGCAAGGAGATAAAAACGCCTTCAACCTATTAGTAAAGAAGTATCAGAACAAAATTGCAGGGTTAATTTCACGTTATGTGTCTAACCAAGGCGATATTGCAGATGTAGCACAAGAGGCATTTATTAAGGCCTACCGTGCACTTCCAAACTTTAGAGGTGATAGTGCCTTTTATACGTGGTTATACCGTATTGCCGTTAATTGTGCTAAAAATTATTTAGTCGCTCAGGGCCGTAAACCGCCAGCAAACGATATAGACGCTGAAGATGCCGAGTTTTATGACGGTGCGGATTCGATGCGTTCAAACGCATCGCCTGAAAACTTATTGTTAAGCGACGAAGTACGCGCTGTTATTTTTAATACGATTGATAGTTTGCCTGAAGACCTTAAAACCGCGATTACCCTAAGAGAAATCGAAGGGATGAGCTATGAAGAAATAGCCGTGGTAATGGATTGCCCTGTTGGGACAGTACGTTCGCGTATTTTTAGAGCCCGAGAAGCAATAGATAATAAATTAAACCCATTAATAGGCGAGTCTTAGTATGACAAAAGCACACGTTAACAAGTTGGATAGCGAAACGTTATCAGCATTACTTGACGGCGAACAACACCTTGCAGAGGGTAAAATTTCTGATCAGGATGTTGCTACGTTTGGTCGATATGCGCTAATTGGTGATGCGATGCGTGCTCAAAAAAATAATAACGACATACACATCGATATAAGCGATAACATCGCCTTAGCACTTGAAAGTGAGCCTGTGTATGCCGATTTCACCCAATCGACAGCAAACAAAGCTCCAGATACCGAGCGCAGTGAAGCGCAGCAAGACAACAAAGTAGTGGCGTTTAATTGGCGTAAGCCGGTTGCACAACTTGCTATTGCTGCAAGCGTAGCTATGTTTGCCATTGTTGGCGTAAATACCTTGCCGCAAGGTGCGGGCGAGCAAGAAAGCGAAATTCCGCTTTTACAAACTACCCCATTAACAGGTATGGCGTCGCCGGTGAGTTATTCTTCAGAACCTGCTCTTGAAAACGCTGAGCAAGGTTTACGCGAATTACAGCAACAACGCATTGGCGCGTTAGTTTTAGAGCATCAACGTCAAGCACGTGTTGCACACTCTTTACAAACAGCGCAAAATAGTGACAAAGCGCAAGAGGGAAAAAACTAATTAAATGAAAGTAATCACTTTTGTTCTGTCGTTGGTATTAAGCTTTAATGTTTTTGCTAACGACACAAATCCCGCCAAAGATTTATTACTAAACATGGCGAACGCAGTGCATACCCGCAATTTTGACGCCTCTTTTGTGGTGGTAAAGGGTAAAGCCATGGAACCTTACCGTTGGGTTCATGCAAAGCAAGGTGAAACAGAGCTTGAGCATTTAAGTTTACTTAATGGCGCGGGCTTAGAAATGGTGAGAGTTAACGACCAAGTAACCTACTTTGAACCGCAATCGCAGCCATATTCTATAAATACAGACTCCATTGCTGGGCCAATTCCTGAAGTATTATTTAAAGATATTGAAGCGCTAAGCAGCCAATATGATTTTGTGCTAGGTGGTAAAGGCCGTATTGCAGGGCGAGCGGCGCAACTGGTGAGAATAGAATCAAAAGATGAATACAAATATAACTATTGGATTTGGCTTGATACAGAGTCATCGCTGTTATTAAAAGCCGCTTATGTTAACCACCAAGGTGAAGCATTAGAGCAGCTACAGTTAACCCATATTAGCGTAACAGAGCAACCAGCACCGATGATTTTAGAAGTGCTCAATCGTAATTTTCCAACGCCGTTACCAGGTAACGCGCTGGAAGGTGAAAAAAGTAATGCCACAAACTGGCGTATTGGTTGGTTACCTAATGGCTTTAAATTACTAAAATCAGACCGCCATAAACTTGATTTAAATAACGAACTTACTGACTATTATTTATATTCCGATGGGTTTGTGGAAATTTCTGTTTTTGTACAGCGCCCCTTACCAGGTCGCCGCTTAAGCGGATCATTAACTTCTGGCGCAACGACAATTTATGTGCATAATGGCGGAAACTTTGATGTATCCGTTGTTGGTAATGTGCCAAGCCAAACCGCAAAGGCAATTGCTGAGTCAGTGACTCGCGCATTATAAACAATTCGTAAGGGTTGTTATGATTGAACAAACACTTACAGTGGTTGCCCTAGATGGCACCACTGCCCACTTAGAAGCCCAGCAAAAAAAAGCCTGCGAAGGGTGTAATGGTCGCTGTGGCTCGCAAGTCTTTGCCAAACTCTTTGGTAGCGATAAAAAAACCTTTCCATATCAATTTGATACTCCTGTAGAAGTGGGCCAAAAAGTAACGCTCTCATTAGATGATTCGCATCTAGTCAAACATGCTTTTGCCGTATACATGCTGCCTTTATTTTTAGGATTAACGCTTGCATTTATTAGTGCCGAATTACTACTTTTAGCGCAGGGATGGCAAATATTATTCGCCGCTTTGGGCGGTGTAGGAGGTTACTTTTTAGCTAAAAGCAAAGTAAAAACACTCAGGCATGATGTAAAAGTGATAAAAATTCATCCAATTAGCCTTCCTTTAACGCAAATAGATGGTGATTAAGGCCAATTAAATGTAAAATTGCCGTTTTATACCAGAGTAACTTGGAAATACAGGGTAAAAAGGCAATCAAAATTTGATTATCTAAAGCGCATTTAGCCACTTATATAGCACTTATACCCAATAAGTATTTTCAAGTCACTCAGGTGTTCGTACTTAGCCTATTAAAATAGAAGTTTAGAATCCAGTTTATGAAGCATATCCGTAATTTTTCGATCATCGCCCATATTGACCATGGTAAATCGACCCTTTCAGATCGTTTGATCCAGGTTTGTGGTGGCTTAACAGACCGCGAAATGCAAAAGCAAGTGTTAGATTCAATGGACATCGAGCGTGAGCGCGGTATTACCATTAAAGCGCAAAGTGTAACGCTTAACTACACTGCTAACGATGGCGAAACCTACCAACTTAACTTTATCGATACACCAGGGCACGTTGACTTTACTTATGAAGTTTCTCGCTCTTTAGCGGCATGTGAAGGTGCGCTTTTAGTTGTTGATGCCGGACAAGGTGTTGAAGCACAAACGCTGGCAAACTGTTATACCGCCATCGAAATGGATTTAGAAGTAATCCCTGTTTTAAATAAAATAGATTTACCGCAAGCCGATCCGCTTCGTGTAGCAGAAGAAATTGAAGACATTATTGGTATTGATGCCCTAGACGCTGTGCAATGTAGTGCAAAAACAGGTGTTGGTATTGCTGAAGTACTTGAAATGATTGTAAAGGATATCCCACCACCGGTAGGTGAAAAAGATCAACCTTTACAGGCGCTTATTATTGACTCGTGGTTTGACCCATACCAAGGTGTTGTATCACTAGTACGTATTAAGCACGGTGAACTACGTGCCGGCGACAAAATAAAAATAATGTCGAACGAGCAAGTACATACAGCTGATCACGTGGGTATTTTTACCCCTAAACAAACCAACACGGGTATTTTACGTACCGGCGAAGTAGGGTTTGTTATTGCCGGTATTAAAGAAATACACGGCGCCCCAGTTGGCGATACGATTACGCATCAAAAAAATGCGGCACCAGTGCGTTTACCAGGCTTTCAAAAAATTAAGCCGCAAGTATATGCAGGTATGTTCCCAATTGCCTCTGATGATTATGAATCGTTTCGCGATGCACTTAATAAACTAAGTTTAAATGATGCGTCGTTATTTTTTGAACCTGAAAATTCAACAGCACTGGGTTTTGGTTTCCGCTGTGGCTTTTTAGGTATGCTACACATGGAAATTATTCAAGAGCGTTTAGAGCGTGAATACGATATTGATTTAATTACCACGGCACCTACTGTAATCTACGAAGTAGTAACCAAAGAAGGTACGAGTCAAATTGATAACCCGTCTGACTTACCGGCGGTTAATGATATTGTTGAAATCCGCGAACCAGTAGTAGAGGCAAACATACTTGTACCGCAAGAGTTTTTAGGTAGCGTTATTACTTTGTGTGTAGAAAAACGTGGTATGCAAACTAAAATGAGTTATCACGGCAAGCAAGTCGCTGTAACTTATGAGCTACCTATGGCTGAAGTGGTTATGGACTTTTTTGATAAATTAAAGTCAACCAGTCGTGGTTTTGCATCGCTTGATTACAACTTTAAGCACTTTCAAACATCAGACATGGTACGTGTTGATATACTTATCAATGGTGAACGTGTTGATGCGCTCGCTATAATTGTTCACCGCGACAGTGCACAATCACGCGGCCGCCAACTTGCTGATGCGTTAAAAGAGCTTATTCCGCGTCAAATGTTTGATATTGCGATTCAAGCTGCAATAGGACAACATGTTATTGCGCGTACCACGGTTAAGCAATTACGTAAAAATGTAATCGCTAAGTGTTACGGTGGTGATGTGAGCCGTAAGAAAAAGCTACTGCAAAAGCAAAAAGATGGTAAAAAACGAATGAAGCAATTGGGTAACGTAGAAGTACCGCAAGAAGCGTTTCTAGCTATTTTGAAAGTTGGTAAATAAAAACAAAGGATTATAGATGGCTGGTTATTTCTCAGTTTTATTGGTGTTATTAACGTTAGGCTCAGGTTTAATATGGTTAATTGACCACCTAATGTATGCGCCAAAAAGGCAAGAGCGTTTGGCGCTTGCCCAAACATCTGCCGGTGGCCAGCTTGATGAAGAAACAGCGGCGTTAATAGCACCTGAGCCGGCAATTACAGAAACTGCAAAATCGATTTTTCCGATGATTGCAGCTATTACTATTTTTAGGTCGTTTATTTTTGAGCCTTTTCAAATACCGTCAGGTTCAATGATGCCAACCTTGTTGGTGGGCGACTTTATTTTAGTACAAAAGTACTCGTACGGGATTAAAGACCCGGTATGGCGTAGCCAGCTTGTAGATGTAGGCGAGCCTGAACGCGGCGATATTGTTGTTTTTAAATACCCGTTAGATGAGCGAGTAGATTATATAAAACGTGCTATTGGTTTACCGGGCGATAAAATTGTTTATCGTGATAAGCGTTTATATATTCAACCTAATTGTAAAGAAGGCGAGACCCAGCAGGGTGACCTACTTTGTAATGAGTTTAATAAAATTGATTTTAAATTAATTAACGATAATGAGTTTAAACAAGGCCAAATGTCGCTTGCCCGAGTAAATGAAGATTTAACGACACTCAAGCACGACATTTTAATCAACCCACGCGCACCTGAACGTAAAGGGCGTTACTATCAGCAACCTGGGACTCCTTCGGATGAATGGACTGTACCAGCTGGTCATTATTTTATGATGGGTGATAACCGCGACAACAGCCAAGATAGTCGCTTTTGGGGCTTTGTACCAAAAGAAAACTTGGTGGGTAAAGCTGTCTTTATATGGATGAGTTTTGAATTTGAGAATGGCCCAGATGATGTTTTACCAGGATGGGTTCCAACTGGTGTTCGTTTTGAACGCCTAGGTAATATTCAGTAACAATGAAAAAAAATGTAACAGAATTATATAAACGAATTGGCTACGAATTTGCTGATCAAGGTTTACTTGAACAGGCAATGACGCACCGCAGTCATAAAGGTCAACACAACGAACGCTTAGAGTTTTTAGGCGATTCAATTTTGAGCTTTGTTATTGCCAATGCTTTGTACGACAAATTTCCAAAAGCGCGTGAAGGCGATTTAAGCCGTATGCGCTCTACGCTTGTGCGTGGCCAAACACTTGCTGAATTTGGGCTAGAGTTTGGTTTAGGTGACTACTTGCGCCTTGGGCCGGGTGAGTTAAAAAGCGGTGGTTTTCGTCGTGAATCAACATTAGCTGATGCTGTAGAAGCCATTATAGGGGCTGTGTTTTTAGACTCAAACATAGACCGCTGTGGCGAGCTGATTTTAGCGTGGTACGAATCTCGACTTGATGCTATTTCACCAGGGCTTAATCAAAAAGATCCTAAGACCTTGCTGCAAGAGTATCTACAAGCGCGTAAGTTATCTTTACCGGGCTACACCGTTGTTGATACCAAAGGTCAAGCGCACAATCAAACGTTCACGGTTGAATGTATAGTTGAAGGTATGGATAGCATTATTTCTGTTGGTAGCTCGCGCCGTAAAGCCGAACAAAAAGCTGCCGAAAAAGCATTGAAGATACTAAAAAATGAATCTTGATACCTTAATACAGCCTCATGAAGGTGATATTGATACGTTTTGTGGCATGGTTGCCATTGTTGGCCGCCCTAATGTAGGTAAATCAACATTGCTTAATGAAATCATTGAGCAAAAAGTAAGTATTACCTCGCGCAAGCCACAAACAACTCGCCACCGTATTATGGGGATTCATACAGAAGGGCAACACCAAGCTGTTTATATTGATACGCCGGGCTTACACGTTGAAGAAAAGCGCGCTATTAACCGCTTAATGAACCGTGCTGCATCGAGTTCAATTGGTGATGTAGAGCTTATTATTTTTGTTGTTGAGGGCACTCACTGGAATGCCGATGACGAAATGGTATTTAATAAAGTATCGCAAAGTGGTAAGCCTGTTTTACTTGTTATTAATAAAATAGACCAAGTAAAAGACCGCGATTTAGTATTACCGCATATGAAGATGCTTGGCGACAAATTTGATTTTGTGGGCATTATGCCGGTATCGGCAACACAAGGCAAAAACGTTGATTTAATTAAAGCCGAAGTGACTAAACGCTTACCACCGTGCGAATTTTACTTTCCTGATGACTATGTAACCGACCGCTCAATGCGTTTTATGGCGGCAGAAGTTATTCGTGAAAAGCTAATGCGCTTTATGGGCGAAGAGCTGCCGTATTCTGTTACTGTAGAAATTGAGCAGTTTAAATGGCAAGAAAACGGTGTTTGGCATATCAACGGGTTAATTCTTGTTGAGCGTGAAACCCAAAAACGCATGGTAATAGGTAACAAAGGCGAAAAGCTTAAAGTGATTGGCCGTGAAGCCCGTAAAGACCTTGAAGAAATGCTCGATAACAAAGTGTTTTTAGAGCTTTGGGTTAAAGTTAAATCGGGTTGGGCAGATGATGAGCGTGCCTTAAGAAGTTTAGGCTATGGCGAAGATTAACCTGCATTTAACCAACTAATATGGATAGCGACTTCTACACAGCGTACCTATTACATCGGCGTCCTTATAGCGACTCCCAAGTAATGCTCGATATGCTGGTAGAAGGCGTAGGCCAGCTTAGAATGCTAGCCAGAGTGAGTGGTCGCCAGGCCACTAAACACAAAGCACAATTACAGCCTTTTCAGGCACTGCTTGTTCATTACAGTGGCAAGTACGATTTAAAATACATTAATAAATTTGAGCTACATGGTAATCCTTTATATTTAACAAAGGATAAGCTTTACTGTGGCTTTTATTTAAATGAGCTGACTAACCGCATTGTGCCGGTAAACGAGCCACTTGAACAAGTGTTTGAGCTCTACAAAACTCACCTAGAGAACTTAAATAGCGATGTCGACTTACAGTCGGTCCTGCGCTCATACGAATTTCAATTATTAGAGTTGTTGGGCTATGGCGTCGACTTTAGCTTTGATGCCAGTGGTGAGCCAATTGAAGAAAGACAAACGTATAGTTACTTTCCTGAGTTGGGTTTTTTGATGCAACAAGATACGCGCTCAGGGTTTAGCGGCGCGCAGCTCAAAGCGATTGCTAATCATGATTTTAGCCAAAGCGATGTACTCTATATGGCAAAACAATTAAGCCGTTATTTACTAAAACCTTTACTGGGTAATAAACCATTAAAAAGCCGTGAATTATTTATGGCCTCTCAATAAACATATTTTACAGGTAACAAAATGAAAGACATTCTTTTAGGCGTAAACGTTGATCATATTGCAACGCTTCGCCAAGCGCGTGGTACATCATACCCAGACCCAGCACATGCAGCCAGTGTGGCAGAGCACGCCGGTGCAGATGGTATTACTATTCATTTGCGTGAAGACCGTCGCCATATTCAAGACCGCGATGTATACGTAATGGCTAAAACAATTCAAACGCGTATGAATCTTGAAACAGCGGTTACAGATGAAATGATTAATATTGCCCTTGAAGTAAAGCCTGAGTACGTATGTTTAGTACCTGAAAAACGTGAAGAGCTTACGACCGAAGGTGGCCTAGATGTGGCTGGTAACGTAGATAAAATTAAAGCGGCCACTAAAACACTAACTGATGCGGGTATTAAAGTGTCATTATTTATTGATGCCGATAAAGCACAGTTAGATGCAGCTAAAGCGTGTGGTGCACCATATGTAGAAATTCATACCGGCGCGTATGCAGATGCCACTAATGATGAAAATTTACACAAAGAGCTTGAGCACATACGAGAGGGTGTAAAATACGCGGCGAGCTTAGGCTTAATTGTAAATGCAGGGCATGGCCTTCATTATCATAACGTAAAACCAATTGCTGCAATGCCTGAAATTTATGAGCTTAACATTGGCCACGCTATTATTGCGCGCGCAGCTATTGATGGCCTTGAAAAAGCAGTACGCGACATGAAACGCCTCATGATTGAGGCAAGGTTATAAATTTAACCCCATGGTGGCACCATTTCATAGAAATACTTAATTAAGTAAAATGGTATTAAAACCTGTTAAAAGCGCATTTACTGCGCTTTTTTATTACGTGTTTTTTAGCGTTGATGCTCGGTAGCACTTGCATCTGTCATGAGGTTTTCCAGCTCATCCTGAAGCTCAAATAGTTCAGGCTCAACGTTATCTAGCACGCAATCACTTTTAAGTGAGGTTTCTATGGTTTCTGCCAGTGATTTAAGCTTAGGCACACCGGTATAACAGCACGCGCCATGGAATTTGTGGATAACACTTAATACCGTTTGGCAATCGTTTTGCTCAATAGCTTCGTTGAGCTGCGAGAGCGTCTCTGGCACACTTTGTAATAGCATATTGAGCATTTCCAGCGCCAGCTCACCTTTGCCCCCTGCACGTTGTAGCGCAAGCGACCAATCTAAGCAGTTACTTTCAAATGGAGCAGGGCTTTGTGATGTTACACTTTTAATTTTGTCGCGGCTTACGGGCGATTGCGGACTATGATCGCAAATAATTTGGCTCAGCATGTCCTCATCAATAGGCTTAGTTAAATAGCCTTTAAAGCCATCTTTTAATAGCTGCTCTTTTTCACTGTGCAGTGCATGCGCGGTTACCGCAATAATAGGTGTGTCTTCGTTTAAAGAAGACTCCTTAATAAGTTTACACGCGGTAATGCCATCCATAATCGGCATTTGTATGTCCATAAAAATAACATCGTACTTATGGCTTTTACTTAAGCTGTAGGCTTGCGAGCCATTATAAGCGGTGTCTATAAATTCAACTTGCTCTTTTAACAAGGTGCAAATAAGTTTTAAGTTTGCATCGTTGTCATCTACCACCAGTACTTTTAATGGTAATAATGTTTGGTCGCTTGGCTCAATATTTAAGGTTGGATGATCAAGGCGATAAGGCGCAGCCAGTACTTCACATAATTTACGATGATTAAGCGGCTTACTTAAGCACGCATCGGCGCCGCTGCCAATAAACGCTTCGCGCATATTATGCGAAACAGTATTGAGCATAAGGTATAAATAATCGCACGACTCGCGAACCATATTTACATAGCTCTTAAGTCGCTGCATATCATCTACCGATGCCATATCACCAATAATACAAATATCGTACTTGAACATTTTATGTTTGATGGCGTCTAAAAACGCTGCTTCATTAAAACAGGCGGTTACAACCGCTTCCCACTCGTTTAATACAGAAAGCACAGAGTGGTGCGTATGCTCGTGTGGCTCTAGGTATAATATGCGTTTACCAATAAGTGATTTAGAAGGTAAGTCGTTACTAAAGGTATGATCAGGCAACCTAAACACACCATTAAAGGTAAAACAGGTGCCGCTTCCCGGGGCTGAATTTAGCGTTATTCGGCCATTCATAGCCTCTACAATGTGTTTGGTAATAATGAGACCTAAACCAGTGCCGCCAAATTTACGGGTAATGGAGGAATCTGCTTGGCCAAATGCAGTAAATAACGCATCTTGCTTATCCATTGGAATACCCACACCGGTATCGGTTACTGATACTAAAATAGAGGCGCGGTCTTCATCTAATAAGCGGTAGCTTATATCAACTTTTATAGAGCCTTTTTCAGTAAACTTAATGGCATTACTTAACAAGTTAATAAGAACTTGTTTAAGGCGAGTGGGGTCACCGGTTAAATCATCAGGCACTTGTGGGTTGATATAAATAGATAGCTCAAGTTGTTTTTCATGCGCCGAGGGAGCTAATAATGTCATAACCTCGTTTACGCTATCGCGTAGTTGAAACTGGATTGATTCAAGCTCCATTGCGCCTGCTTCAAGTTTAGAAAAATCTAAAATATCGCTAATAATCGTCAATAAACTATTGGCAGAAAGCTCTATGGTATCGAGGTAGTCTTTTTGATGTTTATTTAAAGGTGTTTTATACAATTGGCGCGTAAAGCCAATAACCCCATTAAGCGGGGTGCGTAACTCGTGACTCATTTTAGCTAAAAAGTCGGACTTAACGCGGTTAGCATCTTGCGCCTCTTTTTTGGCCATGGTTAGCTGAATATTTGAGGTTTCGTATTGCTCTAGGGTTTCGCGGTAATCACTCGTGGCCTGATCAATATTTTTCTGCATTTCGTCTTTTTGCATAACCATAGTGTGGGCTATGGTATTAAGCCCTTCACGCAAAAGTTCAAATTCGCCCATCATGGTGTCGTTTAAACCCGTGTCTCTTTTACCTTCAACTAGTTTGTCGGTAGCAAGTACTAACTTATTAAGCGGGTTCATAAACATACGGCTAAGCTTAAGCGCTAAAATAGATGCCAATATTATTGAAAATAAAATAACAATGCCGCTAATTAAAACCGCTCGTTGCTGGCCTATAATCGCTTGGTCTTTATTAAGCTGTAAAATAACGGTGCCAAGCGGGGTTTGAAAATCATTAAGATCCCATTTTGATACCGGCGCAGAGTGATTAAAAATTGGAGTATAGAACGTGATTAACTCTTCTGATTTATTAATTTTTGTTGTGTGAAGATTTTCAATTTGTTCTTTTTGAGTTAGTTCATCAAACGAGCGATGATAGTTACTGGTCATAATAAGCTGATTGCTGGTATCAAAAATAGCAATCGATTTAATGGTTGGGGAGTGCTTATTGTGTGTGTAACTAATCAGACGGTTGAGCAGCTTTTTATTTTTTTCAAGTAAAGGCTGCTCTAAAGCAATTGCTAAGGGTTCAGATATTGAGCTGCCTTGCTGATATAAAATTTCATCAAGCTCAATGTAACGATTTATTGTAAAATAGCCGCCAAGTAACAAACCAATGATCACTGTGGGGATCAAGGTTAAGGTTAAAACAGAATCACGTAAGCCTAATTTGGTCATAATGGAAGCGTTATTATCATTATTAGTATGGATCGAGTATATACGGTTCATCGGCTATTCTCAAAGCATCTGATTTGCTTATACGTAATACAAAATTTAAGGTAATGCCGCATGGCGCAAATTTTTAAAGCAAAGAAAAAACCACTTAAACAGCAAACACTCACACTTAATATTACGGCCATGGATCATCAAGGGCGGGGCGTTGCCAAACACAATAATAAAGTGTGCTTTGTAAGCGGCGCTTTAATGAATGAAAAAGTAACGGCAAGCCTAATAGAAGATAAAGCCAAGTACAGTAGCGCAAAGCTGGTTAAGGTTATTAATCCAAGCGGTGCGCGCACGCAGCCTTTTTGTCAGCATTATAATCACTGTGGTGGTTGCCAGTTGCAGCACCTAGAAATAAATCAGCAAGTGGTTGAAAAGCAAAATGCAGTGACGCAACTGTTTCAAAAATTTGCCAAATTAAGCGACTTAAATTGGCAAGCGCCTCTTTTAAGTAAGCCCACTCATTACAGACGCAGTGCCCGTATTGCCGTAATGTATGATAAAGCCGCTAAAAAAATGCGAGTTGGGTATCGTGCGCCTAGCTCTAAAAATGTGATTAGTATTGAGCAATGTGATGTGCTTAGTAAGGCATTTACTAACGTATTTAGTATTTTTGAAACGCTTATTAATCACTATAAAGCGCTACACAGTATAAGTCATTTGCAGTTGTGCCAAAACGAGGCTGGGAACTTTATTGTTATTCGCCATACTAAAGCGATACCAGATGAAGCCAAAAGCTATATACAAGAAGCAGCAAACGCACAGCAATGGTTAATTACTTGGCAAGACAACAGCGATGTTATAGAGCAAGCTCATTTGCCTACGCCGTATTATTTTTTAGAAAAGTTTAATTTAAAGTTTGAATTTGGCCTTGGTAATTTTATTCAAGTAAATGATGAAGTTAACCAAGCTATGTTAGCTCAGTCGGTAAATTGGCTTAACTTGCAAGGAAACGAGCAAGTATTGGATTTATTTTGTGGTATTGGTAACTTTTCATTAGTGCTAGCCCAGCATGCTAAATCGGTTATTGGAGTAGAAGGGGTTGCATCGGCGGTTGCAATGGCGACGCAAAATGCGCAAACTAACTCTATCACTAATGCGCACTTTCATTGTTTTGATTTAACGCAAAAAATTGAAACAGCACAATGGTTTAATAAGGCGCTAGACGTATTAGTTTTAGACCCTTCTCGCACAGGTGCTATGGCTGTTTTAGAGCAACTACCTTTAAAGCAGTTTAAAACCATTTTATATGTCTCTTGCGATCCTGTTACTTTAGCCCGTGACAGTGCAATTATTTCGCAAGCAGGCTTTGAAGTTACTAAAATTGGGCTAATGAATATGTTTCCACATACAGGACACATAGAAACAATGGCGTTATTTCAACGGAGGTAAAGCGTTTTATGGTCGCTACACGTCAATCACATCAGCAGGACGACACAGGTGACTTTGCTACTAGCCTAAAACAGTTAGCGTTATCGCAAGAGAAAATAACGCTGCTAAACAAAGCGCAAGCATTGTGTGTTACATGTGACAACCAAGCACGGCAAAACACGGCCATAGAAATGGTCGAGATTTTAGCCGAGCTAAATTTAGATGCAGAATCTCTCGCAACCGCGTATCTCACGCATTACTACTTAAACGGCTTAGTAGACCTTGAAACCGTAGAAGCACAACTTGGCAAAAATGTAGCCATGCTTTTAACAGGGGTTGCGCAAATGGCTGCTATTAGTACTTTATCGCACCAAGGTAAAGGCACTATGCAGGTAGATAACATTCGTAAAATGTTACTTACCATGGTTGAAGATGTGCGCGCTGTGGTGATTAAACTTGCTGAGCAAGTGTGCCATTTACGCAATGTAAAAAATGGCGATGAAGAAGAGCGTGTTATTGCCGCTAAAGAAACCGCCGATATTTTTGCCCCGTTAGCAAACAGGTTAGGTATAGGCCAGCTTAAGTGGGAACTAGAAGATTTATCGTTTAGGTATTTACACCCCGACACCTATAAAAGCATTGCTAAACAACTTGATGACAAACGTCTTGCCCGCGAAGCCTATATGGAAGATATGGTTGCGCAAGTAAAAGCTCACTTAAACGAAGCCGGTATTGAGGCGCAAGTGTATGGCCGCCCTAAGCACATTTACAGCATTTATAAAAAAATGCAGCAAAAAAACTACGAGTTTGATCAGCTGTTTGATATTAGAGCCATGCGAATTGTTGTAGAGCGCCTGCAAGATTGTTACGGCGCGCTAGGTATTGTGCACACTAATTGGCGCCACCTTAATAAAGAGTTTGACGACTACGTTGCCACACCTAAGCAAAATGGCTATCAATCAATTCATACCGTGGTATTTGGCCCTGAAGGGAAAACCGTTGAAATACAAATACGCACCAGCGAAATGCACCAAGATGCAGAGCTAGGCGTAGCCGCGCACTGGATGTACAAAGAAGGCGCTTTACCTGGGCGTGGCTCAGGCTATGAGCAAAAAATTAGCTGGTTGCGCAAATTACTGCAATGGCAAGAAGAAGTGGTTGATGGGGGCGATTTAGCCGAAGAGCTTAAAAACCAAGTTGTAGAAGACCGCGTTTATATATTTACCCCAAGTGGCGATATCATCGATTTACCTGTTGGCGCTACACCGCTTGATTTTGCTTACTACATTCACTCAAATGTAGGGCACCGCTGTATAGGGGCTAAAGTATTTGGCAAAATAGTGCCGTTTACACATCAGCTATCAACGGGCGATCAGGTAGAAATTCTCACGCAAAAGCAGCCTAATCCAAGCCGCGATTGGCTAAATCCATCGCTTGGTTACATTAAATCGTCGCGTGCAAGGGCTAAAATCCATCATTGGTTTAAACAGCTCGACCGCGATAAAAACTTAAGCGCCGGTAAAGAGATTCTAGATAACGAACTACAAAAGCTAGATTTAACCTACAAAGATTTAGACCCAGCCATTAAGCGCTTTAATTTTAAAGAACTAGATGACTTAATGGTTGCCATAGGTGCCGGCGATGTTCGCTTAAACCAAATGCTTAACTTTGTCAGTGATCGTACTGAAGAAGAACCCGTTATTCGTTTTAAAGCGCCAAGTAAAGTAACTGGCGATAAAAACGGCATTGTGGTTGATGGTGTAGGCAGCTTAATGAGCCACGTTGCTAAGTGTTGTCGCCCAGTACCTGGCGATAAAATAATTGGCTATATTACACAAGGCCGTGGCATTGGGGTACACCGCGAAGATTGCGATTCATTTAACAACTTAAAAGAGCAGCACCCAGAGCGTGTTATATCGGTTAGTTGGTCAGATGAAATAAACGGCTCTTATGCGCTAAGTATAAAAATAGAAGCAAGCGATCGCTCAGGTTTAATTCGCGATATTAGCTCTGTACTGGCTAACGAAAAAGTAAATGTGATCAACATGAACGTCAATACTGTTGGGGCCGATCAGTTAGCGGTATTTACTATGCAAATAGAAGTGCATGACCTATCGGGCACAAACCGGGTTTTGTCAAAGCTGCATCAAATTGAAGGTGTGCACAGTGCCAAGCGAAACCAATAAAATGGCAAACAGTAACGCCCTTGAGCAACTACTCGATATTATGGCGTTGCTTCGCGATCCTACCGACGGTTGCCCGTGGGATCGCAAGCAAAATTTTAAATCGATTGTACCGCACACGCTAGAAGAAGCCTTTGAAGTGGCCGATTGCATAGAGTCGGGTAATTTAAACGAGCTTAAAAATGAGCTGGGTGATTTACTGTTTCAAATAGTTTTTTACGCACAACTTGCTAAAGAGCAGGAGCTATTTGATTTTAACGACGTGGTTAGTGAGCTAAATAGTAAACTTACCCGCCGTCACCCCCATGTTTTTAACACTAAGCAAGTATTAACCGACGAGCAATTAGCAAAGCAATGGCAAGCAATTAAAGCACAAGAGCGTGCAGCAAAAGTACAGCCAAGCAAAGCCTCACTTTGGCAAGATATACCCATCAATATGCCAAGCCTAACTAAAGCTAAAAAAATTCAGCAGCGTGTTGCCGCACTTGGTTTTGATTGGCCAAGCTACCACGGGGCACTTGATAAAGTAAGTGAAGAAGTACTTGAAGTAAAAGAAGCGCTTGAGCACGACCCTTCATCCGATCATACCGCAGAAGAAATAGGCGACTTATTATTTGCCACAGTAAATGTGGCTCGCCATGTTAAACGCGACCCAGAGCAACTACTCAGACAAGCCAACGATAAGTTCTCGGCGCGCTTTGAAAAAGTGCAAGGTTATTTAATTGCAAAAGGTAAAAGTTTAGACAGCGCAACGCTTGACGAAATGGAAGAAGCATGGGAAGCCATTAAAAAAGCGAAATAAGATTAGCTCAGTACAACCTAATGTTAATCAACGAACATTTTTTGTGCGTCTAAACGCTATTTTTAGCTGGATTGCTCAACGCTGTTTTGGTACAATTTCGCCCCGTCTTGATGATATACCCAGAGTCTCTTTCTCGGGTGTTATATTCCTTTTAATTCCTGATATTCTAGGGTTCGCATGAGTACAAAATTTATCTTCGTTACTGGCGGGGTTGTTTCTTCGTTGGGTAAAGGTATTGCAGCAGCGTCATTGGCAGCTATTTTAGAGGCCCGCGGTTTAGATGTTACCATTTTAAAGCTGGATCCTTACATAAACGTTGACCCAGGCACAATGAGCCCAATTCAACACGGTGAAGTATACGTTACAGAAGACGGCGCCGAAACGGATCTTGATTTAGGTCACTACGAGCGTTTTATTCGCACCAAAATGACCAGCCGCAATAACTTCACACAAGGGCGAGTGTACGAAGATGTACTACGTCGTGAGCGCCGTGGTGAATACTTAGGTGCAACCATTCAGGTTATTCCACACATCACAAATGACATTAAGCAACGTGTATACGACGGTGCTGAAGGTCATGATATTGCGATTGTAGAAATTGGTGGCACAGTAGGTGATATTGAATCACAACCATTTATTGAAGCAATTCGTCAGTTAGGTACAGAAATTGGCCGCGAACGTGCGCTATTTATTCACCTAACGCTAGTGCCATTCTTAGGCCCTGCAGGCGAAGTGAAAACAAAACCAACACAGCACTCAGTTAAAGAGTTACGCTCTGTAGGTATTCAGCCAGATATTCTTATTTGTCGCTCAGACCGTAAATTGCCTAACAATGAACGTGCAAAAATTGCATTGTTCACAAACGTTGAAGAAAAAGCGGTTATTTCGCTTCCTGACGTAGACAGCATTTACAAAATTCCTGCGCTATTAAAATCACAAGAGCTAGATAACTTTGTGTGTCGTCGTTTCCACCTTGACGCACCAGAAGCTGATTTAGTTGAATGGGAACAAGTACTTTATCAAGAGTCTAACCCGACTGGCGAAGTAACGATTGGTATGGTTGGTAAGTACATTGAACTACCAGATGCATACAAGTCAGTTAACGAAGCACTAAAACATGCAGGTCTTAAAAACCGTTTAACCATTAATATTGAATACGTTGACTCGCAAGACTTAGAAAGCAAAGGGGTAGAACTTCTTTCTCATCTAGACGCTATTTTAGTACCAGGTGGTTTTGGCGGCCGTGGTGTTGAAGGTAAAATTTTAGCAGCTAAGTATGCCCGTGAAAACAAAGTACCTTACCTAGGCATTTGTTTAGGTATGCAAGTAGCGCTTATTGAATATGCACGTAATGTTGCAGGTTTAACCGACGCTAACTCAACTGAGTTTAATATTCACTCAAAAGCGCCAGTAGTGGGCTTAATTACCGAGTGGTTAGATGCTGAGGGTAACATTGAAATACGTGATGAAAAATCTGATTTAGGTGGCACCATGCGTTTAGGCGCACAAAAATGTCACTTAACGCCGGGTTCTAAGGTGCACGAAGTGTATGGCAATACAGAAATTATTGAACGTCACCGTCATCGCTACGAAGTAAACAACAACTTTGTAGAGCAATTAGAGCAAGCAGGCTTAAGCTTTACCGGTTTATCAGAAGATAAAAAACTAGTAGAGATCATCGAAAACAAAGATCACCCATGGTTTATTGCCGCGCAATTCCACCCGGAATTTACGTCAACACCACGTGATGGTCACCCGTTATTTGAAGGGTTTGTAGCAGCTGCTCATACTCATCAAAAAACGTCTTCGTAATTAAAAAAAGCCGTGCATATTGCACGGCTTTTTTGTCTAAAGGGCTGACTAAAAGATATAAAACGTAGTAAAGTTAGCTGAACTCACCATTTTGGGAATATAGAGGAATCAAGATGTCAGAAATCGTAAAAGTAATTGGTCGCGAAATTATGGACTCGCGTGGTAACCCTACTGTTGAAGCTGATGTATATTTAGCTGATGGTTCTTGGGGCCGCGCTGCCGCTCCTTCAGGTGCATCAACAGGTACTCGCGAAGCACTAGAGCTACGTGATGGTGACAAAGCCCGTTACTTAGGTAAAGGCGTATTAAACGCAGTTGGTTTTATTAACAACGAAATTGCGGATGCGCTAAAAGGCCAAAATGCATTAGAGCAAAGTGCTGTAGATAAAGTAATGCTAGATTTAGATGGCACCGAAAATAAAGAAAAACTAGGTGCAAATGCTATCTTAGCGGTATCACTAGCAACTGCAAAAGCCGCTGCACAATTTAAAAAAGTTGAGCTTTACGAGCATATCGCAGACTTAAACGGTACACCAGGTGTTTACTCAATGCCGTTACCTATGATGAACATCATCAACGGTGGTGAGCATGCAGATAACTCTGTAGATATTCAAGAATTTATGATCCAACCTGTTGGCGCTGAAAACTTCCGCGAAGGCCTACGTATGGGCGCTGAAGTATTCCACAGCCTTGCTAAAGTATTAAAAGCAGACGGCCACTCTACAGCGGTAGGTGATGAAGGTGGTTTTGCACCAAACCTTGCATCAAACGAAGCGGCACTTGCTGCTATTAAAACAGCTGTAGCAAACGCAGGTTACGAGCTAGGTAAAGATATTACACTGGCTATGGACTGTGCAGCATCTGAGTTTTACGACAAAGAAGCAAACATTTACGATCTAAAAGGTGAAGGCAAAAAGTTCACTTCAGAAGAGTTTAACTACTTCTTAAAAGATTTAACTGAGCAATACCCAATTGTATCTATTGAAGATGGCTTAGATGAGTCAGATTGGGATGGCTTTGCACACCAAACTAAATTAATGGGCGATAAAATCCAATTAGTAGGCGATGATTTATTCGTAACTAACACAAAGATTTTAAAACGCGGTATTGATAACGGTATTGCTAACTCAATCCTAATTAAATTTAACCAAATTGGTTCACTAACTGAAACGTTAGCAGCAATCAAAATGGCTAAAGATGCAGGCTTTACAGTTGTTATTTCGCACCGTTCTGGCGAAACAGAAGATGCAACTATTGCTGATTTAGCGGTAGGTACTGCTGCAGGCCAAATTAAAACAGGTTCATTGAGCCGTTCTGACCGTGTTGCTAAGTACAACCAACTTCTTCGTATTGAAGAAGCGCTAGGTTCTAAAGCACCTTACAACGGTCTTAAAGAAGTTAAAGGTCAGTAATTCTATTCTATATAGAATCTTAATTTAATTTTAGATAATAAAATCCTCGCTAATGCGGGGGTTTTTTATGCCTGATAATTTATTAAAGAGATGAGAATGCTTTGTAGGCGTTAAGCTTGCTGACGCGCGCACGCAGTGCGAAAAGAGGGTACAAGAAAAGCGAAAACTCTTTATTTAAACCTCAAATTGTTTTATTAAAAAAGGCGAAATATCTTGTAGGCGTTAAGCTCGCTGACTCGCGCAAGTAGTGCGAAACAGGATTTGCTTAACTCATAATATTTTCTGCACAGCTCAGAGCTGAAACTGCTGCTTTAAAATAGCCCCTGTAAAACTGGTTTTTAAATAAAAACCACGCGGTAAGGTTTTTATTGTTTGCCCATTTGGGCCAATAGCATCGGTAACCACTTTGCTATTAGCGGCTTTAGGCCTAATTTGAATGGCATCACCTAAATGGCCCGATATTTCATCAACTCGCCCAAGCGCTATTAACTCCATTTGTTCTTCCCAGTCTCGTTGTAGCAACGCATCTTGCTCAGGCGTAGGCTGCCATAAAAAACCACTGCCTATGGTTCTATCAAAAGGCGTAATATCGCGCTCACTCAATATAGGCAGCCATAAAACATGATTGAGTTTTTTACGCACAGCGCTTGTATGCCACGTCATGCCGGTTACGTTTATAAGGGGGGTAACCGACACAAAAGTGGTTTCTAAGGGTTTTCCTTTATACGAAATAGGCAGTGTTTTTAATTCAACGCCTAAATCTTCAAAGTCGGGGAGGGGTTTTGAGCCTGCAGTAGCGCCTAACACGTATTCAATAAGTTGCCCGGTCCAGCCTTTTTCGCGTAATAGGTCGTCAGGGGTTTTAAAGCTGTATTGAGAGGCTAATTGCCCTAATGTTAAACCAGCAATAGCGTTTACGCGTTGCATTAAGTCATTAATTGAATGGGGTTTTGTTGGTCGCATGCTACTCATTTACCTTGAATAATTAACAGTGCCATGATAGCAAAACCCCCGTAAGGTGGATATCTTTGCTTTTGGTTGTTTTTTATACGCACTGTGTTTGGCGTAATTTTGCACACCCCAAAAAGTCACAGTTTAACTGTAAGTGACTGACTAGCTTTAATATTTTCAATTAACTCATTCAGCTTTAATTAAGTTAGCAAATTCTATATGGGATAAATACAACTATATAAACATGTTTATCCACAGAATCTGTGGAGAAAGCGAGTTTTTAGATCTGCTATTGTGGACTTGTTTGCAAAATAGCCTTGTTTATTAAAAGTTATACACAAGCTGTGAGTAAATAGCACTAAACATAATAATCAAGGCATAGCTTAGCTTTTTTTGCTAAAAGTTGCGTGAATTAAGGGTTATTTTATCCTTGTAATTACTCAGTGCTCATTTAACGTTAAGTCGTTATGCACAGTGTAAATAGTAAACGTGCGATTAGGGCGTGATGACTTTGGGGATAATAGTGTTTGCCGAATTGCAGCTAATGTGGAACAATCATTAAAAATCGACTTACAAATGAGGCACTAAGGTGATTGATGCCGAAGGTTTTCGTGCCAATGTCGGAATTGTAATTTGCAATAATCAGGGGCAGGTTTTTTGGGCTAGACGTTACGGTCAACATTCTTGGCAATTTCCCCAAGGCGGTGTTGATGACGGAGAAACACCCGAACAAACCATGTACCGTGAATTACACGAAGAAGTAGGTTTGCGACCAGAAGATGTAGAAATAGTTGCAAGCTCAAAACATTGGTTACGCTATAAATTACCCAAGCGATTAATTCGCCGCGACTCTAGTCCGGTGTGTATTGGGCAAAAACAAAAATGGTTTTTATTAAAACTGCGTTGCAAAGATGAAGATGTAAACTTGCTTAAAACACATCATCCCGAGTTTGATGATTGGCGCTGGGTGAGTTATTGGTACCCAGTAAGGCAAGTGGTATCGTTTAAGCGCGATGTATACAGACGGGTGATGAAAGAGTTTGCACCGTTTGCAATGCCTTTTAATAAAAGAGAACATCATAAAGAACAGTGGCGACACAAAAGGTAGTAGCATAATTATAAAATAAGGAGCAGGTAATGCTGGCAACACTTAGAACTATTGCTGAGTCTGTTTCGCAACAAGCGAATTTAGACAGTGCCTTAGTGTGCTTTGTGAAAATGGTTAAAGAGGCCATGAAAACCCAGTGCTGCTCTATTTATTTTGCCGACTACAGCCAAGATAACTTTGTACTTATGGCAACCGAAGGCCTTAACCCCGACGCCGTAGGTAAGTTTAGAATTGGCTTTACCGAAGGGCTTGTAGGTTTAGTAGCCCAGCGTGAAGAGCCCATTAATATAGCTTTTGCAAAATCCCATCCGCGTTTTAAGCTCTCCCCCGAAGTAAACGAAGAAGGTTACAATGCCTTTTTGTCTGTGCCTGTGGTGCATCAAAAAAAGGTATTGGGCGTTATTGTTGTACAACAAAAAATGGCGCGGGTTTTTAGCCAAGACGAAGAGTCGTTTTTAATTACCCTTTCAGCGCAGCTAGCCTCGCAACTTGCGCATGCCGAAATAAAAGAGCTTTTACGCCAAGACGAATCATCACACCAAACCTCAGTGCTCAAAGGGGTGTCGAGTGCCCCAGGTATTGGGATTGGCCAAGCCTTTGTGGTACTGCCCAAGCTTGATTTTAAATCTATAGAGCTAAAAAAAGATCCCGATAGCGCCGAGCAGCGCCGTTTGTTTACACAAGCCGTTGCTGCCACCCGCAAAGAATTTAATACCCTGTCTATGACCTTGAGTGACTCAATCCCGCGTGAAGCACTCGCGGTATTTGATGTATACCAACAATTACTTGATGCGAAAAGTTTAGGCCACAACGTTGAGGTACAGTTACAAGAGGGCTGGTGTGCAAAAAGCGCCTTAAAAATTGTTATTGAGCGGCTTATTTCGCAGTTTAATGCCATGCAAGACCCCTACATTAAAGAGCGCGCAGTTGATGTAAAAGACATTGGTTTAAGGGTATTACACCACCTTGTAAACACAGAGCACGCAGTAAAAGATTACCCACCCAATACCATATTAATTGCGAATACCTTAACGCCCGCCATGCTGGCTGAAGTACCCAACGGGCATTTAGCCGGTGTAGTGAGTGTGAATGGCTCAGCCAATAGCCATGCCTCTATATTAACCCGAGCGATGGGAATACCGGCTATTTGGGGGATTGAAGATTTACCTTTATTGCAATTTGATGCTAAACCAATGATTTTAGATGCCTTTGCTGGGCGTTTATATATTTCTCCTTCGCAAGTGTTACTCGATGAATACGCACAGTTAAAGCACCAAGATAAACTACTCAATAATCGCTTTTTAGCAGAACAAAGTGCACAGTCGGTTACCTTAGATGGTGAGCAAATAAATTTAATGCTAAATGCAGGGCTTGAGCTTAATACCGAGCAAAGCAGTGCGCATATTTGCGATGGGGTAGGGCTTTATCGTACCGAAGCATGGTTTATGCAAAAGGGGCAATTTCCATCGCAAGCTGAGCAAGAAAACTGGTATAGGGAGGTGCTAAAAAGTTACCACCCAGCGCCAGTGGTTATGCGAACCCTAGATATTGGTGGCGATAAAGTTTTAGATTACTTTAATATCACCGAAGAAAATCCCTTTTTAGGGTGGCGCGGCATACGCATAAGCCTTGACCATCCAGAGCTATTTTTAGATCAGCTCAAAGCTATGTTAAAAGCAAACATGGGCTTAGGTAATTTAAAAATAATGCTGCCTATGATCAGCGGCACAGAAGAGGTAGACGAAGCGCTCCCGTTATTTGAACAAGCTTATTTTGAACTGGCAGAAAAACACCCAGAGCAAAACTTGGAGCGCCCAGAAGTGGGCATTATGCTTGAAGTACCCTCAAGTATATTTATGCTCGACGAGTGGGCTAAAAAAGTAGATTTTTGCTCAGTAGGCAGTAACGATTTAACGCAATACTTACTTGCTGTCGATAGAGCAAATGCGCGCGTGGCTCAGCTATTTAACCCATATCACCCCGGTGTGTTAAGGGTATTAAATAAAGTAGCGAATGAATGTAATAAACACCGTTTACCCTTTAGTTTATGTGGCGAGCTAGGCGGCGAGCCAGAGGGCGCTATTTTACTCATTGCCATGGGCTATAGGCATTTAAGTATGAACATGTCGTCGTTAACTAAAGTGAAGTGGATTTTAAGGCGCTTAAATATTAACGATATGCAGCAATTACTCGCAGAGTGCTTAGTGCAATCGAACGCTAAACAGGTACTGCGCTTAACGCGCAATTTTATGATTGAACACCAATTAGGCGATCTGTTTTATACCGCCAAATAATGCAGCGCTTAAAGATGCTATTAACTTTATAATCCTTTAATATAGGCGCACGAAAAGGTATTTGAGAACACTATGTATGACTTAGCTTTACTCGTGGCCAGTTGTGCGCTACTTGGCTGTGTAGTTGGCTTTTTAGCTGGGCTATTAGGGATAGGCGGCGGTTTAATTATTGTGCCTGTTTTAAGTGGCTTATTACTGATGTTTGACGTTACTTCACCTGATCACGTATTAGTTATTTCTATTGCAACATCGCTTGCCTCTATTTTATTCACTTCTACTTCTTCAGTCTTGGCTCATCATAAAAATGATAATGTGCCGTGGCAAATTGCACCGTGGGTTATGTCGGGTGTAGGCTTAGGCGCGTTAATAAGTGGCTTTGCCGCAAGTTTAATACCCGAACAAGCATTACGCAGCGTGTTTGCAATAAGTGTTGTATTTATTGCAGGCAGAATGGTGTTGGCATCACGTAGTAAATCGCTTAAAGAAAAACCGCTACCAAAAGGGATTATTTTAGGGAGCATTTCTGCTCTTATGGGCGCGCTTTCTGGTTTAATAGGTATTGGTGGCGGCGCACTTATTGCCCCTATGCTTAATTACTTTTCAGTTGATATGAAAAAAGCGATAGGCTGTGCATCAGCGAGCGGCATTGTTATCGCGCTATTTGGCTCTATTGGTTATATAAGCGCAGGCTGGCAGGTAACCGATTTAGCCCATGGGTTCGCAGGGTTTGTATACTTACCTGCATTATTTGGTATTGTAATAACATCGTGGTTTGTGGCGCCCTTAGGGGCTAAAGCAACTCATTATTTACCTGTTAATATAATAAAGAAAATTTTCGCGGTGTTGCTTGTGCTCATCGCACTTAAAATGGTTTTTAGCTAAAGGTTTATTTATGGCACTTGAGTTTCCTCAAATCGATCCAATAATTTTTTCTGTTGGACCGCTAAGCGTACGTTGGTACGGTTTAATGTATTTAATTGGTTTTGCGTTTGCGATGTGGTTTGCTAATCGTCAAGCCGAAAAACCAAACTCTGGTTGGACTAAAGAGCAAGTTAGCGACTTGCTTTTTTACGGCATGCTAGGGGTTATTTTAGGCGGCAGAATTGGCTATGTATTGTTTTATCAGTTTAGTTACTTTTTAGAAAATCCATTATATTTATTTAGAATTGACCAAGGCGGTATGTCGTTCCACGGCGGAACATTAGGGGTTATTACCGCTATTATACTATTTGCAAAAACCCGCAAAAAATCACTATTTGCAGTGGGAGATTTTGTGGTGCCGCTGGTTCCGGTAGGCTTATTAGCAGGGCGTATTGGTAACTTTATAAATGGCGAGTTATGGGGCCGCGTAAGCGATGTGCCATGGGCAATGGTATTTCCAACGGGTGGGCCGCTTGCGCGTCACCCATCGCAGTTATACGAAGCCTTTTTTGAAGGGCTAGTCCTGTTTTTAATTTTATTATGGTTTATTAAAAAGCCTCGCCCTGCAGGCAGTGTAGCCGGTGTGTTTTTATTAGGATACGGCGTATTTAGATTTTGTATTGAATACTTCCGCCAACCAGATGCGCAGCTTGGCCTATTTGCCGATTTTATCTCAATGGGTCAAATACTCTCGTTACCTATGATAATTGGTGGCCTAGGGCTATTAATTTGGGCGTACAAAAAACCGCAACCTGTAACCGCAGCAAAGGCATAGTAAGAACAGATCATGAAACAATATTTAAAATTATGTGAGCGCATCGTTGACGAAGGTGTATGGGTAGAAAACAAACGCACAGGCACGCGCTGCTTAACCGTTATTAATGCCGACTTAGAATACGATGTAGGTAATAATAAATTTCCTATGATCACCACTCGTAAAAGTTACTACAAAGCCGCTATAGCAGAGCTTTTAGGTTATTTACGAGGGTACGATAGCGCAGCGCAATTTCGCGATATAGGCTGTAAAACTTGGGATGCAAACGCAAACGATAATAACGCATGGCTAAATAACCCTAACCGCAAAGGCGAGGACGACATGGGCCGCGTTTATGGCGTGCAAGGGCGTAATTGGCAGCGCCCAGATGGCTCAACGCTCGATCAGCTTGCTAAAGTAATAAATAACTTAAAAAACGGGATTGATGACAGAGGTGAAATAATTACCTTTTATAATCCTGGTGAGTTTGAGCTTGGTTGCTTGCGCCCATGTATGCACACGCATACGTTTTCGCTGCTTGGCGACACGCTGTATTTAACATCGTATCAGCGCAGTTGCGATGTGCCGCTGGGCCTTAATTTTAATCAAATTCAGTGTTTTGTATTACTGGCATTGGTAGCGCAAATTACCGGCCATAAAGCAGGTAAGGCGTATCATAAAATTGCTAATGCGCATATTTACGAAAACCAGTTACCGTTAATGCGCGATGTACAGCTAACACGTGAGCCGTTTGACTCACCGCAATTAAATATTAACCCAAACATAAAATCACTAGAAGATATAGAAACATGGGTAACACGAGACGATTTTGAAGTAGTAGGCTATCAATGCCACGAACCAATCCAATATCCGTTTTCAGTATAATAAGATTAAGGAGAACAAGATGAAAGCAGTGATCCCAGTAGCAGGCCTTGGAACGCGTATGTTACCTGCCACAAAAGCTATCCCTAAAGAGATGCTCCCAGTGGTAGACCGCCCGCTTATTCAATATGTAGTAAATGAAGCGGTAGCAGCAGGCGTTAAAGAGATTGTACTTGTAACGCACTCAAGTAAAAACTCTATCGAAAACCATTTTGATACCAGCTTTGAGCTAGAAGCCACGCTTGAAAAACGCGTAAAGCGGCAATTACTTGCCGAAGTACAGGCAATTTGCCCTAAAGATGTGACCATTATTCACGTACGCCAAGGCGAAGCCAAAGGCTTAGGTCATGCAATTAACTGTGCAGCGCCAATTATTGGCAACGAACCTTTTGTGGTTATTTTGCCAGATGTAATTGTTGATGACGTAGAGAGCGACCTTAAAAAAGACAACCTAGCAGAGATGATCGCCCGTTTTGAAGAAACTAAGCACAGCCAAATTATGGTTGAGCCAGTACCAATGGACGAAGTAGACAAATTTGGTGTTGTTGATTTAGGTGACGTAGAGCTTCACCAAGGTGAAAGCTCGCCAATTATAAACATGGTAGAAAAACCGCCAGTAGATGAAGCACCTTCAAACCTATCTGTAGTAGGGCGTTATGTATTGAGCGAAAACATTTGGCCACTTCTTGCTAAAACGCCGCAAGGGGCTGGCAACGAAATTCAACTTACAGATGCAATTGCCATGCTAATGCAGCAAGAAAAAGTAGACGCGTACGCAATGAAAGGCCGCAGCCACGATTGCGGTAGCAAAATAGGCTACTTAAAAGCAACGATAGAGTTTGCTCTGCGCCGCGACGAGTTTGCAGATGATTTAAAAACATTTATTAAATCGTTAATTTAGTTTTTATTAAATTACCAACCAAGGCGCCTGTTTAGGCGCCTTTTTTAGTGCTAAATTATTAATACCAAAATAGGTAAGGCTTTACTTAATTTTAACGCCGCCAGTAATAAAGATGGTCTACGCTTAATTATGTTCTGAATTTGACTTGCGTTATATAGCAACATAACGTAATTTATATTGTAAATTTTATGTTAATTGGCATCAAGGTTGTATTAAAAGCCAAACTCACGGAAGGGTCATGTTAATTTTATCTATGCAGGTAAATTAGCGTGCGGGAGCAAAAATCGCTCATTTTTTAAATTGCTAAGTTAAACGCTTTCTTGTGAGAATGTTTAACTGAAATGTAAGTGCACAGGCACTGCTTTCAGGATAACGGGTACATGCTTAAATTAAAAAAATACTATAAACACTTTTTTGTATGCCTTTTTACGCTTACGTTTGGCACGGCGTGCTCTATTACGCCTACCGTTAAACCTGCTGTTGATAATGAAATACCTAACACCACGCCCGATTACGTATTGATAACTGCACTAGAGCTTGCGCAATTAAAAGATGCCGCAATGCAATGGCAGCAAGCACGCGCCGGTATAGAGCGTATTTTAAAGCTTGAAAAAGAAATTACTTACCTGGTTAATCACATAGATATAATAAACTCTAAAGCTATTGCACAATCTAATGCAAGCCCTGCCTACAGCAGCCGTTACACTCGCACGCCTTCGCGTACAGCCAGTAACAAGCCACGTCGTCAGCAAACTTACAAAGCTGCTAAGAATAACCAAAAGCAAACTATAAAGCTTAATACCCCTAAACATGTATTTGCATTACAAGTTGCCTCGGTTGATTCTAAGCAGGATGTAGCCAAAGCCTGGCAAGAACTAAATACCAAAGCAGCGCCACTATTTAGAGATAAAATATTAACCAACGTAGAAACCGCAAAAATAAATGATAAAACCTTTTATCGCTTAAAGCTTGGCTCCTATAAAAACCTTAAAAATGCCAAAGCCGACTGTGAAGTATTTAAAATGTATAAGCTCGACTGCATTGTAAGTAACTACACCGATAGGCCAATTAAACTTTAATAGTGATACTAACCCGCAATAATAAATAATTATTTTACGGGGCTAATCGTGTTGCGTTCTGCGTTAATAAATCTCGTTTAGAACAACTAAATAGCGAATTTTTTTGCCTAGCTATCAATACGTTTTACTATCCTCAAAATAGATTACTTAATTAAGCTAATTGGTATAAAAGCGCAATAGATCCTAGCACGCGTGACTTGCTAAGCGTTGATTGGCTGTTAAAATAGCGCCCACTCTTACCCATATTAACAACATACTTATGCTGCACTACAAGGATTTTTTAGCCACATTAGTTTTAGGCTTTGCATTAGCAAACAGTGCTCACGCACTAGCAACGGCCCAAAAGCAGGCGGTGCTCATTAAAAAAGATGATTTAGCCGTACTCAAAGAGTCAGCGCAGCAGTGGCAACAAACCAAGCCTCAACTAGAAAGACTGTTAAAGCTAGAAAGTGAATTACAGCGCACAGTAGATAAATTAAAACAACTTAACGCGCAGCCAAAACCACAGCAAACTAACCACTTAGCTGTTGTAAATACAAATGCGCTGTTTGCTGTGCAAGTGGGTGCATATAAAAATAAAGCGGTACTTGAAGCGGCTATAAAGCAATTTCAATCGGCCTCAAATAAGCTTGAAGTAAATACCGAGCAAGTACTGATTGACCAGCACATCTTTTATAGATTAAAGCTTGGTGCGTTTAAAACAAAAGAAGCAGCAAACGATGCATGTAAGTTATTAATAAACAATAATACTTGCTTTGTAACCTACTACGTCAAAACGCCTCAAAGTTAATTAACCTGAACTCTGGTTAAGAGCCTTACTAGCATATTGAACTATCTTGATACTTAAATTTATTATCTCTGGCTAGAGATAGGTTTATTATCCAGAGTTTAGGTTAATTAGGCATAATAATTGCTTTATCCTCGGTATGTTTTAAAGAGGACGGCAACTATGCGCCTTTTACTGCCTTTAGTATTGTTAAATTTAACTGCTTGCAATTTGGTTCCGCCCCCAGAGCCGAGTGTGCCTACTGACGCGCCAAAAGCAGCAATGGCACCCTATACTGTTAACGAGTATGTAGCAAATCTAACCTCGCAGCTTAACCATGTAAATAGCGCTTTAAATGCCAATGCGCGCATTGGTGTGAGTAGTTTTTTTTATGCCGATGCTTTAGATACTAAGCTAGTAGCAGGGCAGGCCTCGGGTTTGAGCTTACAAATTCAAGAAAGCTTATTAACGCAATTTACCCAGCTTGGCTATCATACCGTTGAGTACCGCCTTGGCAATAACCTTATATTAGCGCAAAACGCAGACAGCATATTAAGCCGCGACTTAAGTAAATTACGCAATCGCCAAAATATTGACTTAGTCATCACCGGCACTGTAACGCGCCAACAGCATGCTTACATAGTTAATGCACGACTCGTTAATATTGAAAACAAGCAAGTACTGTCGGCAGGCAGCACAGAGATCCCTATAAATGTAATGTGGGGAAACGAAAAAATTCAGCAGCGTGACGGCTCTTTGTACCGCAGCGAATATTAATCAGGAGCACACCATGAGAAACCTATTAATTACCCTATGTTTGCCATTAGGCTTTGGCTGTTCGCAAATGTTAAATTCGCTACATTCAGAGCCGGAGCAGGTTGAGCAAGATAATGCAGCCCAGCTTGTTTCAGAGCAACGTGCGGTAAAAGCACCTGCACCAAATGAAGCGTTATTTCAGTCTAATTTAAACAAGCAAAGTAACTACACCAAAAGTGCCCCTGCAAAACGCAAAAATATAAACCATTATGTGCGCGGTATAATGCAAGACATGGTCGAAAACCTGCAATACGTAAACGACAAAACGCCACTTGCCGTTTCTAGCTTTGTATTTTTAGATGATGACTACAGCGATGGAAGCCTGTTAGGTAACCAAATAGCCGAAAGCTTTATGCACGAACTGCATAGTTTTGGAGTACCGGTTATCGATTTTAAAACCACCGATTATATGCGAGTAACACCCGCAGGCGACTTTGTATTTAGTCGCGATTACCTAGAGCTAAACCAAGATCAAAACTTTAATTACGTATTAGCAGGAACACTTGTGAGCCACCAAGGTGGCGTACTGGTAAATGCACGAATAGTGGGCATTAAAAGTAAAGCGGTAGTGGGCAGTGCGCAAGGGTTTATCCCTCAATCAGTGGTTGATGCGCTAAACAGTAGCTATCGCACCGACGGAATTATGCTTAAACAAGCCAGCGAGTGAGGTTGACCATGTTTTACAAACTATCTGCTATAGCGGGGCTAACGGCAACGTTAGCATTAACTGGCTGTTCAATAACGCAAAATAATGAGCATAACGAAAGCATAAACACGCGCTCAGATTACACCGTGGTAACGCAAAGTAGCCAACCCACGCCAGTATATGCCAACCAATCTGTGCAGCAGCAAAGTGAGTACGACACAGCAAGGCAGTTTACACCGCTTAAACACCACAAAACGCTGGCAAACTATGTAGAGCAAATGGCGCTGGATTTAGTCGATACGCTTGAAGCCGAAGCGTCCGATAACAACAGCATCAACATAGCGGTTACCACCATTGTAGATTTAGACGCATCGCTTAATAAAAGTAATCAGTTGGGTAATCAATTAGCAGAGACGTTTATTCATCAGCTGCAAAAATTTGGCTACGGCGTGGTAGATTTTAAAACCATGGACAACATTGATGTATCAAACAGAGGCGACTTCGTGTTATCTCGCGATATAGAAAAGCTAAGCGAAAGCAGCATGGCTAACTATGTATTAGCAGGTACGTTAATTTACCGCCCAAATGGCGTAGCAGTAAACACCCGCGTTATAAATGTTCACAGCAAGCATATTGTAGCAAGCAGCCGTAAACTCATACCGCTGTACGTGTTAAACAAAGAAGATATATATTTATCAAGCAATTAAGTTAATTTTAGCTTGATATGAAAAACAAGATGCCGTTATAATTTTTGTAAGCTGTAAGCTGTAAGCTGTAAGCTGTAAGCTGTAAGCTGTAAGCTGTAAGCTGTAAGCTGTAAGCTGTAAGCTGTAAGCTGTAAGCTGTAAGCT
>Ga0208334_100062_pt1 | contig 73031 bp, 60 predicted proteins | sample DeeseametaMP0900_FD_184201 | JGI IMG/M metagenome (GOLD analysis project Ga0208334, IMG submission 184201) | Marine microbial communities from the Deep Indian Ocean - MP0900 (SPAdes) | ecosystem: Environmental > Aquatic > Marine > Oceanic | place: East of Durban, South Africa, South Indian Ocean...
TGCATCTGTCAGCCAGAAAAGATCGGACATGTTCACCGCTCGTTTTTCGAACCGTGAATCACGCCGACAGGCGGAAATCAATGGGTCCTGACCCTAGGGCGCTCGCTGCCGTATCCGAACTCCAAGATATACAGCTGAAGAGCATCGAGGACGCGCTCGAAAAAGTCAACAAGGCTGCAAATAGACGGAATAGACTTGTTCACGGCAGCTGGGAATTCATGAATGACAAGTTCCAAGTGACTACATACCAGCCTAATAATAAGAACCCGGAAAAATCCGAAGTTGTTACCGAGAAATCTGTCCTTGAACTGGCATCAGACTATCGCGCTGCTGGGCTTTTTGTCGAGGCAGCGGCTTCCAGCTTGCTGACATCTGCCATGGAGCGAAATACTTCTACAACGGCTTCTTCCGGGTCGCCTGAGCAAAGTTGATAGTCCAAGGAACGGTAGAGCGCTCGGACGCCCTCACTGATCATCCTTTGGCTCACGGCATAATTGCTGTCTTGCATGTTTTTATCGTCTCCTAGCTTTCAACCGTCGCCCTTGGGCGTCACGTCCACCATTTTCCGGTAGTCTTCAGGCGTCATGGCGGCGGGGAGGTTGATGTTCACCTGGACGGCACTGCTGCCGCCCTCCAAGGGCTCGCCTTCGCGGTATCCGTGGCGGGCCTTCAACAGGAACATGCCCGCAACCACGTTGCCGTCCATCGCCGTCTCATAGAGCTTCGCCACCAGCGCGTCATGCTCCTTGGCCCTCCCCCGGTCCAGCGCCTCCTGAACCTCGGGTTGGCGCTCGCGCACGTTTCGGAAAGCGTCCTTGCCCATGCGCAGGGCCTTGGCGATGGTGGCAACGGCAACACCCCGAGCGGCCAGCTCCTCGACCATCTTCAAGCCCCGGCGGCCAACGCGCCACTCGCTCTTGCCGGCGTCATTCACGACGCGCCGGGCGGGGATTTCATGCTTGGCTTCCATGCGTCTCCTCCTTCATCTCATTGGCGATCCGCTGCACGACTGACTTGCCCACGCGAAGCTCAGCCGCGATCTTATTGATGCCGAGGCCCTGCTGCCGAAGCGAGCGGATTGCCTCGCAGGTGCCGTCGCCCGTCTCTGGCCGACCGAACCTGACGCCCCGCAGCCGGGCGCGGGCGATCCCGGCGTGGGTGCGCTCGACAATCATGTCGCGCTCGAAGGCGGCGAAGACTGAGGCCATGCCCAAGAGCGCGCGGCCCGCCGGGGTGGTGGTGTCCACCGCCTCGCGGTCAAGGTAGAGGTCGCAGCCGATCTGCCGCACCTCCTCGAACAGGGCCGCGAGGTTGGCGAGGCTGCGCCCTAGGCGCGACACGTCAACAGCGGCGATCAGGTCAAAGCGCCGCCGCCGGGCGTCGGCCATCATCCGGTCGAGCGCCGGGCGCGAGCGGCTGGCCCCCGAAGCCGTCTCGACATATTCCTGCACTACGTCCCACCCGGCCCGCTCCGCCACCTCTCGCAGCCGGACGAGCTGGTTATCGGTGGTCTGGCCGCCGGTGCTAACCCGAGCATAGATCGCCACGCGCTTCGCCATCTCCATTTCTCCTCTGTGCTGCCCCGCGAATTCCGGAACATAGCGTGAACATTGTGGCGCGGTCTAGCCCGGAAAGGGGACGGATGGCGGGCCGTTTTCTTGCTGCCTTCGCGGCCCAGAAAACATAGGCGATGCGGCGAGCGTTTCGGGACCCCTTTTCCGGGCGGCCCGTTTCTTGCTGTCGCGGCGCGGATCGGCATTGCCGGGGCGGCGGTGGCCGATCTGGCGCGCCCTTTTACCGGGGCGGCAGGCGCGTGTTGCTGTGTCCCCCTGCCCAGAAGAGTGGCGCGCAGCCGCCCTCCCGATCTTCCCGTTCGGGATCGGCGCGCCTTCAGAACGGGATAAAGGGTGCAAGGTCTTAACGCCCAGAGAACGAAGGGTTTTCCGCCATAGGCTCCCGTTCCTCCCGTTCCTCCCGTTCTTTTGGAGAGTTAGGGAAAGGAGTGAGAAGGCGCGCAAAAGAGGGTCCGAGATGGTAGAAAAAAGGAACCGCGTCGGAAAACCACTAGAACGGGAAGAACGGGAGCCGATGCGCTAACCCCCAGCGGGGGCGCAATTATCTGGCACGGTGGCGCATCCCGTTCTCAGCCGCCGGGGCCGGAAACGGGATGCGCCGCTGCGGAACGGGAGGGCCGCCCTCAGAACGGCATCTCATCGCCCCAGTCTTTGGCGGTCGGCACCCGCACCACGTCCCAATTCGCATGGGGGTCGTCGCCCCAGTCGAAGGCCCGTCCATGCATCTCCGACCACCAATCACGCGCCACGGCAAGCGTCGGCAGCCAGACCCCGCGCGCCGTCTTCCCGGCGATGCTGACCTGTTCGGTCCTCTGGACGCGCCCGAGCTTCTTCAGCTGGTGGCCAAGCGACTTTTCAAGACCCGCAGCTTCGCCCCGCTGGATCTTGCCGCTGGCAACAGCCGCCTTCGCAAGGGCACCCGAGGGGATGAAGACCCGCCCGCCATCTTCGGGCACGTCAACAGGTTCGCCATTGCGCCAGATTTCCGGCGTCTCGCCCGACGCAAGCATTTCATGGATCACCCGGGCTGCGCCGGTGAAGCTGCTCTCCACCTGCTCAGCCAGCGCCGCCGTCTGAGGCCGGTCGCGGTGCTCGAAGCCCGACAGGTCGCGCTGCATCAGAAGGTGTGCGAATGCCTCGCGCCCGCCAGCCTGCCATTGCTCGACCAGGGCGCGAAAGAAGGTCCGGTCGCCCCGCCGAGCCGGAGAAACGTCGAGCACCAGCCAGCGCCGGTCATCGGCGTCCGTCGCCACGATGTGCGGATTGTTCGATGCCAAGATCACGGCGAAATGGTTGGGGGCCGCGAAGCCGTCCACCCCCTTCGGCTCGATGCGGATGTGCGTCTGCGTCACCAGCGTCTTGAGCCGACCGACCATGTTGGCATTCTTCGCGGCGGCGATCTCGTCCGCGAAGACAAGGAGCGCCTGTTGAAGGTGGGCGTTGAAGTTGCCCATCAGGCCCTTCTGGTCGGACACGGCGACGAAGTGCCGCCCGAACAGCTCACCGAACTTCTCGGCAAAGAGGGATTTGCCAACACCCTGCCCGCCGCGCAGCGCAATCGAGGTTTCGAGCTTGGCCCCCGGCTGCTGGAACTTCAGCGCCATCCAGTTCAGCAGGTACTCGTAGACCTCGCCATCACCGGCGGCGATCACGTCCCGGATCAAATCAAGGAACAGGCCGCAGTCGCCCGGCGCGGGCACCACGGCGGGGCCGCGCCAGAGGTTGTAGACACCATCGGGGGATTCGACCCCGGGCATGAACTCGACGCGCTCGAAGTCGCGCCGCTGAGGGTGTTTGATCCACCACTCGGCCAGCGGCTTCTTCACATCGTTCCCGTCCTTGTCGACGGCGACCTTCACAGTCCGGTTCGCGTACCAGTCGAAAAGCTCGGCCTTCTTCAAAAACTCCGGCAGGCCGTCGCTGCGCTCGACCAAGACCCGGACCCGCCCGCCGTACTTCACCATCGCATGGCGGGCGTTCATCTCTGCAAGCTCGGGTTCGACCGCCTCGGCCCTCGCCCGCGCGATCTGCCGCCCCGCGTAGCCCTTGGGCTTCGGCTGTTCGAGGACATGGGCGCTGATCCCATATTCAGGGTCAAGGATCACTGCCGCCATCACATCGTCGTCCACGCCGGCGCGGATCATCTCGCAAAGGACAGCAAACAACACCTCAGACCGCGACGGGTATTTGCTTGGGTCGTCAGGATCGCCACCGTTGACAATGAGCATCCGCGTCCGGGCAGATATCGTAGCCGGGAGATCATCGAGGCTGTCGAGGCGCTTCACGTCGCCCAGCTCGACGCACGGGCCACCGGCGGCGGGCGTGGTCTTCGCCACCTCCGCCTCGGGGAATTCGGCCAGCCGGTACGTGCGCCGCCATTCCGCATCCACGACGCTTGCGAGCCGGGCAACGCGCCCCTTCTTGCGCTTCTTCTCACTGGGCCAGTTCACGGTCCCGGGGAGGCGCATCAGGCGGTCGATGTTGTGGCAGGCGTCGGCCTGTAGGTCCGTCTCAATCCTCAGGTTGCGCCGCTCGATGTGCGCGGCGTCCCCGTCCAGCGGCACGGGCTCCTCCGCCTTCCAAAAGGCTTGGTACCCGCCGCCACTGTCAACGATGGCCGTGGGCGCGGGGCTGTAGGCCCGGAGGAGCCGCAGCGCCCGCTCGCGTTCGGCGTCCAGCACCTCGCCCGGGCGCGGGTCCACGTCCACATGCAGGCCGGTCGCGGCGGCCATGTCGGCCTTCTCCGGCTTCTTGCGGACAGGCCCCGCCGTCTCGTTCACCGTGAAGTAGAGGTTCCAGCGCCCGCCGCTGTGGTCGTGGATCCACTTCCGCACCGCGCCGGGGTCGGCCAGCGTCACCGTCCGGGTTGCGCCGCCCTCGGGTGGGATCGCCGTCAGGACCCAAGGCCCACCCGGACGCCAACCTTCAAGGAAGGTCACGGCCTCCTCGGGGTTCGGCCACAAGTCTCCGGCCTCGCCTCGGCCACCTCCGCCCGCTATACTCGGGTCACAGGGTTGATGATGGCGGTTCTGTTCAAGGGTCCTGTCTTCCTGAGCGCCCCCGGTCCCCCGGCTGGGGGCGTTTCCTTTGTCCATCGCACTCATTCGACCGCACCCCCGGCTTCAACCCAGGCACGCACGTCTTCAGCGCGGTAGCGGATGCTGTGGCCCACCTTCAGGAACGGCGGCCCGACGCGCTTGGCGCGGTACGCCTCCAGCGACTTGGGCGAGAAGCCCGTCATCTGGGAAACCTGCTCAGCGGTCAGGTATTCGGGGGAGACGGGCACACGCCCGCGCGGAAGGTCACGGAGGATGCGCGCGGTCACGGCCTCCGCGATGGCTTCAATCGTCTGTTGGTCCATTGTCGTCACCAAACAACAGACCGCCTGCGGCGGGCGGTCGGTTCAGTGACAGGCCCATGTGAGTTGTTTGCTCACCTACCGGTTGGCCCGCGCCCCTCGCTCTCGCGGGGCGCTCCCCGTGCGCGGCACCCCCGGTGAGCCGACACGGTTTCCTAGTCTCGCCCTAAGCTACCCCTTTGGACGCCAGTTGGGAAACCCTCTTTCTCCCTATTCAACCCGCAATCTTTTGTTGTTCGGGTTCCAGCAGGGCAAAGATCGCGGCGGTCATGCGCTCCTGCTCGGCAAGCAGCGTGTCGAACAGGGCGCGCTCGTGGATGTACACCCCGTCGATGCCGGGCACGGTGTGGTCCAGCAGGAGCCGGGCGTTCACGCGGTCGATGCCCTCGCGCTGGGCAACCGTGCGGTAGGTGTGCCGGAGGATGTGGCCGGTGTCGCTGGGCAGCGCCTTCTCCTTCCAGACCTGCGTTGCGATCACCTCGCCCGTCTTGCTCGACCGGGTGGGGAACAGCCATTCCGACTTCGGGAACAGGACTGCGCCCGTCACAAGGATGCGCTCCACCACCTCGACCATGCGCCCAGACAAGGGCAGGTCGAAGCTCCGGCCCGACTTCATCCGGGGGATGGAGATGGCGCGGTCAGCCGTCCGCACCCAGTCGCGGCGCAGGGAGACGAGGGTGCCGGGGCGCAGGCCCGAGAGGAGCCCGAGCGTGTGCATGTCCCGGCGCAGCGGGTTCGGCAGGGCCTGCACCTTCGCCCACCAGTCGGGCAGGTCCTCGGGCATGATGACGCGGTTGCTCGACCGCTCCTTGTTGAAGGTCACCGCCGCCACCGGGTTCACGGGCAGGGCGTCCGGGTCATCGACCACCTTCAGGGCGAAGTTGTAGGCGGCCCGGAAGTCGCGCAGGGTCTTGTTGGCGGAGGGGCCGCCGTGGTCTCGGGTGATGCGGCGGTGTTCCTCGCGGGCCATGCTGCGCCTGATCTCTGTCAGGGGCGTGTCGGACCAGCCGGAGAGGTAGCGGTTAAGCCGGTCCAGCATGTTCTCCACCGACCGCTCCGCGCAGTCCCGGGCGCGCATGTCGGCAATGTACTCCTCGTACAGGCGGCGCACGGTCCATGTGCCCGCGTCTGCCGCCGGGTCCGCCGCCGGGGCGTTCGGGTCGATGCCGCGCTTGATCTGGTCGATCACCGCCGACGCCCGGTTCCGGGCCTCCTCCAAGGTCAGCTCCTCGGTGGTGCCCAAGGTGTGGCGGACGGTCTTCACCAGCTTCCGCCGCCCGCGCTGCCCCTGCCAAAGGTCACGCTGCACCTTGTAGGACTTTCCCGTTTTGTTCACCGCCACCATCAGCCCCGTCACCTTGGCGTCCCGGACTGTCGTGGCCTTCCCCTCGAACTTGAGCCCCCTGATGAGCCCCTCTGTCAATTTCTCTGGCATCCCGCATCTCCTCTGCGAACCGTGTTTGCCCCGAAGCTCGAACCGTTTCCGAACCAGGTGGGGATAGGGTTCGCTCGGGCTGTCGCGGGCTAACGTAGCCTCAAGATGCTGTTTAGGCTAGTGTTTTAGGGGGCGGCGCGGGGCGGGGAGGATTGGGGTCTGTCGCCTCCTAAGGGGCAGGTTGCAGGTTCGAATCCTGCCGGGGTCGCCAAAATCACCTGACTTTATGCCCCGGAAAGAGACGATTTATCCAGTGCCTTCGCTGGTGGTCTGAGGGGGGCAGAAAACGGTCCTTCCGTCCTTGCGTGTGCACGGAAAATGACTGCGATTTCCCTTTCGGTGCGGAGTGATTTTTTCCGGCTCTGCGATGCAGAAACAACCGGCATCCGCCCAACTGTTTGCGGCTTCAGCTATCAGCTCCTGAACCTCGGTGTGAACAGGAACACGCCCGAGCCCGATCACGTCAATGAGGGTCTCACTGGCTTCAGATCGGATCGGGGCCGGTGTAGGTCCAGCGATAGGCAGGCGGGGTCGGTCCCTTGTTGCGCCCGCCCTGGTTCATCTGTTCCCAGGCATGGGCGATCACCCCGACCGAGCGTGACAGGCAGAACAATCCGCGCGCCAGTGGGCCGGCAAAGCCGAGTTCTGCATAGATTACCGCCGTCGCGCCATCAATGTTCATCGGCACCGGGCTGCCTTTGCGATCGTTGAGCACCGTCTGGACGGTGCGGCCGATAGCGGCGTATCGCCCGCTGACCGTTCCGGCCGCGGCAGCCTCGTCCACCAAGCCCAGCAGGCGCGGCGCGCGCGGGTCTTCGGGCTTGTGAAACCGGTGGCCGAAGCCCGGGATAAATTTGCCGCGCTCGGCCTGCCAGCGGTCGACCATCTGCGGCACCGCAGCATCCAGAGGCTGGCCCGCCTGAACGGCCGCACCGATCCAGCCGTAGAACTCCACCGCCTGCTCCCCGGCCCCGCCATGAACATCATCCAGCATGTTCACCGCCGAGGCCATGGCCCCGTTGAGACCGAGCCCGCAGGTCACCGCCATGCGGGCGGTCGCGATCGAAGGCGCCTGAGGCCCGTGATCGACCGCCGCGACCAATGCGCATTCCAGCAGACGCGCCTGCGACTCGGTGGGCAGGTCGCCCCGCGTCAGCAACCAGATCATCTGCGGGAAGGTCACGGCGCCGATCAGTTCCTCGACCGGATGGCCGCGAAACCGGATCTGGCCGGGCGCCATGTCGATGATCTCGGTCGTCCACCAGTCAGAGACGTCATTGCTGTCTCGGGTCATATCGCGCCATCCTCTTGCAATGTATCGATGTCCTCGGTGGAAAGGCCAAGCTCCTGCCAGATCTCGGCGTTGTGCTGGCCCAGTTCCGGCGGCGGGGTCTCGACCGCGGGCGCCGCGCCGTCAAGCTTGATGCCGGTCGTGGCCACCTGGATATCGCGCCCCACGCCGGGCACATCCGCATAGCTGTGCAGAAACCCCCGGTCGGCCACCTGCGGCATGGCCAGGATTTCCGGCACGGTCAGCACCGCACCCGCCGGCACGCCGATCCGGTTCAATTCCTTGGCCCAGTCGCGGGCGGGCCGGGTTTTCAGCACGGTTTCCAGCTCGGCCTTCAGCGCCCGGCGGTTGGCCTTGCGCGCCTCCCGGCTGGCATATTCGGGCCGCGCGCAAAGATGCGACAACCCCAGATGCCCGGCCAGCAACTGCCATTGCTCGTCCTTGTTGGCGGCGATGTTGATCAGGCCTTCGCCGGCTTCGAAGGCCCCGGAAGGGGCAGAGGTGGGGTTCTCGTTGCCATGGGCCAGAGGCTCCACCCCGGCGATCAGGTAGTTGGAGACCACCCAGCCCATCGTTGCCAGCACCGATTCCAGCATCGAGACGTCGATCATGCTGCCCCGGGGCGTGGCATTGAGCGCGGCGGAAATGGCAAAGGCGGCGGTGATGCCGCCGACGGTATCGGCCACCGGATAGCCGACGCGCAGCGGTGCGCTTTCGCCGTCGCCGGTGATCGACATGACCCCCGAGGCGCCCTGCACGATCTGGTCATAGGCCGGGCGATGCACCCAGGGGCCATCCTGCCCGAAGCCCGAGATCGCGCAATAGATCAGGTGCGGGTTCACCGCTTTCAGCACGTCATATCCGACGCCCAGACGGGTCATCACGCCGGGGCGAAAGTTCTCGACCACCACATCGGCGGTCGCCACGAGGCGCAGGAACAGCGCCTTTCCCTCCGGGTGCTTGAGATTGACGGTCACCGATTTCTTGCCGGCGTTCTGGGCCAGAAAGGACACCCCCATGCCGCTGGCATTCAGCTCCGGGTCGGCCCCCAGCTGCCGCGCAAGGTCGCCGCGGCCCCTGGCCTCGACCTTGATCACCTCGGCACCCATATGCGCCAGGTGGTGGCAACAGAACGGGCCGGCCAGCACATTGGTCAAATCGAGCACGCGAATGCCCTCTAGCGGTTTGCTCATGGCCTCTCCCTGGCTCGATGTCGCTGGCGTCGGGCCTCAGTCGCCTTTGGCCGCACCTGCCGCCCGGTTCCGCGCGCGGCAACTGGGCAGGACCACCAGTATCAGCGCCCGCACCGGCAGGCCAAGTGTCATCGGACGGTCGCAGATGAAACTCACCCCCATCACAAAACTGCATGGCGCAGGAAAAGTTGTTCTTCGACGGCGGACCGAGAATGAAGCCGATCAGCAGGCGCGCCAGCGGGAGATCTGCAAACCGCAGGAAGGTCGCGCAGAGAGCGCAGCCAACCAGGATCAGCAGCTCGGTAGCGGTGTTCTGGCCGATATGGGGCAAGGGCGCAGCCTGGCGAGCGCTCCAAATAAGAAGGCGGCGCTGGGAGCGCCGCCTTGGTGTCTTGGCAGAACCGCTGCCTGCGGGAAGGTCTCCGCAGGCAGGTGGTGCGAGGGATTAGACGGGTTCGTTACCCTCGTCGCCTTCGTCACCCTCGTCGTCTTCGTCGTGTTCGTTGCCCTCGTCGTCTTCGTCGTTCTCGTCGCCTTCATTGCCTTCGTTGTTCTCGTCGCCTTCATCGCCTTCATTGTTATCGGCCTGGCTGTCCGCTTCGTTGCCTTCGTCGCCTTCATCTCCTTCGTCGTTCTCATTGCCCTCGTTGGCTTCGTCACCTTCGTCGTCGGAGTCTTCTTCGTTGAGTTCGTCGTTCTCGTCGCCTTCGTCGCCTTCGTTCTCTTCGTCGGCCTCGTCAGCTTCGTCGCCTTCGTCGCCTTCGTCTCCTTCGTTGCCTTCGTCGCCTTCGTTATTCTCGTCGTCTTCGTCGCCTTCGTTGTCTTCGTCGTCTTCGTCGCCTTCGTTGCCTTCCTGGCCTTCGTCTCCCTCGTCGCCTTCGAAGTCTTCGTTGCCTTCGTCGCCTTCGTTGTTTTCATCCTCTTCGTCGTTTTCGTCGCCCTCGTTCTCCTCGTCGCCCTCGTCGAATTCGTCGCCTTCGTCGTCTTCGTTAGCTTCGTCGTCTTCGTCGTTCTCGTCGTTCTCGTCGTTCTCGTTGTCTTCGTCGCCTTCGTCTCCTTCGTTGTTTATGCCGCCTTCGTCGCCTTCATCGCTTTCGTCGTTTTCATCTCCTTCATTGTTTTCGTCACCTTCGTCCGCTTCATCGTTCTCGTCGGATTCGTCGCCTTCATTGCCTTCGTCGCCTTCGTTATTCTCGTCGGCTTCGTCGCCTTCATTTTCTTCGTCGTGCTCGTCCCCTTCGTCGTCCTCGTCGGCTTCGTCACCTTCGTTGTCTTCATCGCCCTCGTCGTCTTCGTCGCTTTCGTCGTCCTCGTTGCCTTCGTCGCCTTCGTCCTCTTCATCACCCTCGTCGTTTTCGTCGTGCTCGTCGGCTTCGTCGCCTTCGTCGGCTTCGTCGCCTTCGTCGCCTTCGTCGGCTTCGTCACCGGAGTTATCTATGTCCGGATCAATTTCGTCACCTTCATTGCCCTCGTCACCCTCGTCACCAGTGCCGGCCACAGGCTCATCGCCTTCGTCGCCCTCGTCACCCTCGTTGGCCTCATCGCCTTCGTCGCCCTCGTCGTATTCGTCGCCCTCGTTGGCCTCATCGCCTTCGTCATTCTCGTCGTTTTCGTCAAATTCATTGTCTTCGTCGCCTTCGTCGCCTTCGTCGCCCTCCTGGCCTTCGTCACCTTCGTCGTTTTCGTCGTCTTCATCGTTCTCGTCGCCCTCGTCGTCTTCGTCGTGCTCGTCGAGTTCGTCGCCTTCGTTGCCCTCGTCACCTTCGTCATTCTCGTCGTTTTCGTTCCCGGTATCCGGCAGGGCTTCGTTGCCTTCGTTGTTTTCGTCGTCTTCGTCGCCTTCGTTGCCTTCGTCGCCTTCGTCGTTTTCGTCGTTCTCGTCGTTTTCGTTGTCTTCGTTGCCTTCGTTGAACTCGTCGTTTTCGTCGCCTTCGTCGTTTTCGTCGTTTTCGTCGTCCTCGTTGGCTTCGTCGCCTTCGTCGTTCTCGTCGCCTTCGTCGCCCTCGTCGTTTTCGTCGGCCTCGTCGTCTTCGTTGCCTTCGTCGTCTTCGTTGTCTTCGTTGCTCTCGTCGCCTTCGTCGCCTTCGTTGTCTTCCTGACCGGGCACGTTTTCGTTGCCTTCGTCGCCTTCGTTGCCTTCGTTATCATCGTCGTCAGGGTTGGTGCCGTGCTCATTGCCCTCGTTGGCTTCGTCAGCCTCGTCGTCTTCGTCGTCTTCGTTGCCCTCGTCGCCTTCGTCGTCGAACGTATCGGTGCCGTCGCCCTCGTCGCCCTCGTCGTCTTCGTCGCCTTCGTCGCCCTCGTTTTCTTCGTCACCCTCATCCTGCGGGTCTACGCCGGGCTCGTCGCCTTCGTCGCCTTCGTTGCCTTCGTTGCCTTCGTTGCCTTCGTTGCCTTCGTTGTCTTCGTCACCCTCGTCGCCTTCGTCGGCCTCGTTGCCTTCGTCACCTTCGTTGCCGGTTTCGTCGCCCTCGTTGCCTTCGTTGTCTTCATTGCCCTCGTCGTCTTCGTCGGCCTCGTCGCCTTCGTCGCCTTCGTCGTTTTCGTCGTCTTCGTCGTTTTCGTCCTGCTCGTCGCCTTCGTCGCCTTCGTCGCCTTCGGCTTCGTCGCCCTCGTCGCCTTCGTTGCCTTCGTTGTCCTCGTTGCCTTCGTCGCCTTCGTTGCCTTCGTTGCCTTCGTCGCCTTCGTTGCCCTCGTTGGCTTCGTCGCCTTCGTTGCCTTCGTCGTCTTCGTTGCCTTCGTTGCCTTCGTTGCCCTCGTCGCCCTCGTCGCCTTCGTTGCCTTCGTCGGACTCGTTGCCCTCGTTGTCCTCGTCGCCCTCGTTGCCGTCGTCGCCCGAGCCGCCGCTCTCATTGCCCTCGTTGTCTTCGTCGCCCTCGTTGCCTTCGTTGCCTTCGTCGCCTTCGTTGCCCTCGTCGCCCTCAAAGCCTTCGTTGCCTTCGTTGTCCTCGTTGCCCTCGTCGCCTTCGTTGCCTTCGTCGCCCTCGTCGCCTTCGTTGCCTTCGTCGGCCTCGTTGAATTCGTCGTCTTCGTCGCCTTCGTCGCCTTCGTCGCCCTCGTTGCCTTCGTCAGCTTCGTTGCCTTCGTTGTCCTCGTTGCCTTCGTTGCCTTCGTTGCCCTCGTTGCCTTCGTCGCCTTCATTGCCGCCGTCGGGCTCGTTCTGTTCGTCGCCCTCGTTGCCTTCGTTGTCCTCGTCGCCCTCGTCGTTCTCGTCGCCCTCGTCGAACTCGTCGCCTTCGTTGTCCTCGTCGTCTTCGTCGCCCTCGTTGCCTTCGTTCTCCTCATCACCTTCATCGCCATCGAAGAAATCGACAAAGCTCAGGGGCGCGGTGAGGTCACGGATCTCGAGCGCGGCGTCGATCAGCGCGGCCAGCTCTTCGGTGAGGTCGGTGGTCAGGGCGGCGGGGGTGGCGATGATGGCGGTCATGGGAGGTCTCCGTTGGTCGGAATGGTCTCTTGCGAGAATGAAAGAAATGCGCCTGCCAGGCAGGCAGCTCTGAATCGGGAGTTCTGGTGGGAGCGGCTCAGCGAGCCTGAAAAATCCAGAAATGCAGGTATATCAAAAGCGCATGACCGATGTGCATTTGGGTATATTAATCAATGCAGTACAAAAAACCCAATGCGGGCCAAAGTGATGCTCAATGACGCCACGGCCCAAGGAAATGCAGATTTACCCAAGATGTTCGGCACGAATCGGCATTCTGTCAACGGAAATTTAAGGAACTGGGGTTTCCGGCGAGGCCGCGCAGCCCCTGCCCCGACCGTCTTCCAGGCGCTGCCGCAGCAGGGGCGAACGTGCCTTGATCACCCGGAATGATCGCCTTATACGTGTAGATCGCGCCGCAGGTCAGCGAGGCTCTTTTCGCCATGGAAAACCGCCCGTCGCACCGCGCCCGTCCCCTCTTGCAGAAGGAGCAACGCGAGGATGCGGGCGGGCGGATAGTTCCAACTGTAGTCATACGCCGCCCCGGGGCGCGCAAGACAGGCTTGCAATCGCTGGCGCATCGCGCCGAGGTTGCGCGCCCGGTGGCCGGCCAGCGCATCGGCAGCGGCGCCAGCGTGGCCGGGCGAGAGATCGGCCAGCCCCGGCGGCACCATTTCTTCGGCCAGAAAGGCACAGGTTTCGCGCAGCACCGGCGCCAGTGCGGCTCCGGCGATGCAATGCAACTGGAGGGCATGGCCGAATTCATGCGCTGCGATGGCGAGGTCCGCAGCCGAACGCGAGAGCGGGCAGGACACGTAAACCAACGATTTTTCAGTAATATAGAGCGCAAATGGCTTCGGGTGCCGGGCGCGGTCAGGAGCAAAGTTCAGCACGGTGGCGCCGGCTGTTCGTTCGATCTCCGGGGTGAGCTCTGGCAGGCGGTGCGTCAGGGCGCGGGCGACCAGTGCCCAGAGCGCCGGGCCGTCCGGCCATTCCGCTGCCGTATCGCTGTGCGCGACCGGCTCCGGGAGGGGCGGTTCGGTGGCCAGCAGCCGGGCGCAGCCCTGCGCTGTCATGCCGTGCAGCGCCAGCCAGTCCCGCATGCAGGGTGGGGACGCGGCGCGCATCACGCGACCACACACGCCAAAGGAGAGTGAGATGCCGTAGCGTCACCCGGCAACCGCTTCGGGCAACTCCGGTCGCCAGAGCGATGCTCCATCATAAGTTGCAGGCTGGACACGTGAAAATAACCAATTGGAATAAGGCGCTTCGCTGGTATGATCGCAGGTGGCGGCGGCGGCCGCCATCCTAGCAAGACCATGTATTTTAAAACAAGTGAGAGATGGAATGGCCAACGAAGACTTCAATTTCACTCGACGCATGTACTTTCCGACTATGGTATTTCAAATCGATTTGAAAAATCCCGAAAAGCTGAACGAAAGCCTGATCGAAAAGATTTACAACGAACGTATCCGCGACCAGAAAGGCATCAGCCGCTCGAACATTCCCGCACTGGGCGGCTGGCACAGCCACAACGATCTGCACAAAGCCGACGACTATGCCGAGATGGTCTCGCGCATCAATCAGGCAACCGCCCGGATGTCGGAGAACCTCGGCTATGCCGACACCCACGAAATGAGGATCGGCACCATGTGGTCGATCATCAACCCGCCGGGCTGCGTGAACAAGGCGCATGTCCACCCCGGCTGCCTGTGGAGCGGAGTCTACTATATCCAGGCGCCGGAAAAATGTGGTAATATCGAGTTCATTGAACCCAGAACCATGCATTTGATGAACCAGGCAAAGTTTCAGCCGAACAAGAAACGGCCCAAGGAATGCTGGACCAAGGTCCGCTTCACGCCGGTGCCGGGCCGCATGCTCATTTTTCCGAGCTGGCTGTATCACTCGGTCGACACGAATGAATCCAAGGAAGAAGGCAACGACGCCAACCGCATCATTATCAGCTTCAACCTCAATCAGGTGAAGAAGCCGAACAAGAAGAAGTAGCTCTTTCCGGCTACACCGGGGCAGCGCCGCCGGCGCTGTCCGTCATGGGTCGTCTGACGCGGTCCGTTCCGGTTCTCGAAACCACGGAAGGACAGAGTAACGTGAATTCAGCCAAGGCACTCCGAGGGTCGGCGCGGGCCGCCGTCCGCAAGGGCGGGTTCATCCTGACCTCGGCCTTTCTTCTCAGTTTTCTGGTCAATGTCCTGCGCCTGGCGGGGCCGATGTTCATGATCCTGATCTATGACCGGGTGCTCACCTCGCGTTCGGTCGAAACCCTGGTGGCACTGGTGGCGCTGGTCATGGGCCTGCTGCTGGTGCTCGGCGTGCTGGATTACGCCCGCAAGCGCCTGCTGGCGCGGTTTGGCGCGCAGTTCCAAGAAAAGATGGAGCAGACGCTGCTGCGCCATTCCGGCCGCAACCATGTCTTTCAGCACAACAAACCCAAGCCCGCCGTCGGGCTTGACGAGGTCGACGGGCTGCGTGGCTTTTTCCACTCCGGCTCGCTGATCGCGATCTTCGACTTCATCTGGGCGCCGATGTTTGTCGCCGTGGTCTTTGTGTTGCACCCGCTGCTGGGCTGGGCCTGTGTGGCCGGGGTCGGCGTGATTGCGCTGCTGGCGGCGCTCCAGGCGATCTTCATGGGCGGCCGCCAGGAACGGTCGCGGGCCGCCTCCGGGGCGGTCAACCAGCTCAAGAACGTGCTCATCGCCTCGCGCGATACCGTGCGGTCACAGGATATGGGCGTGGGGTTCAATCCGCGCTGGCAACAGGCGCGCAATCAGGCGCGTGACGATTCCATCGCGCTGCGCGACTGGACAAGCTGGTTCGAAACCATGTCGCGCATCACCACCATGGTGGTGCGCTACTCGGTGCTGGCCACGGGTGCCCTGCTGACCCTTCAGGGCGAACTGACCGTGGGCGCGATGGTGGCGGCCACCTTCCTGGTGACCCGCATTCTCGGACCGGTCGACCGGTTCTTTGTCCAGATCCCGCGGATGTTCGAGGCCCGCCAGCACTGGCAGCGTCTGACCCGCATCCTGGCCAACCGCGCCGAAGAGCTCGAGGACGATTACGCCGAACAGCCCGGCGCGCCCTACCGGCTTGTGCTGCAAAACCTCTCGGTCCGCTCGCCGCTCACCGGCAACCTGATCCTGCGCTCGATCTCGCTCACCGCAAATGCGGGCGAAGTGATCGAAATCAACGGGCTGTCGAGCCAGGGCAAGACCGTTCTGCTCGAGACCATCCTCGGGATGTGGCAGCAAAGCGCCGGCGCCGTGCTGATCAATGGCCGGCACACGTCACGGCTCACCGACGCCGAGGCGCAGCGGGTTTTCGGCTATGCGCCGGAGTCGCCCGGTTTTGTGGCCGGCACGATCGAAGAGAACATCTCGGGTTTCGAGGCCAGCCCCGACCCGGAAAAGGTCGGCGAGGCGGCGCGTCGGGCGCGGATGCACGCCGCGATCTGCTCGCTGCCCGATGGCTTCAAGACCGTGATCGATGCCCGCGGCACCTGTCTTTCGGCCTTTGAGCGCTATCAGCTCAGCCTCGCCCGCGCGCTCTATCACAGCCCGGAAATCCTGATCATCGATCAGCTCGATTCCGATATGCTGGTGCGCATTCCCAAAAAACTGAAACAGACGCTTACCGCGCTCAAGGACGAGGGGACGCTGATCCTGATGACCGCGCGCGACCCTCTGGGGCTGGGGTATACCGACCGGCACTTCCTGCTCAAGGATGGCAAGCTCACCGAACAGAAAAGCGCTTCGTCCTCCAACCAGAACCGCAAGGTGGCCGAAGACGCGCCCGCCGCCGCGGGCCAGCAACGGCCGCGGGTCGCGGTGGTGCGCAACGATGGCGCCGTGAGCGAAGAGCCCCGCCCCAAGGTCGCGAGACGGTGAGCCGATGACCGAGAGCCCCGACCGACGCCGCAGGACCTGGACCACCGGACGCCCGTTCACCATCGTGGTGCTGACAATGATCCTCGGGCTGGCGGGGCTGGGCTATTGGTCGACGCAGGCGCGGATATCGGGGGCGGTGATCGGCAAAGGCGTGCTCGAGGTTTCGACCACCATGACCGCCGTACAGCATCCGGTGGGCGGCGTCGTCGATCAGATTTTTGCCCGCAACGGCGACCGGGTGCGCGCCGGCGATCTGCTTGTCCGGCTCGACAGCACCGAGCCGCGCTCCGATCTCAATGTCACCGAAGGCGAGCTCTTCGAGACGCTGGCCAATATCGCCCGGCTCGACGCGGTGCTCGACAACCGCGACGCGCTCGACCTGCACCCGTTGCTGGCCGAAGCCGCGGCCGAGCACGCGGATATCGGCCGGCTGGTCGCGCGACAGCGCCGACAGCTGGCGGCCCATTTCGAGGCGGTCAGCTCCGGCATGCGGCTGCTGGAAGAACAGGCCCAGCAAATTCGCGCCGAGATTGCCGGGGTGTCCTCGCAGTTGGCCGCCACTCGCGAAGAGCTGTCGCTCTTGGCGGAAGAGATCGCCAATGCCGACACCCTGGCCGAACGCCAGTTGATCAAGGCCTCGGAGGTCTACAAGCTCAAGAAGGAAGATGTCGCCATGCGCGGCGAGATCGGCAGGCTCGAAGCCAAGATCGCGGAGCTGCGCGGCAAGATCTCCGAGCTCGACCTCAAGCGGTTGGCGGTGGTGCCGGAAGCACAGGAAAAGGCCGAAGAGGCGCTGAGCAAGCTGCGGCCGCTGCGCACGCGCTACCTGGAAAAGCGGCTTCAGCTCACCGACACGTTGAGCAAGCTGGAGATCCGCGCGCCGGTGGACGGCACCATCCACCAGTCAGCCCTGTTCGGCACCCGGTCGGTCGTGGTGGCGGCCAAGCCGCTGATGATGATCGTGCCCAGCAGCGAACCGGTGCAGGTCGGCATAAGGGTCGACGCCACCGACATCGACGAGGTGCGCGTCGGGCAGCAGGCGTCGATCAAGTTCAAGGCGTTCAGCGAGCGGGAAATCCCGATCATCCTCGGCGAAGTGGCGCGGATCTCGGCCGATGTGATCTCGGATCCGGTGAGCAAGGCCTTCTACTACGAGGTCAAGGTGCAGCTGCGCGAGGATGAGATGGCCAAGCTCGGCGATCGCGATCTGGTGCCCGGCATGCCGGTGGAAGCGTTCATGACCACCGAAAGCCAGATCGCCATTCAATACGTGCTCCGGCCGATCAAACATTATTTCGATCGCGCCTTCCGCGACACCTGAACACTATTGCGGCTTTGGCGTGGCGTGGAAATCGCCCGCCGCCAGCACCGGCGAGGCATCGATATCTTCGGCGTCGAGCATGGCGGCCACCCGCTCGAGCGAGGACAGAAGCTGCGCCTGCTCCCAATCCTGCATCCGCTCGAAGGAGCCCACAAAACGCTGTTGCAGCGCGTCGGGCACATCCTTGACCACGCTGCGGCCCTTGTCGGTGATTACCACATGGGTCTGGCGGCGATCGGTCTCGCTGCGCTGCCGCGATACCAGGCGCGAGGCCTCGAGCTTGTCGATCAGCGCGGTCACCGTCGCCTGCACCACCCCCATCTGCGTTGCCAGCACCTTGGGCGTGGTGCTGCCGTCGCGCTGACCGTGCAGGATCTGCAACACCCGAAGCTGTGCCGGGGTGATTCCCGCCGCCATGGCAAGATTGCGCTCATACAGCGTCGTGGCGCGCAGGATTCGCCGCAGCGCAATGAGGCACTCGTCGACACGGATGGGGGGCAATTCAGTCATGCGCCCAGTGTCGCATGAAGCGGGTTGACGCTTCAATCATCAAACTATCTACATTCTTTCGTTCACAGAGCGAAGAAAGCCTGAGTCAAGCTGCTTCGATAGTCTTTCCAATTATGGCGCATTCTTGCCTCAAATGCCGCTATTAGCGCCGGAAAGCGAGATAAATCTACTTCGCATGTTGAAGTTTCGGCACTCTGGCGCTATTTAAAGCCTCGAACGATCAGGGAGCGTAAAGCCAGATGCCGAAAGACATGACCGAACCCCGAACGCGTAAGCTCCGTTTGCGCAAACCCGATGCGACGGACGGAGCCGACATCTGGGCGCTTGTCAAAAGTTGCAAGCCGCTCGACGAAAATTCCATGTATGCGAACCTGATCCAGGCCGATCATTTCCGCGATACCTGCGTGGTGGCGGAGTTTGACGGGGAGATCGTCGGCTGGATCTCCGGCCACATGATCCCGTCGAAGGACGAATTCTTTGTCTGGCAGGTGGCGGTCAGCGCACAGGCGCGTGGCCTCGGCCTCGGCAAGAAGATGCTGCTGGAACTGATTCAGCGCGACGCCTGCGACGGCGCCGACCATCTCAAGACCACGATCACCAAGGACAACGCCGCATCCTGGGGGCTCTTTCGGAGCTTTGCCCGCGAAATCGGCGGCGAACTGGCAGATGAGCCGCATTTCGAACGCGATGCGCATTTCGACGGGCATCACGACACCGAGCATATGGTGACGATCAGCCTTCCGGCGCCCGAAATGCTGGCACGCGCTGCCTGAACTCATCCCCGGATTCCAGAAATTTTCAACGCACCAAGTGCGAAAGGATACCTCATGCCTAAGGACATGACAGAAACCCGCGATATCTTTGAACGTCGCGAGAGTGCCGCCCGCTCCTATTGCCGCAGCATGCCCGCCGTCTTTACCAAGGCGAGCGGTTCCGAGCTGACGGCGGACGACGGCCAGAGCTACATCGACTTTCTCGCCGGCTGTTCCTCGCTGAACTACGGCCACAACGACCCGGACATGAAGGCCGCGTTGATCGATCACATCAGCGCCGACGGCATTGCCCATGGTCTCGACCTGCACACTGACACCAAGGCCGCCTTCCTCGAAGCCTTCGACCAGCACATCCTCGCCCCGCGCGACATGGATCACCGGGTGATGTTCACCGGCCCGACCGGCGCCAACGCCGTCGAGGCGGCGATGAAGATCGCCCGCAAGGTTACCGGCCGCACTAATGTCATCGCCTTCACCAACGGCTTTCACGGCGTGACCAACGGCGCGCTGGCCGCGACCGGCAACGGCTATCACCGTGGCGGCGCCGGCATGGCGCTCTCCGGTGTGACGCGGATGCCCTATGACGGCTATTTCGCCGGTGCCACCGACACCGCCGATTTCCTCGAGGCGATGCTGAGCGACAAATCCGGCGGCGTCGACGCGCCCGCCGCGATCATCCTCGAGACCGTGCAGGGCGAAGGCGGATTGAACGCCGCCAGCACCGAATGGGTGCAGCGCATCGCCAAGCTGGCCAAAGACCACGGCGCGCTTCTGATCATCGATGACATCCAGGCCGGCTGCGGCCGCTGCGGCACTTTCTTCTCCTTCGAAGAGATGGGTGTGACGCCGGATATCGTGACCATGGCGAAATCGCTCTCGGGCTTCGGCCTGCCGATGGCGATGCTTCTGGTGCGCCCCGAGCATGACGTGTTCGGCCCGGCCGAGCACAACGGCACCTTCCGCGGCAACACCCACGCCTTTGTCACCGCGCGCGTCGCGATCGAGAAATTCTGGGCCGATGATGCGTTCCAGAAAGAGCTGGCCGACAAGGCCGAGCTGATCCATGGCAAGCTGACCGAGCTGGCAAATATGGTCGAGGGCTCCAAGATGAAGGGCCGCGGTCTGATGCAGGGCGTCGACGTCGGTTCGGGCGAGCTCGCCGGCGAGATCTGCGCCAAGGCCTATGAGAACGGCCTCGTGGTCGAGACCTCGGGCAGCGAGGACCAGGTGGTCAAGATCCTTGCGCCGCTGACCACCCCGGTCGCGCTGCTGGAGAAGGGCTTCGAGATCCTGCTTTCGGCGGCCGAGACCGTGATTTCCGAGAAAACAGCAATCGCAGCGGAGTAACCGACATGATCGTGAGAGACTTCAACAAGATCGTCGATTCCGAGCGGGATCGCGTGGTGTCCGACGCGCAATGGACGTCGGTCCGGATGCTGCTGGCGGATGATGGTATGGGCTTTTCCTTCCATATCACCTTCCTCGAAGGCGGCTCGGAACACACCTTCGAGTACAAGAACCACTTCGAAAGCGTCTATTGCATGAAAGGCAAGGGCTCGATCACCGATCTCGCCACCGGCGAGACCCACGAGATTACCCCCGGCGTCATGTATGCGCTGAATGAACATGACCGGCACGTGCTGCGCGCCGAAGAAGAGCTTGTCATGGCCTGCGTCTTCAATCCGCCCGTCACCGGGACGGAAGTACACCGCGAAGACGGGTCCTATGCGGCAGCCGAGGTAGCTTGACATGTCCCATACAGTCGAAAAAATCGGCGGGACGTCCATGGACCGCATCGACGAGCTGCGCGACACGCTGATCGTCGGCGATCGCAAGCCGGCGGACCTCTATCGCCGGATCTTCGTGGTCTCGGCCTTCGGCGGCATCACCAACCTGCTGCTCGAGCACAAGAAGACCGGCGAGCCCGGCGCCTATGCGGCCTTTGCCAGCGACGACAACGATCACGGCTGGCATGACCGGCTGGATCGCGTCGCCGAGGCGATGAAGATGGCGCATACCCGCGTGCTGGACAATCCGGCCGACATCGAGCGCGCCGATGCCTTTGTGAACGACCGTCTGCTGGGCGCCCGCAACTGCCTGATCGACCTGCAACGGCTGTGTTCTTACGGCCACTTCCGCCTGTCCCAGAACATGGGGCAGACCCGCGAGCTGCTGGCCGGCCTGGGCGAGTCGCATTCGGCCTTTGTCACATCTCTGATGTTGCAGCGGGCCGGGGTGAACGCACGGTTCATCGACCTCTCCGGCTGGTGCGACGAAGGTGACCTGACCCTGGAAGAGCGCATCACCGGCGCGATGAAGGGTGTGGATCTCGAGACCGAGATGCCGATCGTCACCGGCTATGCGCAATGTTCCGAGGGCCTGATGGGCGAATTCGACCGCGGCTATTCCGAGGTGACATTCTCGCGTCTGGCGGCGCTGACCGGCGCCCGGGAAGCGATCATCCACAAGGAATTCCACCTCTCGTCGGCCGATCCCAAGCTTGTCGGCGCCGATGCCGTCAAGAAGCTGGGCCGGACCAACTATGACGTGGCCGATCAGCTGTCGAACCTCGGGATGGAGGCGATCCACCCGAAGGCCGCCAAGACCCTGCGCCAGGCGGCGGTGCCGCTGCGCGTGACCAATGCCTTCGAGCCGGCCGACCCCGGCACGCTAATCGACGATCAGCCGGCGGAAGAGGCGGCGGTCGAGATTGTCACCGGCCTCGATCTCTTTGCGCTGGAGGTGTTCGAACAGGACATGGTCGGCGTGAAGGGCTACGATTCGACCATCCTCGAGGTGCTGACCCGGCACAACGTGCGGATCGTCTCGAAAGTGTCGAACGCCAATACGATCACCCACTACGTGGACACCTCGATGAAGGTGCTGCGCCGGGTCGAGCGGGATCTGGCCAAGCACTACCCCTCCGCCGACGTTTCGTCGCGTGCCATCGCCATGGCAGCGGTGATCGGCGGCGATCTGTCGGGGCTCTCGGTGCTGACCCGTGGCCTTCAGGCCATCGCCGCGGCCGATCTCGAAGCGATCGGCGCCAGCCAGGGCCCGCGCAACGTGGATGTTCAGTTCATCCTCGAGCGTGACGCGCTGAAGCCGGCCATTGCCGCGCTGCATGGCGCACTGGTAGAGCAACGCGCGCCAAAGCTCGCCCGCGTCGCCTGAGCCATCCAATGAGCAGCCAAGGGCCCGCCTGGCATCAGCCGGTGCGGGCCTTTTCACGTCTTGGGGCACCGTATCCGGCCGAATATTCGTCGAAAAACCGATAGGCATTGGCGAGCAGGGCAAATTGCCGTCTCGGATCCTCGGCGTGCAGCGGCAGCATCGCTACAAACAGCAGCGCGGTCATCGGGATGATTTCCTCGGACAGCAGATCCTGCCCCCGGATGCGCAGCGGGCGGAATTCATCCTGCACCGCCTGAACCGAACTTTCCTGATGAACCTCGAGCGCAAAATCGCTTGGTCCTCGCCGCTCGAAGGACATGCGATCCGACAGGATCAAATCGTAGCAGCCAAAGACGGAATGGCAGAGCTTGGCCATATCGTAGCGCCAATCGCCGATCGCGACCTTTTCGGCTGCATCGGGAATACCTCTGGGATCGATTGCCTTCAGCTTGCTGGACCGCAGGTCGAACAGGATATTGCCGAAGAAGAAATCGCCATGCCAGAAACTCATGTCCTGTGGCGTAGACGGGCGAATGCCGTCAATCAGCCCCTCGGCAAACCGCATCAGCGATGGATAGCGGCGCCCGTTCAGCATGATTTCGGCATCGATATCAAAATCCGCCTGCCGGCCAAAGGCCTCGACCCGATCCAGGGACTTGTCAACGATCAGCCGTTGAAACCAGTCCGACGCACGGTTCCCCATGGCGCGATCCGTGGACGTCAGCGAAAAGGCGTTGCATCGGTCAAGGAACACTTCGCATTGGCGGCCGATCGTGCTCCACTGAAATCTCGGTAGGCGCGCAAAGACGTGAAGCTCGGCCAATGTCGGATTGTGCAGGTATTCAAGATTGTAGGAAAACCCATCGGAGGTGCCGTTGTTGCCGAGATAGGCCGGCGCAAAGACACGCATTTCATCGTGCAGCGACTCGAACCAGCGCGCCTCGGCGCGAAGCTTTGCCTGATCCTGCCCGCCCTTGGTCAACACCGGGCCGTCACATTCCAGAGAGTTAAAATACCGCGCCACCAGCATCTGTTTGCGTGAGTTGTAGAAGGTATTGATATGGCCAAAATCCAGCCACTCGTCCCGCTTCAGAGCCACCGGCCGACTCTTTGAATAGGTCGAAATCGCGGCATCGAAATCGACGCCCTTGCAGACTTCATCGCGAAATTTCTGCGCGTCGGAAAGGAAATAGAACCCGGAGGCCACGGTGCGGGGCGAATTGCCGTCGCCAAACCCCTTGCGCAAGCTCAGAACTCCGTCCTGCGCCTCGACGATTTCGGACCATTTGTAGAAATCGGTGGTATCGAAAACCGAAACCGTGTCCGCCGCCGGATTATCCTGAAACCGCATCAAGGTGTCGCCCAGCAGGATCATGACCTCGGAGGTCAATTGCAGGACTTCGAAAATGAAATAGACCGCGTTTCCCAGCGACAATCCGATGGGAACCCGCAGTATCCTGACGTCTTCGCGTTCCAGCCGTTCCTGGTCGGCCAGGTCCAGCTCGAAATCAGCCGGAATCGCCAGCACGATGTCCTCGGTAAACCGGGTCAGCTCCTTGAACTGATGCTCATACAGCCGCCGCGTGCCAACCGGCAAAAAGGCCGGCGGCAATTTCCCGAACTCCGCGCAGATATCTTCGCCGCTGTAATCGCCCGACATGATAACTGCGGTCGGAGCCCTAGTCATCGCGCTGCATTTCCCGTTTCAGGAGGTCTTCGATTTCTTGCCGTGACAGGTTGCAGAATTCGCTCGGGCGGATCGCCCGGTCGTCGACATAGAACCCATTGTCGCCGCACCAGGGTTTGCCGACCCAAATCTCGTCATAGGGAACATCGTGTTTCTTGAGCCAGTCAATGACAATCGGCACCGTATTGGCGGTGATCGCCCCGACACTGCTTTCATAGGTTCGCATGTTCCGCGAGGTATGGATCGCGATGGTGAAACCGTCATTGCGGTATTTGCGCAAGGTATCGATGGCACTCACATTGGGCCGCTTGGTCGAGTAGTCCTCGGGCCCGTCGATCGTGAGCGTGTTATCGAGATCGATTACAAGCCTGGGCGAATTGAGATTCATTGTGCAGGCTCCAGCTCAGACAGCCGGTCAACCAGACGGGAGACAACCGAAGGAGCGGCGCCAGGCCGGGCTCGCAAAAAAGTCACATATTCCGAAATCGTGCACACCCGTGTCGAATTGTACTTCCAGTTCTGGAAGGGCCCGATAAACCGGATATCCAGATCGGCCAGCATCAGTGAATAGCCGAGCGTCGAATGCGGGTTGATCGCACCAGACACCGGATCGAAAGGCAAGTCTTTGTATTTCTTTCCATACTCATGCCAGACATTGCAATAATGCTTGATCGCTTCGGGTCCGGCAATGGCAAAATTGTCATCAAAGAAGGGGAAATGTGTGTCATAAAGCGGCGCGCGCCGGAGAAAGATCGTTCGCGGTTGACGGGCGCAGATTTCAATGGCGTTGCGCAGTTCATCTTGATTGAATTCGAAACTCAGATCGGGTCGCATTCGGACAAAGAAATCGAATTCCCCGGTTTCGATTGCTGAATGGTAGACATCGAACAGCTTGTAGAACAAGCGCTCCTGGTTGTATTTGAACTTCTGGCAGGTTTCGCCTTCTTCGTCGATCAGAACCCATTCCGCGCCATAGGCCTCGTAGAGGGCGGCTTCTTCTACTCTGGACGGCGGACTGAAATCATAGGTCTTGTTAAATTCATCCATCGAGATCGACCTTTCCAGGCAGACCTCGCGGATGACCGGGCGGATCCTCTCTTCATAGCCCCGCAGGGTGCCGAAGTTGGCTGGCGGGGTTCCCCGATCGGCCCAGGTCGAAATCAACGTCGTGAGTTCGATGCCATCGAACAGCGGCGAATTCCGGAAGTTCTGGGCAAAATCATCCGCCCGCATCTGTCCGCTCAGAAGCAGCGCGCCGCGCAGGGCGGGTTTCTTGCTGAAGCTGGGAAACAGCGACTTCAGGCCAAAGCGCTTTCTGGGAGCAGCCGGCCGCTCGGCCTTGACTTGCGGCTTCGCGCTTGTCTGGCTGGCCTCCTGCGCCACGATGTTGCGCAGGATCTGACGGCGCTTGTCGTCACCCTTGGAATGCTCGCGCGCCGTTTCCAGGTGACGTTCGATATAGGCGAGGATCGGTTTCCTGTCGGCCTCCGGGCGCAACCGGGTGATGCAATAGATGAAAAACAGGAAAACCACTGTCGGGCTCTCCTGCTCCAGATCGACGACATGTTTGATCATGCGGCTCGGCGAGATCGATTTCCGCATGATCCGAAGGATATGGCGATGGACGGGCAGGGAGAAATCGGCGAATGCGAATTTGAGCGCCTCGCTCGGCCGTTTCAGAGCATCCGCTTCACAGAGGTTGATAAGCCCGGCCAGAATATTCATCGCCTTGGCCCGGTCGTTTTCAAGATAGGCCCGTTGCAACATGTCATTCAGTATCGGGCGCAGGGCCTGGGTCGCCTTGCGAAAGCCCTTGGCTTCGGCACGCAATCCGCGCAGGCCGAATGTATAATGGCTGAAACTGTCATTCTCGACGTGATACTCGAGAATGTTGCGGCAGATTTCGGTTAGTTTGCCCTGCTGCGCGATACTGGGATGCGCCATGATGTGATCGAAGAACTCGGTAAACCTGGGCTGCGATCGGCCCTGTGTGTACATCCTGGTCAGGACTGACATGTGATAGGCAAAATCAAGCTCGATTCCGCGCGGGCTCTGTTGGGCCCGGAACGCTTCATACTCCTGCGGCGTGCCGCAAAAATGCATGGCCTCAGCCGGCACCAGAACCGCAGCGACGCGATGGCCGTTCTTGATCAGCCGGTTGTAGATCGGCGCCACGAACAGCTCGTTGCCTATTGAGTAGTTTTTCGCTTCTTCGTCAAAGTGGTTGAGGAACAGCTCCGCCGTCCTGAAATAATACAATCCGTTGGAGCAGAAATCGGAAATCCGCACCTTCTCCGCGACGGCCTTTACTTCGGCAGCACCGGAGGCCTTGAAGGCTTTCGGGTCGGCCACTTCCGCAAACGACCAATGGTCGCCTTCGCCGCGAAAGACCTCGAGATAGCCATCCAGCGGCTTCAGGACTTTGGCCGATGGCAGCTTGAAATTCAGCCGGATCGTATCGACGTTGAATATGATGATCCGCTCGTTGGCCGGAACATCGGTGGCGCGGATGCCCTGGGCGACGGTATCCGCCTGCCCGGCGGTCATCCGGGGGACGCGGTGGATCTGGATGCGGTCCTCGGCAACCCCGGCCTTGGCGCATTCCGCGCGAATGAAATTCTCTGTAAAGTCATCCTCCTGGAGGACAAACAGGAAGTTGTCTTTGATCCCGGGCCCGTTGAAATGCTGAACGATGTGGCGGAAGATCGGGGCGCCAAACGCCTCCAGCCGGAATTTCGGAAGGGTGTAACCGGCGTCGGAAAATCGTCGGCTTTTCCCGACCAGAGGAAAAACTATCATAAAGTCAATGTTCCTGCGGTAAGGTATTGAAGTAAAAATGCCGCCTGAACCGGCAGCGAAAGATATTTTCTGCGCCGCAGGGTAACCTGTGCGACATGCAGCATCAAGCATGGTTTTCCATGGGCGGCGCCCGCAGCCCGCCGGAAAGGCCGGCTCAGTACAGCCGCGCGGCGGTGTCGTGGTAGAGCGCTTGTCGGTCGCGCTCCGGGATATCCAGCTCGGCGAGAGCGGTGTCGAGCCGGTGGCGCCAATAGCCCGGCGAGGCCAGGGCCGTGGCGACCGGCCAGTTGCTGGCGTAAAGCAGGCGCTCGGCCCCGAAAAGCCGGATCATCGCGGCGACATGACGCTGGGTCATCGGATCGTCCTGCGCCGGATCGCCGGTCAGCGGCAGGCCCGAAACCTTGACGTGGATATTGTTCAGCTCGGCCAGCCCGGCCATGGCGCGATGCCAGCCGTCAAAGCGGCCGGGGTCCGTGTCGGGCAGGCCGAAATGCGCGACCACGACCGGCAGCTTCGGATGCGCCCGGGCCAGCGCCGCCACGGCGCCAAACAGGGGCGGCGGGGCCAGCACCTCGATCAACGCGCCGCTGTCCTGCAAGGCCGCGCAGGCCCCGCGCGCGGCCGCGCTGCGCAGATAGTCTTCGGGTGCCGCATCCAGCAGCGGTGTGAGCCGCACACCGCGAAAGCCGGGATCGGCGGATTGCCGGGCAAGTTGGGCCTGGCAGGCGGGATCGCGCAGATCGACCCAGCCCACAACGGCGCGAAACATTTCATGCGCGCGGCAAAGATCAAGGCAATGCAGCGCGTGCTCGACCGTCGCGGGGCCGTGAACCAGCACCGCGCTCTCGGCCCCGGTCTCGGCCAGAACGGGGGCAAGATCGGCAGGCAGAAAGGCGTTGCCGGTGAGGCTGGGGAATTGCTTTTCGGCAATGAAGGTCTCGCCGCGGCTGCGGTCCCAGATGTGGACATGGGCGTCGATGATGTGCTGGGTCATGTCAGGGCTGTTCGGTTGGGGCCGGTATCCCGAGCGAGGCCAGGGCCGGCCAGAGGGCGGCGGGAACGGGCGCGGAGAGATCGGCCAGGTTGGAGCGCAAACCCGCGGGCGCGGTCAGCCCGAGCACCAGCCGCGTCACCGCCGGATGGGCGGCGCTATAGTGCAGCGCGGCGCGTTTGAGCGTGACGTCATGGGCCGCGCAAGCCTTTTGAATGGCGCGCACTTTCGCCCGCGTCGCGGCGTCGGGGGGCTGATAGTCGAAGCGCGTGGCGGGATCGTCGGGGCCAGTGGCGAGAATGCCGGAATTGAACGGCGAAGCCAGCTCGACCTGGGTGCCGCGCTGGCGGCACAGCGGGAAAAGATCGGGCGCGGCGGATTGATCAAGCAGGGTGAACCGCCCGGCGACCATCAGCACGTCAAGCTCGGCCTCGCGCAAGAGCGCGAGATGCGTGGCGGCGAAATTGCTGCCAACGCCCAGCGCGCCCACCACCCCCTGCGCTTTCAGCTCGGCCAGGGCCGGCAGCGCGCCGTCCAGTGCGGCGCCCGGGTCATCGTCGCAATCGTGCACAAAGGCGATGTCGAGCCGGTCGGTGCCCAGCCGCGTCAGGCTCTGCTCGACCGAACGCAGGGTGGCGTCGCGGGAATAGTCGCGCCAGTCGCCCGGGTTGGCCTTGGGGTTGCTGACCCGGGCGGCATAATCGCGGTAGCGCCCGACCTTGGACGACAGCAGATAATCGGCGCGCGGCACGCCCCGCAATAGTCGCCCCAACCGCGCCTCGGACAGCCCGCCGCCATACAGCGGCGCGGTGTCGAAGCGCCGCAGGCCCATCGCCCAGGCGGCGGCGAACATCGCCTCGGCCTGGGCGTCCGAGATCGGCGCGACATTGCTGGTGCCCAACAGGCCGAACCCGAGACCCAGAGGTTTGACCGGCTGGCTCATCGAATGCGCCGTTCGGTTTCGGGATCGAAGAAATAGGCATGCGCCATGTCGAAGGCGAGCGGATGGGGGGCGCCTTCGGCAAGATCGACCCGGCCGCCGGTCTTGCCGATCATGCTGTGCTGGCCGGCGCGGAAATGCACCAGCTTTTCGGTGCCCAATTGTTCGATCAGGTCCACCGGCACCGTCGCGGTCGCGCGGCCGGGCTGGTCGGCGGCGGGGCGGATGTCGTCTGGGCGGATGCCGCAGATCACCCGCGCGCCGGCGCGCAGCCCGTCGGGCGTGGCGCAGGCAATCTCGCTGTCGCCCAGTTTCAACCCGGTCGGCGTCACCATGCAATCAACCAGGTTCATCGGCGGGCTGCCCATGAACCCGGCGACAAAGACGGTGTCGGGATCGTGGAAAATGGCATCCGGCGTGCCCTGCTGTTCGATCTTGCCGTCGCGCATGATGACGATGCGGTCGGCCAGGGTCATCGCCTCCACCTGGTCATGGGTGACATAGATGATGGTGTTCTGGAGCCGCTGGTGCAGCCGCTTGATCTCGGCCCGCATCTGGCCGCGCAGCTTGGCGTCGAGGTTCGACAGCGGTTCGTCAAAGAGGAAGACCTCGGGGTCGCGCACGATGGCGCGGCCCATGGCGACGCGCTGGCGCTGGCCGCCCGACAGCGCGCCGGGTTTGCGCTCGAGCAGCGGCGTCAGCTCGAGAATATCGGCCACCTCACGCACGCGCCGGTCGATCTCGGGCTTGGGCATCCGCGAAAGTTGCAGCGAAAACGCCATGTTGTTGTAGACGGTCTTGGCCGGGTAGAGCGCGTAGTTCTGGAACACCATGGCGATGCCGCGTTCCTTCGGGCGCAGCCCGTTGACGACGCGCTCACCGATGGCAATCTCGCCGCCCGAGATGGTTTCCAGCCCCGCCACCATACGCAGGGTGGTGGATTTGCCGCAGCCCGAGGGGCCGACAAGGACACAGAACTCGCCCGGCTGGATCGAGATGTCGATCCCGTGCAGCGCCTGATGGGCGCCGTACATCTTCACGAGGTTTCGGATTTCAATGCGTGACATGGGGTCTCCGGGTCTTACAGACGGCGCGCTTCGTTGCGCAGGTAAAGCAGCGTGAAGGCCGCCGAGATGATGAGGATGGATACGGCGACGGTGGCCGCCTGGCTGAACTGGAAATCGACAAAGGCGAGGCGGAAGGTCAGGGTCGAGAGCACCTCGGTCGCCCGGCCGGGGCCGCCGCCGGTGGACAGCCAGACCAGCGGAAAGAGCTGGAAGGTCCAGATCAGGTCCAGCAGTGCGACACCGAAGATCACCGGTTTGAGCTGCGGCAGGGTGACATGCCAGAATTTGTGCCAGAAGCCTGCGCCGTCGATCTCGGCGGCTTCGTAAAGCTCACGCGGGACGGTTTGCAGCCCCGACAGGAAGCTGACCATGATGAAGGGATAGCCGCGCCAGGTCGAGATCAGCAGCAGCGACCACATCGCCAGATCGGGATCACCCAACCAGTCGAGCGGCTCGGACGTGAGCCCCATCCATTGCAACATGTAGTTGATCAGGCCGAAGGGGTTGAGCAGCAATTGCCAGTTCAACGCCACGACGACGGCGGTGAAGATCCACGGCAGGATCAGCATCGAGCGAAAGAACGTGCGGGCGCGCGGTGCGATATCGGCATTGACCAGGAGCGCCAGCCCGATGCCCACGACCATATGGCCCAGCACCGAACCGACGGTGAAGACCACGGTGTTGAACCCGGCGCTCCAATAGCCGGGATCTGTCATCAGGTTGGTGTAATTGGCGAGGCCGACAAAGGTGGGGTTCCGCTCGACGATGACATTGTCGTAAAGCGAATATTCCACCACCTTGTAGAGCGGCACCGACAGCAGCGCGCCGAGGATCACCAGCCCCGGCAGAAGGAACAGGTAGGGCGTGCCCCGGGTGGTCATCTGGCGAAGCATTGTGGTCACTTGAACGTCCTTTTCGCGTGGTGGGTCGGGCGCGGGGATGCGCCCGGCCCTTGCGTCTTATCCGGCGAGGTCGAGCCAGCGCGCCTGAACGGCGGCGGCGGCCTCTTCCGGGCTTTGGTCGCCGCGCAGCATGGCCTGGATTTCCTCGGTCATGACCGACCAGCTGGCCGCCGCCTTGGGCGACTGGCGCATCTCCTCGACCGGGGTATCGCCCGACAGGATTTCCATCTGTTTGAGCAGCGTCTCATCCGCGCCCTCGCGCACCGCATCAAGCGCGGCGAGATTGCCGGGCAGCGCATTGGCGGCCTTGGCGGCACGGGCATTGACCTCGGGCGAAAGCAGGTAGTTGACGAAGGTCCAGGCCGCGTCCTTGTTGGGGCTGTCGGCGGCAATGCCGATTTCCCAGCCATGCACGCGATAGGCGGTCTCCCCGTTCGTGGGCACCCGCACCAGCGTGTACTCCAGCTCGGGATTGCGGCTGGTGATCGAGCTGGAATGCACCCCCGGGGAAATCATGAACCCGGTGCGCCCGGCGATGAACTCCTCCAGATCGACGCCGCCGGTGCGCGAGGCCGCGCCCGGCGCGATGGCACCGGCATCGTTCATGTCCTTGAGGAATTGCAGCGTCGCCACCACCTCGGGGTTGTCGAAGTTCGGCGTGGTGTCAGCCATGATCCTGCCGCCATGGGCATAGAGCAGCGGCAGGAAGGTCAGGATCGGGCCGTTCGACGGCGGCTGCGAGGAAAACGGCATGCCGATGCCCGAGATGCCATCCTCCAGCGCCGAGATCGCGCCGGCCTGTTCGGCCAGTTCCTCCCAGGTGGCGGGCGGCGCGTCGAACCCGGCCTGGCGCACCAGCCCCATGTTCACATGCATCACGAAAGGAAAGGCATTGAGCGGCACCATCCAGGTGTGGCCGTCGATCTTGCCCAGCGGCGCCTCGACCAGATCGGATGTGGCAAAGCTGTTGTCGTCGCGGGCCAGATACTCGTCGAGCGGCTCGAGAATGCCGATGTCGAGGAATTCCTTGGTCCAGGGCATGTTGAGCCCCAGCACGTCCGAGCCGACGCCGATGGCATTGTCGGTCACGATGCTCTCGCGCACCTTGCCAAAGGGCTGGGTGACCAGCTTGACGGTGATATCCGGGTGCTTGGCTTCGAAGTCGGCGACCAGCTCGTCATAGAAGCCGTCGGTGTTCTCGGCCGCGAACCATTGCAGCCATTCGATCTCGGCGGCCTGCGCCGCCAGCGGCGTCAGCGCCGTCGCGGCGGCGAGCGCCAGGGCAGTGAAACGGGTCTTGATCATGGTAGTCTCCTCCTTGTTGTGGTCCGGGGCTTGCCGCCCCGGTGTGCGGGCTCCTCACCCCTTGACGCCCCCTGCGGACAATCCGCCGACGACAAATCTCTGAACGAGCATAAACAGGATCAGCACCGGCAAAGAGCCGATCACCGAAAACGCCATCATCTCGTCCCACTTCAGGCCGAACTCGCCGACCATCATCGAAATCCCCACCGGCACGGTGCGCATGTCCATCGACCGGGTCAGCGCCAGGGCAAACAGGAACTCGTTCCAGGCCAGCAGGAAGGTGTAGACGGCGGTCGAGATGATCCCCGGCAGTGCCACCGGCAGCAGCACCCGCACCAGCACGCCCAGCGGCGTGCAGCCGTCGATGGTGGCGGCCTCGTCGAAATCCTTGGGGATGGTGTCGAGATAGCCGTTCATCATGACGATGGAATAGGGCAGCGCGAAGGTCAGATAGGTCAGGATCAGACCCCAGAGGGTGTCATAGAGCCCGAGAAAGACGATCACGCCGAAATAGGGGATCAGCAGTGTGATCGTCGGCACCATCTGGGTGGTGATCACAAAGAGCTTGGCCACCCGGTCGCCGAAAAAGCGGTAGCGCGAGAAGCCGAAGGCCGCGAGCGTGCCGATCACCAGCGACAGCGCGGTGACGGCGAGGCCCACCACATAGCTGTTGATCAGGAAGCTGCGAAACTTGGGATCGGTCAGCACCTTGGCATAGCCGTCCCAATGGAAGGTCTCGGGCAGGAGCCGCGGCGGCAGCGAAAAGGTCTCCGTGGTCGGCTTGAGCGAAACTGAGATCATCCAGAGGATCGGAAACACCATGACAAAGGTGACCAGGGCCAGCGCGGCATAGATCGCGGCCTGCCGCCAGCGGCGGCGGCGCTCTTCGTTGACGGCCTGTGTGGCCTGGGCGGGCTGGACGATATCCGACATCACAGCACCTTCAGCGTCGCGTTGTCGATGAAATCCCAATCCAGCGCGATGCCGAGGCCCGGGCCCTGCGGCAGATGCGTGTGGCCGTCGCGCACGTCGATCGGATCTTTCAACCCGATGGCAAAGAGCTCTTCCGGCACCAGCACCTCGAAGAATTCGTTGTTGCGGATCGCGGCCGCACAATGCAGGTTCACCAGCTCCAGCGGGTGATAGATCGCGGTGTGGATCTCGCAGTTCATGCCATGCGCCTCGGCCAGATGCGCCGTCTTCATCAGCCCGGTGATCCCGCCCGACCACGAGGCGTCGCCGCGCACGATGTCAACCGCGCGGGTCGCCACCAGCTCGGCCACGCCGGCGGGGTGGTTCTCGGCGGTCTCGCCGCCGACGATGGGAATGCGCAGCGCCCGGGTCAGCTCGCGCATGGAGCCGTGGCATTCGTCGAACATCGGTTCTTCGAGCCAGTAATAATTTAGCTCTTCCAGCATCTTGCCGAAGTGCAGATTCTGCTGGAAATTGAAGTTGTTGACCGGGTCGGACATCAGCCGGAACTCCGGGCCCACCGCCTCGCGGCAGAGCCGGTGCGCCTCGAAGGCAATGTCGATATCCGCCGGCGGGTGCAGCTTGTAGGCCGCCCAGCCGCGCGCCTGCAAGGCCTTCGCCTCATCGGCATAGGCCTGCGCCGTGGGCAGGGTCAGCGAAGAGCCATAGATCGGCACCGCATCGCGCACCGCGCCCAGATGCTTGTACAGCGGCAGCTCCGCCGCCTGCGCCTGCGCCAGATGGCAGGCGATGTCGTAGGGCGCATAGGCATAGGCCGGGGTGAAGTTCCAGGCCCGGTTGAAGCGGCGATAGTCGTGCCAGTGCTTTTCGCGGTAATCCGGGTCGCGGCCGATGAAAAACGGCCGCAACAGCTCGGCCGAGACCGCCCCCATGGCCAGCGCGCTGCGGCCGGCAAAGCCGAAGGTCTCGACGCTGATCCCGGCGTCGGTGTCGAATTTCATGGCGAGGAATTCGAAGTCGATCGGCTTGCCGTCCTTCAGGCTGTAGGCCTGATCCGGTTCGTGGCGGCAGGCCCGGATTTCGATATTGGTGAACTTCATGAAAATCTCCTTCAGCCGGCCTGATAGGCGGCGTGTTCGGTCGTGTAGAAATCGAGGGTGGAGGGGCCGACCGAGCCGGTGCCGAGGCCGGATGCGCGGATGCCGACAAAGGGCATGTTGTCATCCGGCGCGGTGCCGTGGTTGACGTGGATCATGCCCGATTGCAGCTCATTCATCGCGCGCCGGGCAAAATCGAGCCGGTCGGTGAAGATCGCGCCGGTCAGCCCGTAGGCGGTGGCATTGGCAAGGCGCAGCGCCGCATCGTCGCCGTCATAGCGCGATAGCGTCAGCACCGGGCCAAAGATTTCGTCCTGCACCGCCGGGTTGGCGGGATCGTCGCTGGCCAGCAGCGTCGGCTCGAAAAACAGCCCCTCGGGCGCGCTGTCCGGCGCCAGCCGCCGCCCGCCAGTGAGCACCGTCGCGCCTTCGAGCTCGGCGGCACGGACAAGATGCGTGATCCGGTCAAGCTGCGCCTGCGTGGTGATCGGCCCCAGCGTCGTTTTGGCATCGCGTCCCGGCCCTGCGGTCAGCCGCTGCATCCGCGCGATCAGCCCGTCGCGCACCGCGTCATAGACCTCGGTCTGGGCGATCACCCGGCTGATCGCGGTGCAACGCTGGCCCGAACATTGAAAGGCCGCGCCGATGATTGCATCGAGCGCGGGTTCCAGATCGGCCACCCGGTCGACGATGACCGCATTCTTGCCGCCCAGCTCGAGAGAAACTGGCACCAAATTGCCGCCGGCGACCGCGCCGATCTTGCGCCCGGTGGCAACCGAGCCGGTGAAGGAGATCGCGTCGACCTGTGCCGCGACAAGCCCCGACGCCACCTCGCCGGCGCCATTGACGAGACAGAGCGCGCCCTGCGGCAAGAGGCCCTCGGCCGCGCGCACCAGTCGCATTGCCGCCGCCGGGGTGTATTCTGAGGGTTTCAGCACCACCGCATTGCCTGCGGCCAGCGCCGGCACCAGCTTGCGCAGCGGGGTCAGCACCGGGAAATTCCATGGCGTGATCGCCAGCACCACGCCACGCGGGCGGCGCAGGATGGTGTTGCTCCAGCCCGGCGCGCGCCCGGGAAGCGTCTGGCCGCCATGGCTGCGGGCAAATCCCAGCATCTGCCGCGCCTCGCGCAGCGATTTGCCGATCTCGGCCGTCGCTTCGGCCAAGGGCTTGCCCTGTTCATCGGTCATCTCGCCGGCCAGTGCCGGGGTTTCGGCCTCGATCCGCGACAGCCAGTCGCCCAGCAGATCGCAACGCTGGTTGACGGTCAGCGCCGACCATGCGGCAAAGCCCTTGCCCGCAATCTCGAGCACCTGCGTCACATCCCCGGGCGAGGCAAAGGCGTAGCGGCCGACCACCAGCCCCAGCGCCGGGTCGCGGGTCTCGAAATCCGCCGTGCCCGACCAATTGGCCGGCGGCGGCAGGACGGGCGGCTGTACCGGCGTCATGCCGCCCCTCCCGCCGCCTTGAGCCCGGCGACCAGCGTCTGTGCCCCGCCGCGCAACATCGTCTGATCCGAGCCACCTGGCACCACCTGCGCCCCGCGTTGCACCAGCGCCTCGAGCGCCAGGCCGGGGGCGGGCAGCGCGCCAAACACCTTGCCTGCGGCCAGGGTGCTGTCGAAGACCTTGTCAAAGGCCTCGCGGAATGCCGGCGCCTCGAACTGGCGGAACAGCCCCATGGTGGCTGAGAGATCGTTCGGCCCGACAAAGAGGCCATCGAGCCGGGACAGCGCGAGGATCGCATCGAGGTTGGCCACCGCCTCGGGCGATTCAATCTGCATCAGCACCGTCAGGGCGTCATTGGCATGGGTGTAATAGCTATCGGCCGCATATCCCCAATCGGCGGCCTGGATCGCGCCGACCGCCACGCCGCGCCGCCCCGCGCCGGGAAACAGCGCCGCCTCCAGCACCCGCGCCGCCATTTCGGCATTGTCGACCTGCGGCACCAGAAGGCAGTTCGCCCCGGCATCGAGACAGCGCTTGACGCTGCCGGTGTCGTGATCGGGCAGCCGCACCATGACCGCTGTGTCGAAGCCGGCCAGCGCCTGCACCTGTGCCGCCAGACCATCGATCCCGCCGCGCCCGTGCTCGAGATCGACCAGCAGGTAATCCAGCCCGGCCCGCGCCATGAGACAGGCGACCTCGGGCGAGCCAAGCGTCGACCAGGCGCCGGAAACCGCCCGGCCCTCGGCCAGCTTCTGCTTGAAAATACGCCCTTTTTGCAGGGTACGGGGCAAGTTGTCTGTCATTTGCTTTCCTTCGAAGTCGTGGCATGGGCGCTGACGAGGTTATGGGTGTGCACATGTGCCCCCGCCCCGATGTCGGCCGTGGCCCGGCCGATGGGCCAGCCGCCGCGCCAGACGGTTTCGCCGGCGCGGATCGGGCGCAGGGCAATCTTGTGAAACACTGAAATCGCGTCTTGGGCCGTCACCGCCCCTGTTGCCGCGCCTTGCAGCGAGATCTCGGCCCCGGCCGCGACATCGGCGAGCAGATAGGCGACCATGTCATCGGCGCCGACCGTATGGGCTATCGGGGTCATATCGCTTCTCCGAACCGGCTGATGGCCTCGCCGCCCTCGCCCATGATCTCGCCATAGGTGAGCTGGCCGGCGGCTGTGGCGGCGATTTCTTCGATCAGCCGGGCGGCCATGTCGTCCATCGCCCGCCCGGCGAGCAGGCCCGAGGCGTCAAAGTCGATCTGGCGGCCCAGCGCCCCGGCGGTTGCGACATTGGCGCTCAGCTTCAGGGTCGGCGCCAGCGCGCTGCAATAGCTGTTGCCGAGCCCGGTGGTGAACAGGATCATCTGCGCCCCGGCGGCGACAAATCCGGTCAGCGACTCGGGCGAATAGCTCGGCGCGTCCATGAAATGCAGCCCCGGGGTGGCGGGCGTCTCGGCATAGGCCAGCAGCGACCGGATCGGCCGCGTGCCGGCCTTTTGCACCGCGCCGCTGGCCTTTTCCTCGATGGTGCTCAGCCCGGCCTTGATATTGGCGGCATTGGGATTGGTGCCGAGCAGGTCGAGCCCGGCGGCATGCGCCAGATCGAGGCGCCGTCGCACCGCCTGTTTCAGCGCGAGGCCGAGTTCGGGCGTCGCCGCGCGGCGCGCCAGCTCCTCTTCGGTGCCGAGCCATTCGATGCTTTCGCCCAGCATCACGCTGCCGCCGGCATCGACCAGCCAATCGGCCACCCGGCCGAGCAGCGGATTGGCCGCCAGCCCGGAAGACGGGTCGGACAGGCCGCATTCGAAGGCCAGCGACAGATCGATGAGCGGGCAGTCCTGCGGCTGCTGCGCCGACAGGCGCCGCAACAGCCCCGCGCCGAGGGCCAGGCCGCGCTGGCTCAGCAGATGCGCGTCATGTCCGACCTCGTCGAGGCCCAGCGCCGCATACGGCCGCCCGTCGCGGTCCAGCACCGCGATCAACTGGTCAAGCCGGGTGCGGTCGGCGCCGATCAGAAGCACCGCGCCGCAATTGGGATGCACCGCCAGACCCGACAGCGCGGCAAGGTGAAGCTCGGCGTCCCGGCCGACCATACCCATGCCGAACATCGTTCCGGCAAAGACCGTGCCCGGCAACGCCCCGGCAATCCGCCGCGCCGCCGCATCGGTCAGCCCGGTGGCGTTCAGAACCAGCAGGTGATTGCGGATCCCCGGCCGGCCGCTGGGGCGCGGATAGCCCCGGAATGTCTCGGGCCCCCGCACCATCAGGGGGCCACCATCCTGGCGGCGGTGCGGGCGACTCTCGGGGCCGGAACGACGGTGCGCGACATGCGGGTCTCCAAGCTGGGTTGCTGCGCTCCTTATTGAGAGCTTAACTGAGATCTTACAAAAGATTTGACAGAGTCGACTGGCCGAGTCAATGCTGATCTCACCGCCATGAAAGGACCGAGGCCGCATGACCGCCCCCACTCTCCCCGCCGACCGGCCGCCAGGTGCGCAGGTTGAAAAGACCGGGGGCTTGGGCGTAATGAGGGGGCGGGCGGCCGGCGATAATCACCCGGGCCCCTGCCGTCCCTCGCCTTGCCCGACCGCCCCATTTTCAGGAGATCACCTGTGCCCAGTGACGTGAACGCCCCGATTGTGGAAGAGGCCGCGCAATCCTCCCAGGTCCAGCGCTCGGGCGCCTATGAGCGGTTTGTGAAATGCCTGATGCAGGGCACGTTCAAACCCGGCCGGCTGGTCACCCAGCGCGAGATCTGCGATGCCACCGGCTCGACCATCACGGCGGTGCGCGAGGCGCTGAAGCGGCTCGAGGGCGAGGGGATTGTCGAGCTGATTGCCAAGAAAGGCGTCATTCTGCGCGAGATCGACGCCACTGAGGTGCGCGAGATCTATCAGTTGCGCAAACTGGTCGAGATGCCGGCGGTGCGCGCATACGCAAGCGACCACGACCCCCGGGAAGTCGACGCATTGCGCCGCAGGACGCTGGAGATCATGGAAGCCTCGACCGAGACCGCCGAACAGCGCCAGGCGCTGGTCCGCCGGCGCACCAAACTCGACTGGGATCTGCACCAGACCTTTCTAGGGGCCCTGGGCAGCAGCCTGATCGACGAGATATTCAGAAACCTTGAAACCAAGCAGATGCTGGTGCGGCTGCAATTGCCGCCGCGCTATCTCAGCCACGGCGAGGCCTTTGCCGAACACCTCGAGATCCTGCATGCGATCCGCGACAAGGACGCCGACCGGGCCGCGCGGCTGCTCGAAGAGCATCTCAACACCGCGCAGCAAAGATTTCTGGACGCCATCGAATATTGACGGCCCGGCGGGGCCGAGGCCTGCCGCCGGCCGGGGTGCGTCAGGCGCGGCCGGTCGCGGCCAGGGCCGCGGCGACCCCGCGCAGCTCGGCCAGGCCGCGCAGCCGGCCGATATAGGGGTAGCCGGCGCGCATGCCGCGTGACTGATCCCAGCCGATCATATGGCCGTGGTCCGGGCGCATCGGCACGTGCCGGCCGCTGTCGGCCTCGAGACGCAGCGCCCGCCGCACGATCTCGACCAGACCGGCGTCGCCGGCCAGATGCGCGGCCTCGTGAAAGCTGACGCCATCGGCCTCGCGCTCGGTCGAACGCAGGTGCAGGAAGTGGATGCGGTCGCGGAACCGATCGAACATCGCCGGCAGATCGTTGTCGGCGCGCACGCCCAGCGAACCGGTACAGAAGGTCAGCCCGTTTTCCGCCACCGGCGCGTGATCGAGGATCGCCGCCAAGTCCTCGGCGCAGGAGACCACCCGCGGCAGGCCGAACAGCGCGAAGGGCGGATCGTCGGGATGGATGGCCAGCTTGACGCCGGCCTCGCGCGCCACAGGCAGCACCCGGTCGAGAAAGGCCAGCAGGTTGGCGCGCAGCCGCGCGGCATCGATCTCGCGGTAATCGGCGATGCGATTGCGGAAGCCGTCGAGCGTCCAGCTTTCCTCGGCCCCCGGCAGCCCGGCGATGATCGTCTCGGTCAGCCGCTGACAGGCGGCTCCGTCCATGCCGTCATAGCGCGTTTCGGCCTCTTCGGCGATGTCCGCGCGGTGATCGGCGCGGGCGCCGTCGCGCTTGAGCAGGAAGATGTCGAAGATCGCCGCATCCACCGCGTCATACCGCAGGCATTGCGCGCCATCGGCCAGCGCATGGTCGAGCGCGGTGCGGGTCCAGTCCAGCACCGGCATGAAATTGTAGCAGACCGTGGTGATGCCTTCGGCGGCGACGGCGCGCAGGCTCTCGGCCCAGACGTCGGCCATGGCTTCCCAGCCCGGCGCGCCGGTCTTGATGCTCTCGTGGACCGGAATGCTCTCGACCACGACCCATTCCAGGCCGGCATCGCGGATCATCTCTTGCCGGGTCGCAATATCCTCGCGGCGCCAGGGGGTGTCGGCCGGCACGCCGTGCAGGGCGGTGACAATGCCGGTGGCGCCCGCCTGGCGGACATCGGATAGGGTCACGGGATCATCGGGGCCAAACCAGCGCCAGGATTCGATCATAGAGGCCTCTCGGGGGCTTTGGGGTTATCCGGTCTGGGCGACCGGCTCGAAAAGATAGCCGTCGAACGAGGGATCCTCGACGTCCGACAGCGCCATCAGCGTTTCGCGGACATTGCCGAGATGCTGACACATGGCGGCGCGCGCCTGTTCCGGGTTGCGGGCCTGAAGCGCGGCGAGGATAGCCTCGTGATCGTCCAGCCAGGCGCGGCGGTATTCGGTCTCGAAGATGCGATCGTGCAGCCGCGCCCACATCGGGCTCTGCTCGCGCTTGCGCCAGAGCTCCTCGACCACGTCGACCAGCACCGAATTCTGCGTCGCCTCGGCGATCAGCCGGTGGAATTCGCGGTCGCCGTCATAGCCGGGATCGCCGTCGGCCATGTCGGCACGTTCACGGGCCAGCGCCTCGCGCAGGCGCAGGATGTCGTTCTTGGTGACCATGCGGGCGGCAAAGCCGGCGACCTCGGATTCGATGAGCTGCCGCGCCTGCAACAGCTCGAACGGGCCGATATCGTCGCGCACCTGTGCCCCGGTGCCCAGTGGCGTGTCGGAGATGTAGATCCCCGAGCCCTTGCGCACCTCGACCACGCCCTCGATCTCGAGCAGGATCAGCGCCTCGCGCACCAGCGAGCGCGACACGCCAAGCCGGTCCGACAGCCCGCGTTCCGGCGGCAACCGGTCGCCGGCGGCCAGCGCCTCGCTGCGGATGATGTCCTGTATGTCCCGCGCCACATCCCGATATTGCCTGCGTTCGCCCATCACTCCTCCTTCGATGCCCGCTCCGCGTAATGCGCCGCCAGAAGGCCGAAGGCCGGCTTTCTGGTCTGCTTGTCGGCGGCGATCAGACCCTTGCGGTTCCAACCACGCTGAAAGACATTCTGACGCCGTTCGACACGGAAATCATAGAGGATCCAGGGCGAAATTCCCTTGATGTAATCAAGATCCGACAGTGTCGCGATCTGTTTTTCATAGACTTCAGACTGATAGGCGGTGGAAAACAGCCCGCGCTCGGGCCCTTTCTCATGGTCGCCATCGGCTCCGGTTTCCGAAATCACCACCGGCCGGTCGGGGGCGGAATTGCGGCCGATGATCGCCAGTTCGTCGAAGTTTTCGTCATACCAGCCGTAATATTCGTTGATCCCGATGATATCGAGCGCGCCGGCCAGACGGTCCTCGATCTTGAGCTTGGCGTGGTTGATCAGGCAGGCGGCGGCGATCAGCCGGGTCGGATCTTCGGCCCGCGCGGTCGCGGCCAGACCCTGCATGAAGTCGAGCCGGGCATCGGTGTCGGGGTTCTCGTTGCCGATCGACCAGATGATCACGCTGGCGCGGTTGCGGTCGCGGCGCACCAGTTCGGTGAGCTGGTTGGTGGCATCGCGGCGGGTGGCCGGATTGGCGAAATCGATCGCCCAGTAGACCGGGATTTCCTCCCAGAGCAGCAGGCCCAGCTCGTCGGCGATCTCTGCGGCGCGTTCGTGATGCGGGTAATGCGCCAACCGCAGGAAGTTGCAGCCCAGTTCGCGGGCATGTTCGAAGCGGCGGCGGATGTCGGCCTCGCTGGTGACCTTGCCGGATTGTTCGTCGTCCTCATGCACGGAAATGCCGCGCAGGAACAGCGGTTTGCCGTTCAGGAAAATCTCGGTTCCGCGCCGTTCGACAGTGCGGAAACCGACCCGGTCGGTCACCACATCGCCGCCGGCGGCGCAGGTCACGTCATAGAGCTTCGGGCTGTCGGGCGACCAGAGCGCGGGCTGCGCCTCCAGCGTCACCTCGCCACGACCCTCGGTCAGCGGAATGTCGGTTTTGACGCCCAGTTCGGGGATCTCCAGCCGCGCGCTCTCGGCCGGGCCATCAGCAACGACCAAGGCTTTTACCGCGCCGCCCTCGAGTCGCAGGAACAGCTCGCGGATCACCGTCGCCGGCGTCTCGTAGAGCGTCACCTCGCGGTAGACGCCGCCATAGTTGAACCAGTCGGTGTTGCGCATCGGCACCCGGTCGCGGGTGCGGGTATTGTTGACGCAGAGCATGATCCAGTTTTCGCCCGGCTCCAGCGCCTCGGTCAGCTCGACACAGAACGGCGTGGAGCCGCCGTAGTGGTTGCCGAGGAACTGGCCGTTGACGAAGACCTTGCAATCATACTGGGCGGCGCCGATCCGCAGGAAGCGGCGCCGTCCTTCGTCCAGGGCGTCGACGGTGACGGGCCGGGTGTACCAGGCCGAGCCTTCGAAGAAATACCATTTCTCCTTCAGCATCTGCCAGTTCGAGGGCACCGGCACCGTCTCGCCGTCGTGGGGATCGTAATCCCAGGGCTCGATACGGTCTTCGGGGCGGGCGGGCGTCATGGCGAACCATTTCTGCCGCAGCCCGGTATCCAGGAGATCGACGCAGAAATACCACTCTCCGTCCAGCGACCGGCCCTGCCGGCCGCCGGAGAAGATCAGGGTATCCGCGTTCAGGTTCTGCGTGTTGAAAGGACGGTCGTAGTCCTCGTCATGCAGACACTGAAGCGCGTTCTCGGCGATATCTGACCGTTCGAGCATGGCCGCCTCAGGAGCCGGAAGCCGAGGACTGGATGCGCTCGATCAGATCGGCGACCGTGTCGGATTGCGCGGCAACCTCTTCGTACATCGGCTGGACCGCCTCGACGAAGGGGGTCTTGTCGACCTCGTGGACGGTGACGTCCAGCTCGGCCTGGGCCTGTTCGATGGCGGCGTCAGAGGCTTTTTTCCACTCCACGCCGTGGCGCTCCTGCATTTCCGCCGCGGCGGTCATGAAGGCTTCCTGCTCTTCGGCGCTCATGCCGTCCCAGGCGCAGTTCGACATCACCACCACCGAGGGGATGATGGTGTGCTCGTCGAGCGAGAAATGCGACGCCACTTCGCCGTGACGGGCCGACGTCAGTGCCGTGGGGTTGTTCTCGGCGGCGTCGACGACACCCTGTTGCAGCGCGCTGTAAAGCTCGCCCCAGGAGATCGGTGTGGGGTTGCCGCCGAGCAGCTCGACCATGCGGATGGCCGACGGCGAAGGCTGCACGCGCACCTTGACGCCGGTCAGATCGGCCGGCGACAGGATCGGCTTCTGGCCATAGAACGACCGTGCGCCTTCGGTCAGGAAGGCCACGCCGCGAAAGCCGTTGTCGACCGATGCGGCAAGGATATCCTGGCCGATTTCACCCGAGATCACCTCGTTGAAATGCGCTTCGGAGGCGAAGATATAGGGCAGGTTCATTGCCGAATAGCTTTCCTCGAAGGCTTCGAGCTCGGAAGCGTTGGAGCGGGCCATCTCGAGCGCGCAGTTCTGCACCAGCTCCATCGATTCGCGCTGGGTGCCAAGCTGGGCGTTGGGGAAGATCTGGATCTTGATGCCGCCATCGGTCAGCTCTTCGACGCGATCCGCCATGAACTGCATCGACAGATGCGTCGGATGATCCGGCGGGTTGTTGTGGTTGAGACGGAACGTCTCGGCGCCGGCCGATGTGGCGACCGCGGCAATGGCGGCGGCGGTAAAGGTAGCTGCGACTTTCATGGAAGTCCTCCCGGAAGAATTTCAGCGATTGGCCCCTTATCCTGGTTGACCAATCTGGACGGATGATGCGGTTTATTGCAGGAAGTAGTCAACCCATTTCTGAAATTGGTTGACCACATTTATCGAGGCTGCGAGTATGCGGCACATTCTCAGCCTGAGGAGGAGACGAGATGATCCCCCACGCAAGACCACCCCGCCCAAGCCGGAGGCGCGCTCCATGAAGTCCGCAATCGACAGCCTGTTGCGCTGGGTCATCATCGCGATCTTCACGGTGCTGGTCGCCTGTGTCACCTGGCAGGTGCTGAGCCGCTACGTGCTCGGCACGCCGAGCACTCTGACCGACGAGATCGCGCGCTTTCTCTTCATGTGGCTCGCGCTGATCGGCGGCGCCTATACCTTTGGCGCCCGCCGCCACCTGGCCATCGACCTGCTGACCAGCACGCTCAGCGGCCGCCGCAAGCTGGCCTCCGAGGCGGCGATCCTGCTGGTGGTGGCAAGCTTCGCCGCCGTGGTGATGATCTGGGGCGGCTATTCGCTGGTGTCGCGGACCCTGGCCTCTGGCCAGGTCACCCCGGCGCTGCGCATCTCGATGGGCTGGATCTACGGCGCCATCCCTTTCGCCGGGGCGGTGATTCTCTACTACTGCGCCCTGTTTTTTGCCGAGGTCGCCCGCGGGCGGATGCCGGTGGTCGAGTCCGACTCCGACCTGCCGATCGAATGAGGAAATAGATATGAGCTACGCGATCTGGGTCCTCTTCGGCTCCTTCGTCATCTTCATGGCCATGGGCGTGCCCATTGCCTTTGCCATCGGCTCCGCGGCGACGCTGACCTTCCTGCTGTTCATGGGGGTCGAGCAATCGGTCTTTATCGTCGCCCAGCAGATGGCCTCGGGGCTCGACAGCTTCACGCTGCTGGCCATCCCCTTCTTCATCCTCGCCGGCAACATCATGAACCATGGCGGCATCGCCATGCGGCTGATCAATTTCGCCAAGGTGCTGGCCGGCCGGCTGCCCGGCGCGCTGGCGCATTGCAACGTGCTGGCCAACATGATGTTCGGCTCGATTTCCGGCTCTGCCGTGGCCTCGGCGGCGGCGGTCGGCGGCGTGATGGCGCCGCTGCAAGACCGCGAAGGCTATGACCGCAGCTTCTCGGCGGCAGTCAATATCGCCTCCTGCCCGACCGGCCTGTTGATCCCGCCCTCGGCGACGCTGATCGTCTATTCGCTGATCACCGGCGGCACCTCGATCGCGGCGCTGTTTGTCGCCGGCTACCTGCCCGGCCTGCTGATGGGCCTCGGCATCATGATCGTCGCCGGCATCATCGCCAAGCGGCGCGGCTACCCGGTCTCGCCTCGCCCCTCGCTGAACGAATTCTGGGTGGCGGCGCGCGACGCGGTGCTGCCGCTTGGGCTGATCGTCGTCATCATGGGCGGCATCATCTCGGGCGTCTTCACCGCAACCGAGGCCTCGGCCGCGGCGGTGATCTATGCGCTGGTGCTGGCGCTGGTCTGGTATCGCGAGATTTCGCTGCGCGACCTGCCGCGCATCATCATCGAGAGCGCCGTCACCACCTCGGTGGTGCTGCTGATGATCGGCGCCTCGATCGCGATGAGCCGGGCCATGGCCTTTGGCATGATCCCCAACACCATCTCCGAGGTGCTGCTCAATCTGTCCGACAACCCGCTGATGATCCTGCTGGCGATCAACATCACCCTGCTGCTGATCGGCACCTTCATGGACATGACACCGGCGCTTCTGATCTTTACGCCGATCTTCCTGCCGGTGGTGGGCGATCTGGGCATGGATCCGGTGCATTTCGGCATCGTCATGACCTTCAACCTCTGCATCGGCATCTGCACCCCGCCGGTCGGATCGGCGCTGTTTGTCGGCTGTTCGGTCGGCGGCACCTCGATCGCCAAGGTGATCAAACCGCTGCTGCCGCTCTATGCGGTGCTTGTCTCGCTGCTGCTCGTGGTCACCTATGTCCCCGAGATCAGCCTCTTCCTGCCCCGCCTGCTTCTGGGATACGGCCTATGAAAACGCTTCGCGACTGGTCCCTTCACACCCGCCACGCCGCCGGGGCCGATCTTTTGGTCGAGGGCCGGCACCTGCTGTCGATCCGGGTGCTGGAGCATGACCTGATCCGGGTGTCGCTGAAGAAGGACGGCACCTGGCGGCTCGACCGGACCTGGTGCGTCGCGCCGGGGGGCGAGATGCCCTGGCAGGGGCGCAGCCGCGACGAGCTCACGGGTTTTGCCTGCCCCGCGGCAAAGATCACCGACGGCGAGACGCTGGTGATCGAAACCGATGTGCTGCGCCTCACGGTCTCGCAGCCGCTGCACCTGGCCTGGGCGGCACGGATCGACGGTGAATGGGTGCCCTTTGTCGAGGAACGCCCCACCGGCGGCGCCCTGCTCGGCACCCGCGATCACCGGCACGAACATTTCCTGCGGCGCTATCCCGAGGACCGGGTTTATGGCCTTGGCGAAAAGACCGGCGATCTGGAACGCAGCGGCCGCCGTTTCGAGATGCGCAATCTCGATGCCATGGGCTATGACGCCGAAAAGACCGATCCGCTCTACAAGCATGTGCCCTTTACGCTGACCCAGACCGAGCGCGCCGGGGCCTGGTCGATCTTTTACGACAACCTGGCCTCCTGCTGGTTCGACATCGGCAACGAGCTCGACAATTACCACCTGCCGTATCGCGCCTACCGGGCCGAGGATGGCGATCTCGATTACTATGTCCGCTGGGCGCCGCAACTGCTCGATCTGGTCAAGGGCCAGACCCGGCTGACCGGCGGCACCGCCTTTCCACCGCGCTGGACGCTGGGCTATTCCGGCTCGACCATGAGCTATACCGACGCGCCCGACGCGCAGGCGCAGCTTGAGGGTTTTCTCGCCCGTATTGCCGAGCACGACATTCCCTGCGACAGCTTCCAGATGTCCTCGGGCTACACCTCGATTGGCCCGAAACGCTATGTCTTCAACTGGAATCATGACAAGGTGCCCGACATCGCCGGCATGACCACGCGCTTTGCCGAGGCCGGTGTACACCTGATCGCCAATATCAAGCCCTGCCTGTTGCAGGACCACCCGCGTTATGACGAGGTGGCCGGGGCCGGGCTCTTCATCCGCGACAGCGAGGACCACGACAAACCCGAACGCTCGATCTTCTGGGACGACGAAGGCGCGCACCTCGATTTCACCAACCCGGATGCGGTGGCGTGGTGGCAGGAGGGCGTGACGACGCAACTGCTCGATCATGGCATCGGCTCGACCTGGAACGACAACAACGAATACGAGATCTGGGATCACCACGCCCGCTGCGCCGGCTTTGGCGATCCGGTCGATGTCGGGCTGATCCGGCCGCTGATGCCGATCCTGATGAGCCGCGCCTCTGAAGAGGCGCAGCGCAGACATGCGCCGGGCAAGCGGCCCTACCTGATCTCGCGCTCCGGCGCGCCGGGGCTCCAACGCCATGCCCAGACCTGGTCGGGCGACAATCGCACCGACTGGAAGACCATCCGTTTCAATACCCGCACCGGTCTCGGGATGAGCCTCTCGGGGTTCTACAACATCGGCCATGACGTCGGCGGCTTTTCCGGCCCCAAGCCCGGACCCGAACTCTTTGTCCGCTGGGTGCAGAACGGCATCTTCCATCCGCGCTTCACCATCCATTCCTGGAACGACGACGGCACCGTCAACGAGCCCTGGATGTACCCCGAGGTGCTGCCGCAGATTCGGGCGGCCCTGGCGCTGCGCTACCGGCTACTGCCTTATCTCTACACCTGCCTGTGGCAAGCGGCGGACGCCGATGAACCGATGCTGCGGCCGCTGTTCCTCGATTTCCCGGAGGATCCGGCCTGCTGGCAGGAGCGTGACGAATTCATGCTCGGCCGCGATCTGCTGGTCGCCAATGTGATGGACGCGGGCGCCGAGACGCGGGTGGTGCAGCTCCCCCGGAACGCCACCGGCTGGTGGGATTTCCACAGCGGCGCCTATCACGCCCCCGGCACCCGGCTCGAGCTGCCGGTCGACCTGGGCAGCATGCCGCTGTTTGTCCGCGCCGGTGCGGTGTTGCCGGTCTCTGCGGGCGCGATGCGCGCCGATCCCTCCGCCGATCAGGCGCGCGACTTGCTGCTGTTCCCCGCCCCGGGCGAGGCCAGCGAGGTATCGCTGTTTTACGAGGACGATGGCATCAGCGAAGCCCCCGAACACAGCCTGCTGAGATTCACCCTTGCGAGCACCGACAGTCATGTCACCCTCGACTGGCAGCAGGCGGGCAGCGCCGCGCCGATCCTGCCGAGCGCGCGGGTGATCCTGCCCGCCGGCGAAACCCGTGGCTTGCGTGCCGGGGGCCGGGACATCGCATCGCATGACGAGGTAGAGCTATGACCGATCTGGAGATCACCCACGAGGCGCCCGCATATGACCGCGCGGCGCTGAAACCGCGCATCCTGCATCTCGGCTTCGGCGCCTTTGGCCGGGCGCATCCGATGTGGGTGCTCGACCGGGGGCTCGACGCCACGGGCGGCGATTGGGGCGTGGTGGCCGCGCGGCTGCATTCGGGGGCCGAGGCGCTCTCGGCGCTGGACCGGGCCGAGGGCCGCTATCATGTCGCCGCCGCCGATGGCGAAAGCGCCCGGGTGCGCAGGATCGGCTGCGTGATCGCCAGCCTGCATCCGCGCCGCGACGGGCCGGAGGCGCTGCTCGATCTGATCGCCTCGGGCGGGCTCGAGGTGGTGCTGCTGACGGTGACCGAAAAGGGCTATTGCCAGGCCGGCGGCCGGCTGGACACCAGCCGCGACGACATCAAGGCCGACCTTTCCGGGGATAGCGCACCCAGCACCGCCATCGGTGTCCTGGCCGAGGGGCTGCGTCGCCGCCGCACCGGCGGCGCCGGGCCAATCACCCTGGTCTCTTGCGACAACATGCCGGGCAATGGCGATATCCTGCGCCAGGTGGTGCTGGACTACGCCGCAGAGATCGACGCCGAACTGCCCGGTTGGATCGAGGCCAATGCCGCCTTCCCGAACTCCATGGTCGACCGCATCACCCCGGCGCTGGATGACGCGGGTCGGGCGCTGATCGAACAGGCGGCGGGCGGCGAGGACGCCAACGGCATCGTCACCGAGCCGTTCCTGCAATGGGTGCTCGAGGATCATTTCGCCGGCGCCCGCCCGCCCTTTGCCGAAGGCGGGGCCGAGCTGGTGGAGGATGTCACGCCCTACGAGGAAATGAAGCTGCGCATGCTGAATGGCGCGCATAGTTTCCTCGCCCACGCCGGGCGGCTGGCGGGCCATGAGACCGTGGCAGAGGCCACCGGCGACGCGGTGCTGCGACAGGCGGCGCTGAAACTGATGCTCGACGAACAGGCCGCGACGCTCGACATGCCCGAGGGCGTCGATCTGCCCGGCTATGCCGAGGCGCTGATCGCGCGGTTCGCCAACACGCGGCTGCGCCACCGGCTCGACCAGATCGCCCAGGACACCAGCCAGAAGATGCCGCAGCGGCTGTTCGCACCGGCCAGCCGGAACGCCGCCGCCGGGCGGCCCTGGCCGCTCACCGCGCTGGCGATCGCCAGCTGGATCGCCGCGCTGCGCGATCTGCCCCCGGTGGCCGACCCGCGCCAGGACGCCCTGCGCGCCGCTGCTGCCGGCGCCGATCCGGTCGCTGACGTGCTCGGCCTCGATGGGCCGACCGACCTGTCGGAAACATTGACCCCCGCCGTGCAAACTGCGTTTGACGCCATCACCAGCCAGGGCATCATCGGCGCCCTGAAGGAGGCCCTGTGACCCGTTTCCTGAACGACGATTTCCTGCTCGACACCGCCGAGGCGCGGCACCTGTTCCACGAGGTGGCCCGCGACCTGCCGATCATCGACTACCACAACCACCTGCCCCCGGCCGAGATCGCCAAGGACCAGCGCTGGGACGAGCTTGGCACGCTCTGGCTTGGCCATGATCACTACAAATGGCGGCTGATGCGCTGGGCCGGGGTCGAGGAACGGCTGATCACCGGCGACGCCGACCCCCGCGACAAGTTCAATGCCTTCGCCCGCGTCATGCCCAAGCTGGTCGCCAACCCGGTGCACCATTGGTCGCATCTCGAGCTCTGGCGCTACTTCGGGCTCGACGGCACCGTGCTGAGCACCGAGACGGCCGACCGGATCTGGGACGCCGCCAAGGAGCGGCTGGCAGAGCCGGGCTACGGCGCGCAGGGGCTGCTCAGCCAGATGAAGGTCGAACTGGTGGGCACCACCGACGATCCGCTCGACAGTCTCGAACATCACGCCGCGCTCAAGGACGCGCCCTGGCGCGTGGTGCCGACCTTCCGCCCCGATCCTGCGATGAAGATCGACGCGCCGGGCTTTGCCGCCTGGATCGCGCGGCTGGAAGAGCTGACCCACCCGATTGCCAGCTTCGACGACCTGATCGGCGCGCTGGAAAAACGACTCGATCATTTCGTGGCGCATGGCTGCCGCGCCGCCGACCACGGCATCGACCGGCTCGACGCCGGGCCGGAGGTGCCGGCGGCGGTGCTTGACGCGGCGCTGGATGCCGGGCGCACCGGGCGCGCGGTCTCGGGTGAGGATGCCGCCGCCTGGCGGGCGGCGCTGCTGGTGGCGCTGGGCCGGGCCTATGCCAAGCGCGATCTGGTGATGCAGCTGCATGTCAACGCCCTACGCTCCAACCGCACCCGTCTGCGCGAGAGCCTTGGCCCCGACGTCGGCGCCGACAGCCCGCGCGACATCAGCCTGGCCGAGCCGCTCAACACCCTGCTCGACCGGCTCGACCGCGACGGCACGCTGCCGCGCTCCGTGCTCTACGGGCTCGACACCACCCGCAATGCCGCCATTGTCACCACTGCCGGCAACTTCCAGGACGGTTCGATCCCCGGCAAGATCCAGGCCGGCACCGCCTGGTGGTTCAACGACCAGCTCGATGGCATGGAGGACCAGATGCGCACCCTGGCGCAGATGGGGCTGATTTCGACCTTCCTCGGGATGCTGACCGACAGCCGCTCGTTCCTGTCCTTCCCGCGTCACGAATATTTCCGCCGGCTGTTCTGCCGCATCGTCGGCCGCTGGCAGGTCGAGGGCCATGTGCCCGATGATCAGGACGCGATGGACGAATTGGTGCGCGATGTCTGCTATCGCAACGCCCGCGACTGGTTTCTCTAGAAGACTGCGGGTGGCGGCCTATTGCAACAGGTCGGTCGCCACCTCCACATCCTCGAAGCGCAGCACCTCGATATCGCGCAGGTGAACCACACCCTCGCTATGCCAAGCCCGCAGGAGCGGCCCCTGACGGTCGAAACCATAGCTGCCATAGGCCCCCGGCAGCTCGGCCACGTCGCGCCCGGGCCCGCCATGCAGGAAATCGCCCCGCCCGGCGCTTACCAGCACGTCATCCCCGGCCCGCCCGATCAGCACATCCTCTTCGCTGGTGCCCTCCAGCCGGTCGGCCGCCTCGGTGCCCCGCCGCGTCACGCCCTGCAAGAAGGTGCCCGGCGCGCGTTGTTCCCACCAGCCGGGGGCGGTCTGGTTGAAGGCCATCAGCGCATCCCAGCGCGGGGTGCTGTCGTCGAGGTGGCGCAGGTTGCCCCAGCTGCCGAATTTCGACGGCTTGCCGATATCGACAAAGGCATTGAACAGCGTGCCGCCGACATCGCGCCAAGCGACGAGCAGATCGGCATAGAGCGCACCCATCTCGGGCGAATAATTCAGCCGGTGGAAATAGGCGGTCAGGGTCTCATCCTCCTGCCAGGGGCCATGGCCGAGGATATGGGTGCCGCCCTCGTACATCACCAGCCGCATGTCCTGCTCTGCCGCGATCCGGGCGTGATAGGGCCAGAGCTCCTCGGTCAGCTCTTTCAGCGACCCGGCGCGCAGCCGGTCGATCACCGGCGCAATGGTGCCCTCGAACTGCCGCGCCCGCGCATATTCGCGCAGGGCAACCCGGCGCAGCCCCTCGGCCTCGCCCGCCGCGCGCGCCCGCGCCGCGGCATCGTCGAGCAGCGCTCTGATCTCGTGGCCCTCCTCCTCGCTGCCGATCATATGGCCGAAATAGCCCGAGACCGCATAGGCCTGAAACCGCCCGGCCGGGGCGGCATTGCCCTCCGCCTGCCAGAGCGGCGCGGCAAGCTGCGGCACCTCGAGCCCCGGCCAGCCAGTGTGGACACCGATCACGTTGACCAGCCGCGCGGCAGCTTCGGCGCCGAAAACCCCGGTCCAGATATCCGCCACCTGCGCCGCCCGCATCCCGGCAAACTGCATCCAGCCATCGTCGCCGGCCGCCTCGCCCCAGCGGGCGCGGGCCTGTTCGTCGGCCCAGGCCGCCTGGGGAAAGAACCGGTTCCAGAGCTCGTTGGAATATTCGACATGGGCCTTGAGCCGTGGATCGAGCCCGCCGCGCACCGCCGTGGCATAGGCCCGGAGATAGCCGTCATCGGCCATATGCGGCATGGTGAACCAGGGATCGGCGCCCACCAGATTGGCCAGCGCCACCAGATGTTCGACCGGCACGCCGCGATGGAAATAGGAATAATCGCCAATCCGCGCACGGTCCTGCCAGGCCACCTTGGGCGAGCCGTTGGTGAACATCCAGTCCATGAAGCGCAGGGCGCGGAGATCCTTGATGCGGTCGATGAAATCCGGGTTGAACACCACCCCGGCCTCATCCAGCGGCAGATGCGCCTCGCGGATCACGCGGATGTTGCGGATGTAATCGCCGGTGCCGTTCGGATCGGTCGATCTGATCTGGACCGCAACCGTCCCCTCCCCCGGTTCATAAAGAAACCAGAGCGCGCGCGCCTCCTTCTGCTGCACCCGGGCGCGCCCAACGACGGTGACTTCGCCGCTGCCCTCCCATGTCACTTGGTAGCGGCCTTTCAGCGAGACCGCCTCGGGCGGCATATCGGTCAGCAGAAAGGCCTCGACCCGGTCGACACCCGCCGGCATCCGGGTCAGCCAGCCATGCGCATCCAACGCCCCCTGCGCCTCCATATCCTCGGCCGAGACACCGCCCCATTGCCCCGGCAGATGCCCGACCCAGTGCCGCGCGGTCTTCATCACGTCGATGAAGGGCTGTTGTGTGGACCAGTCGGCAATGCCGTTCAGCCCCACGGCCATCGACGGGTTGGCCAGTCCGACACCGGTCGAGGCCGGGGCGAACTGCGGCTGCGGCGCCACTTGCGCCGTGGCCGGCACGTCCTGCGGCGGGGCATCGAGGGCAGCGGCCCGGCGCGGCGCGGCAAATCCCTGCATTTCCTGCCAGATGTAATCCGCCGCGGCGCCATAGCTCTCTGCCAGCACCGGATGCACGTCCTCGGGCAGCTCGAGGACCGGCGGCGGCGCGTTGTAGAGCGCGGCATAGGTGATCATGGCGGCGATCAGATAGGTTGCCGGCGTGCCATGCGGGGCGTTGTCAGTATAGAGATCGGTCGGGCGCAGCTCCTGCAACGGGCCCTCGGTCAAGAGACCGGTCAGGATCGGCCCGACCGGGATCAGCCGCACATCGAGCGCGGGCAGTGCCGCGGCCACGGCGGCGTGATAATCGAGATACCAGTCGTGGTAATCGCCGGTGGTAAAGGCCTGATAGCGGCGATAGGCGCGCCGGGTGGGCGGGAAACGCTCCATCTCGGCCCATCCTTCATAAAGAAAGACCGTCGGCGACAACCCCTGATCGACCACCCAGGCGGCAAGCGCCACAGTGCCGCTGACCGGGCTGCGGCCGTCGCTGTGATCGCCGTCATACGGCTCTGACGGGCCCTTGTACTGGATAAAGTTCTCGGGATTTATCAACAGGGTATCAATCCGCGCATCGCCAAATGCGCGGCCGGGCTCATAGCTGGGCGTGACTCCCGGAAACCCCCATTCCGGCAGCGGCGGCAGCTTGTCGGGGAATTGCCCGCCAAAGGCATATTGCCCACTGAGCGCCAGCTCGCGCCCCGCTGCCCCGGCCATCCGCGCCAGCCACCAGGGCACGGCGGTGCCCTCCGATGCGGTGGGATGATTGATCAGCGAATTGCCCCAGACATAGGCCCTGACCGAGGGCTCCTCCTGCGCTGGAGCTGCGCCGGCAAATCCGAGCGCCAGACACAGGGCCATCCAGACCGTCCTCAACATGAAACATACCTCCGAATCCCGTCCCACCATTCTTGTGAATGTTATGGCGAGAATTTGACAGGCTGTCTCACGATTGCGCGGGCCGGCTCAGACCGAGACATGCTCCAGCAGCACTTCGCGCTCGGCGCTGGCGCGGTCCCGCTCGAGCACCACCTCGCCGCGTTTCAGCACCACGAAATGATCGCCGAGACCATAGGCGAAGTCAAAGAACTGCTCGACCAGCACAATCGCCATCTCGCCCTTGCCGCGCAGGTATTTGATCACCTCTCCGATTTGCTGGATGATGTTGGGCTGGATGCCCTCGGTCGGTTCGTCGAGCAAGAGCAGCTTGGGCTTGGTGATCAGCGCGCGGGCAATCGCCAGCTGCTGCTGCTGACCCCCCGAGAGATCGCCGCCCCGGCGGGCGCGCATCTGCTTGAGCACCGGGAAAAGCTCGAAGATCTCGTCGGGCACAAAATGCTCGGAGCGGGGCAGGCAGGCATACCCGGTTTCGAGGTTCTCCATCACCGTCATCAGCGGAAAGATGTCGCGGCCCTGCGGCACATACCCCACGCCTTTCTGCGCCAGCACATGCGCCGGCGCCGGCGGGATCACCTCGCCGTCGATCGACAGGTCGCCGCCGGCGCGGGGATGGCTGCCGGAGATCGCCTTGAGCAGGCTGGTCTTTCCGACGCCATTGGTGCCCATGACACAGGTCACCTCGCCGGCCCGCGCCTGCATCGAGATGCCGTGCAGGATCTGGCTGTGGCCGTATTTCAACGTCAGGTCGCGGGTTTCCAGCATCGGCTTACCGTCCGAGATAGACATCGATGACCTCCTTGTTGTTGGTCACGTGGTCGAGCGAACCTTCGGCCAGCACCGAGCCTTCGTTCAGCACCGTAACCTTGCAGTTCAGGCGGCGGACAAATTCCATGTCGTGCTCGACCACCACCACCGCGTGTTTCCGGGCCGCCTCGACCAGCATCGTCGTGGTCTTTTCGCGTTCCGCCGGGGTCATCCCCGCCGCCGGTTCATCCACCAGAAGCAGGCGCGGATCCTGCGCCAGCAGCATGCCGATCTCGAGCCATTGCTTCTGGCCGTGGCTGAGCTCGCCCGAGAGCCGGGTCAGCTCCTCGGTCAGCCCGATCAGCTCGGCGATCTCCTCGATCCGTTCGGCGCCGCGTTTCGATTTGCGATAGAACAGCACGTCGAAGGGGCCACGCTTGTTGGCCAGCGCCATGGCGAGGTTCTCGCGCACGGTCTGAGCCTCAAACACCGTGGGTTTCTGGAACTTGCGCCCCACCCCGGCCCGCGCGATCTGGCTTTCGCTCATCTTCAGAAGCGAGACGGACTTTTCGCCGAAGAGCACGCGGCCCTCGTCCGGCCGGGTCTTGCCGGTGATGATGTCCATGAAGGTGGTCTTGCCGGCACCGTTCGGGCCGATGATGGCGCGCAGCTCCGGCTCGCCGATCTGGAAGCTCAGGTTGTTGATCGCCTTGAAGCCGTCGAAGCTGACCGAGACCCCTGACATTTCGAGCAGCGTTGTCATGGCTTGCCCTCCTCCTTGCGTCGTGCGCCGCCGTCGGGTCCGTAATCGCCCACACGGTCGGGGATCGGATGGCGGATGGTGATGTAATCGAAGAGGCCGCCGATGCCCTTGGGGAAGAACAGGGTGACGGCGACGAACGACAGGCCCAGCAACACCAGCCACCAGTCGGTCCACTGGATGGTGTAGAAGCCCAGCGGAATGGCCGGCGCGCCGCCGCCGGTGAACCAGCTCGACAGCAGCGAGACGAAGGCGGCGCCGATCACCGCGCCGTATAGCCGGCCGCGGCCGCCGATCGCCACCCAGACCGCGAGGTAGATCGAGGCGATGGGCGCGATCTCGGCCGGGTTGATGATGCCGGCCTGCGGGTAATACAGCGCGCCGGCAATGCCCGCGACAATGGCGGTCAGGGTAAAGACAAAGAGCTTGTAGCTCTCGACATGGTAGCCGAGAAAGCGGACCCGCGCCTCGTTGTCGCGGATCGCGCGGATCACGCTGCCCATCTTGCCGTCGACCACGACGGCAAAGAGCAGGTAGCCCAGCCCCAGCGCCAGCGCCGAGCCCCAGAAGAAGGCCATCGAGATCATCGCCTGCGGCGTGTCCTCGAAGCCGGGGATGTTTTGCAGGCCGGAGAGGCCGTTGTTGCCCCTGAGCCCGGTGTCGTTCTGAAAGAGGTAGAGCGACAGCGCCAGGGTCATCGCCTGGGTCAGGATCGACAGGTAGACGCCGGTGACGCGGCTGCGGAAGGCGAGCCAGCCGAAGACCAGCGCCAGGAGGCCGGGGACGAGGATGACGGCGATGAGTTGCAGCGGCAGGGAATGCGCGAAACTCCACAGGCCCGGCAGTTCCGAGGCGCCGACCACGCCGAAGATCTGGCCGGCGATAGCGTCGGAAATCTCCTGGGGCGTCGGCGGCAGGGCGCCGGCTTGCAGGCTTTCGAGCACGATGCCCTCGGTGCGGGCATACATCAGCCACATGCCGATGGCATAGCCGCCGATGCCGAAGAAGGCGAAATGGCCAAGCGAGAGGATGCCGCAATAGCCCCAGACCACGTCCATGGCGATGGCGATGAGCGCGAGACAGAGGGTCTTGCCCAGGGTCTTGACGAAGCTGGTGGAGACAAAGCCCACGCCGGTGGCCTCGCTGAGCGCGGTGACCCCGAGGGTGAAAAGCGCCAATGCGGCGAGGAACCACATCACCGACGGGTTGCGGAAGAGGAAGGATCGGGTCATTGGGCTGCGCCTTTCATGTTGCGCCGCCTCTGGCGTCGCCGGGGGCGGGGGCTCTGCCCCCGTCCGCTTGCAGCGGACTCCCCCGCGGTATTTTCGGCAAGAGGAAGGACTGGATGGGTCATGGTCAGTCTCCTGCGGCGCGGCCCTTGAGGGCGACGATGCCCTTGGGACGGAACTGGATGAAGAGGATGATGAAGAGGATCATGTAGGTCTGGGCGGCGAGCGTGTTCGACGGGTTGAAGAACTCGATGCCCTTTTGCAGGAAGCCGATCAGCGTGGCGCCGGCGAGCGTGCCCCAGACATTGCCGACGCCGCCCACGACCACGGTCATGAAGCTCTGCACGATGTAATCGGCGCCCATTTCCGAGGTGACCTTGGCGTAAAGGCCGATGGCGACGCCGGCAATGCCGGCGATGCCGGAGCCGAGGCCGAAGGTCAGCATGTTGATCCGGTCGGGATTGATGCCCATCGACGACGCCATGCGCGGATTCTGCGTCACGGCGCGCACTTCCAGCCCGAGGCGGGTCTTCTTGAGGATGAAGAGCAGCAGACCGAGGAACAGCAGCGCAAGCACGAAGATCGCGATGCGGATATAGGCGATCTGCACCACGTCGTTGAGCACCCAGGCGCCATCGAGCCAGCCCGGCGAGGTCAGCGGGCGGGCCTGGGTGCCGAAGATGTTCTTGGCCAGCTGTTGCAGGGCGATCGAGATGCCGAAGGTGGCGAGCAGGGTCTCGAGCGGGCGGTGGTAGAGCCAGCGGATCACCAGCCGCTCCATCGCGACGCCGGCGGCGAAGGTGACGGCGAAGGCCAGCGGCAGGGCGACCACCAGCGACAGCGTGTAATCGGGCACGAAGAGCTGGACCACATAGCCGGTATAGGCGCCCATCATGATGAATTCGCCATGCGCCATGTTGATCACCCCCATGACGCCGAAGGTGATGGCGAGGCCGATGGCGGCGAGGAAATAGATCGAGGCCAGCGACACCGCATCCATCGTCAGGTCGATGGTCTGGCCGACGCCGACGCGGGTGCGCACGGCGGCCAGCGTGTCCTCGGCGGCCCCGGTGATCACCGGATCGGTCTCTTCGTAGCTGTCGAAGAAGACATGCGCCGCGAGGGCGGCGTCGATGTCCGCTTCGGTGACCTGTTGCGGCACCGTGCCTTCGGCGGCCAGAGCGGCATAGGCCCTGGCGCGGGCCTCGGCAGTGCCGAGCTGGCCGAGCGGGATGCCGCCGACCCGGCCTCCGGTGATGTTGGCTTCGAGCGCGGCGCGGACCGCGCCGGCATCAACCAGCGGCGGGGCGAGATCGGCATCGACCAGGGCGGCATAGGCGGTGTCGCGGTCGATGCCCTCGCCCGGGGTAAGCACGCGGGCGATATTGCTGTCGCCGGGCAGGGATTGCGCCGCGGCGAAACGCGTGGCGAGGATCTGGTTGAGCACCGCGCGGCCTTCGACGCTGAGGTCGTCGGACAGGGTGCGGATAGCCGTGATCCGGGCTTCGGAAGTGTCGCCGAAACGGGCGGTGAGATAGGTGGCGAGCCGCGCCTTGCGGCTGCGCAGGCCGGCGTCGGTCTCGCCCTCGATCGAGGCGGTCAGCGCGGCGAGCTGCGAGGGATCGGGATTGCGCGAGATCGCGTCGAGCGCGTCGCGGCGGCGGGTGATGTCGGGATCGGAGAGCTGGAACTGCACCAATGCCGCGCCGATCTCGCGCCGGACACCGCCGTTGGGCTTGATGTTCTTCAGGCCGTCGCCGTCCACCTCGGCCAGGACGTCACCGCTGTCGATGTCGGTCAGGGCATAGGCGTCACCGGTTTCCTCGGCATAGAAGAACACCCCATCCGCCTCGCGCTGCCAGACCTCCTTTTCGGCGTAGCGGTTCAGGAAGACCGGCACCTGCGGCAGGCCGGAGGCCGTGAGCGCATCGAGCACCGTGCCAATGGTACGGCGCGACGGTTTGGCGACAAGTGGCGCATGCTCTTGCAGGATCGCTTGCAGGGCGGCGTCGGTGGTGGACGATTGTGAGGAGTTCGGGGCCTGATCCTGCGCCGCTGCCATCAGCGGCAGGCACAGAAGGGTCAGGCACGCGAAAAGAACGCGGTGCATATTCAGGGGCCTGTTCTGTCGAGGAGAGCGGGGGCGCGGCACGATGGCCACGCCCCTCGGGAGGTCAGATCAGTAGTTCGACTTGATCTGGACGCAGGTCGAGGTCTCGGTGTTGTACATGCCGCAGCCGAGGTCTTTCCAATCGGACTTCAGCACCGCCGATTCCGGCAGGAAATCGGTCCAGGCGTCGCCCGGGACTTCCTCGGTCTGGCTGACGATGTCGAATTGTCCGTCCTCGGTGATCTCGCCGATCAGCACCGGCTTGGCCAGGTGATGGTTGGGCAGCATGACCGCGGTGCCGCCGGTCAGGTTCGGGAATTCCTGACCGTACATCGCGGTACGGACGGCATCGACCTCGGTGGTTTCGGCATCGGTGACCGCGTTCACCCACATGTTGAAGCCGATGTAATGGGCCTCCATCGGGTCATTGGTCACACGCTCCGCGCCCATGCGGGCCTTCCAGGTGTCGATGAAGGCGGCATTGGCCTCGGTTTCAGCGGACTGGAAGTAGTTCCAGGCGGCGAGGTGGCCGACGAGGTTGGAGGTGTCGAGGCCCGAGAGCTCTTCCTCACCCACCGAGAAGGCGACGACGGGGATGTCGTCGGCCGAAACGCCGGCGGCGGCCAGTTCCTTGTAAAAGCCGATATTGGCGTCGCCGTTGATCGTCGAGATCACGCCGACCTGCTTGCCATCGGCGCCGAGCGCCACGACATCCGCCACGATGGTGGCCCAGTCCGAATGCCCGAAGGGGGTGTAGTTGACGAAGATGTCCTCCTCGGGGATGCCCTTGGATTTCAGGTAGGATTCCAGGATGTTGTTGGTGGTGCGGGGATAGACGTAATCGGTGCCGAGCAGGGCGAATTTCTCGACGCCGAGCTCTTCGAGGAAGTAATCGGTGGCCGGGATCGCCTGCTGGTTGGGGGCGGCGCCGGTGTAGAAGACGTTCTTGGAGCTTTCCTCGCCTTCGTATTGCACCGGGTAGAACAGCAGGCCGTTCAGCTCTTCGATCACCGGCAGGACGGATTTGCGGCTGACCGAGGTCCAGTTGCCGAAGATCACGTCGACCTCATGCACGCTCAGCAGCTCGCGCGCCTTTTCGGCAAACAGCGGCCAGTCCGAGGCCGGATCGACGACAACCGCTTCAAGCTCGCAGCCCAGCAGGCCGCCGGCGTCGTTCTGCTGTTCGACCAGCATTTCGACGGTGTCTTTCAGCGTGGTTTCGGAAATGGCCATGGTGCCGCTGAGCGAGTGCAGCACGCCGACCTTGATCGGGCAGTCCTGTTGCGCCAGCGCGGGCGCGGCGGCGAACATGCCAAGTGCGGCGATAGAGGTGAATGTCTTGCTGATACGGGTCATATCTTGTCTCTCCCCGCAGAGCGGCTGTGGGGCCATTGCGCCAGCGGGCGCGGCGGCCTACAGAAAGCCCTGCAACGTTCATGTTGCGAAAGTGTGGCGGCCGCTACGAATGCCAGTTCTCTTGGCCGTCACACGCCCTGCGCCGGTTGCCCTAGCGGGATGTCACCGTTGCGTGAGCAAGGACATGAGTTCTGCATTGCGGCGAATGGATCAATTCTGCCGGGAGGATTTCAGGCCGCTCCTCGGCAATTGCCCCATTTCCGGGCGCTGTTAACCACTTTTGTCTAAAAATTAGGCGAAATGGCCCGGCACTTGCTTCCAAACTGCCGCGAATCTGGCCATTGGCGGCGCCCATATGCTCAATCCGCAGCAGATCACGTCATCCAAGCGGAGCAAGCCCATCACCCTGCATCCCCCGATACCCCAAGCGTTTCAGCCGCTTGACGCCCAGCCCCGGGCGCGCGGGGAGATCGTGCTGTCGGCGAAACGCCATGGCGGGCGCAGCGTGATCGACGGGTTGCGCCAGGCCGGCGCGATGAAGGCGCTGTTTCCGCGGGCGGGCGCGATGTTGCAGACGATCTGCATCAATACCGCCGGCGGCGTGACCGGTGGCGACCGACTGTCGCTGACTGCCAGCGCCGGGCCGGGCGCGGCGCTGGGGCTGACGACGCAGGCGGCCGAGCGCGCCTATCGCAGCCGCGACGGCGAATTCGGCCGGGTCGACAGCACGCTTCAGGTGGCTGCCGGTGCGACATTGCATTGGCTGCCGCAGGAACTCATTCTTTATGACGGCTGCGCGCTGCGGCGGCGGTTGAGCGTCGATCTGGCCGCCGATGCACGGCTCTTGATGGTCGAACCGGTGATCTTCGGGCGCGCCGCCATGGGCGAAACCCTGACCGACGCCCGGTTTCACGACCGGATCACCCTGCGCCGGGCGGGCCAGCCGCTTTATTGCGATGCGGTGCGGCTCGAGGGCGACATCAGCCGACAATTGGCCCGGCGCCCGATCGGCGATGGCGCCGGGGCGATGGCCTCGCTGGTCTATGTCGCGCCAGACGCCGAGGCGCATCTGGCCGCCGTCCGCGCCCAGCTTGCCACCTGCGGCGGCGCCAGCCTGCTGGCGCCGGATGTGCTGGTGCTGCGTCTTCTATGCCCTGACAGCCATGTGCTGCGGCAGCATCTGCTGCCGGTGCTGGACCGTCTGTCGGGCGATACCCTGCCTGTTTCCTGGAGATTGTGACCTCATGAACCTGACCCCCCGCGAAAAGGACAAGCTTCTGGTCGCCATGGCGGCCGAGATCGCCCGCAAGCGGCTCGACCGAGGCGTCAAGCTGAACCACCCCGAGGCGATTGCCCTGATCACCGACGCGGTGGTCGAAGGCGCGCGCGACGGCCGCTCTGTCGCCGACATGATGGAGGCGGGCGCGCAGGTGATCACCCGCGACCATTGCATGGAAGGCGTGCCGGAGATGATCCACGAGGTCCAGGTCGAGGCCACCTTTCCCGACGGCACCAAGCTTGTCACCGTCCACAACCCGATCCGCTGACCCGTAGGGTGGGTTTGCAACCCACCGCCCCAACAGGAGAATTCCCCATGACCCGCCTGCTCGCCCCGCTTTTCACCCTCACCCTCTCGACCGCCCCCGCCCTCGCCCATTCCGGCGCCCATCTGCACCCGCATGGCTCCGGCAACTGGCTGACCGTTGCAATGGCGCTGGGCCTAATCGCCGTCGCCGCCGCGCTGATGGTGCTGCGCAAATGATCCCGGGCGAGCTCATTCCCGCCGCCGGCACGCTGACGCTCAACCCGGGCGCCGAAGCGCTCACCCTGATGGTCGCCAATACCGGCGACCGCCCGGTGCAGGTCGGCTCGCACTACCACTTTGCCGAGGCCAATCCCGCGCTGGAGTTCGACCGTGACGCCGCGCGCGGGCGACGTCTGGACATTGCCGCCGGCACCGCCGTCCGGTTCGAACCGGGCCAGCGGCGCGAGGTCAGCCTGATCCCGATTTCCGGGGCGCGGCGGATCTTTGGTTTCAATCAACAAGTGATGGGAGACCTCTGAGATGCCCGCCACGATCAAACGCTCCGATTACGCCGCCATGTTCGGCCCCACCGTCGGCGACCGCCTGCGGCTGGCCGATACCGACCTGATCATCGAGGTCGAACGCGACCTCACCGCCGAGCAGGCCGGGGCCGCGCTCACCGGAGGCGAAGGCCGGAACGCCCTCGCCTACGGTGAAGAGGTCAAGTTCGGCGGCGGCAAGGTGATCCGCGACGGCATGGGCCAAGCCCAGGTCACGCGGGCCGGCGGTGCGGTGGATACCGTCATCACCAATGCGCTGATCGTGGATCACACCGGCATCGTGAAAGCCGATGTCGGCCTGAAAGACGGGCGGATCGCTGCCATCGGCAAGGCCGGCAACCCCGACACCCAGCCCGGCGTGACCATCATCGTCGGGCCCGGCACCGAGGTGATCGCCGGCGAAGGCCGCATCCTGACCGCCGGCGGTTTCGACAGCCACATTCATTTCATCTGCCCGCAGCAGATCGAGGATGCGCTGCATTCCGGCCTGACCACCATGCTGGGCGGCGGCACCGGCCCGGCGCATGGCACGCTGGCCACCACCTGCACCCCCGGCCCCTGGCACATCGGGCGGATGTTGCAGGCGGCGGACGCCTTTCCGATGAACCTGGCCATTGCCGGCAAGGGCAATGCCTCTCTGCCCGAAGCCTTGGTCGAACAGGTCAAGGGCGGCGCCTGCGCGCTGAAACTGCACGAGGATTGGGGCACCACCCCCGGCGCCATCGACTGCTGCCTGAGCGTGGCCGATGACATGGACGTGCAGGTGATGATCCACACCGATACGCTGAACGAGAGCGGCTTTGTCGAGCACACGGTAAAGGCCATGAAGGGCCGCACCATCCACGCCTTTCACACCGAGGGCGCCGGCGGCGGCCACGCCCCCGACATCATCAAGATCTGCGGCGAAGAGCACGTTCTGCCCTCGTCGACCAACCCGACGCGGCCGTTTACCGTGAACACGCTCGAGGAACATCTCGACATGCTCATGGTCTGTCACCACCTCGACAAGTCGATCCCCGAGGACGTGGCCTTTGCCGAGAGCCGCATCCGGCGCGAAACCATCGCCGCCGAGGACATCCTGCACGACATGGGCGCGTTTTCGATCATCGCGTCGGACAGCCAGGCCATGGGTCGGGTCGGCGAAGTGCTGATCCGCACCTGGCAGACCGCCGACAAGATGAAGAAGCAGCGCGGGCGGCTCTCCGAGGAGACCGGCGACAACGACAATTTCCGCGTCCGCCGCTATATCGCCAAATACACTATCAACCCGGCCATCGCGCATGGGCTGTCGCACGAGATCGGCTCGATCGAGGTTGGCAAACGCGCCGATCTGGTGCTCTGGAACCCGGCGTTCTTCGGCGTGAAGCCCGAGATGGTCCTGCTCGGCGGCACCATTGCCTGTGCGCAGATGGGCGATCCCAATGCTTCGATCCCGACGCCGCAACCGGTCTATTCGCGGCCGATGTGGGGCGCTTTTGGCCGCTCGGTCGAGAACTCCGCGGTGACCTTCGTCTCGGCCGCCGCCCAGGCCGAGGGCATCCGCGACACCTGGGGCCTGGCGAAACAGACCGTGGCGGTGGAGAACACCCGCAAGATCGGCAAGTCGGACCTGAAACTCAACACCGCGACGCCGCAGGTCGAGGTGCATCCCGAAACCTACGAGGTGCGCGCCGACGGCGAGCTGCTGACCTGCCAGCCGGCCGAGGTGCTGCCGATGGCGCAGAGGTATTTTCTGTTCTGAGGCTTTCCGGGATGCACTCCCGGCCGGCCTGCCCCCATGCGCGGCGCATTCCTCTTCTTCCCCTATAACCGGATTAGACCATGTCCCTCCCCGTTACCCAGACCCTGATCCCCCACGCCGACACCTGCACCGACCGCGTGCAGCTCTCCTATGACGACCGTTTCCTGCGCCGCAAGGTGCTGGTCTCGGAGGCCGGCCTGCGCTTTCTCGTCGATCTCGAACACACGACCTCGGTCGATCACGGCCAGGCCTTTGCGCTGCCCGACGGCATCCGGATCGAGGTCATCGCCGCCGCCGAAGACCTCTATGCCGTCACCGGCCCCGATCTCACCCGGCTGGCCTGGCATATCGGCAACCGCCACACTCCCTGCCAGATCGACGACAGCCGCCTGCTGATCCAGCGCGACCCGGTGATCGGGCATATGCTCGAACATCTCGGCGCCACGCTGACCGAGGTCACCGAGCCTTTCACCCCGGAGGGCGGCGCCTATGGCCATGGCCGCACCCATGCGCATGAACACGGGCATACGGCCCATGCCCATTGACCTGCTGACCCTGCAACACTGGCTCTCGCCCGCCTTCCCGCTGGGCGCCTTCGCCTATTCGCACGGGCTGGAGAGCGCGATTGCACGTGGCTGGGTAAACTCCGGCGACAGCCTGCGCGACTGGCTGGCGGCGCTGCTCGAGGACGGCAGCGGCCGGGCTGACGCGGTGCTGGTCTCGCTCGGCTGGCAGGCCGGGGATGCGGCCACGCTCGATCAGGTCGACGCCACGGCGCGGGCCTTTGCCGCCTCGGCCGAGCGGCTGATGGAAGCAGACCTGCAAGGCGCGGCCTTCTGCAAGACGCTGCGCGATGTCTGGGGCCATGACCTGCCCGACCTGATGCTGCCGGTGGCGCTCGGCCGCGCCGCGCGGCTGGCCGGCCTGCCGCTGGAGCAGACTGGCGCCATGTATCTGCACGCCTTTGCCGCCAATCTGGCCTCGGCGGCGATCCGGCTGGTGCCGCTGGGCCAGACCGAGGGCCAGGCGGCGCTGGCCGCGCTCACCCCGCTCTGCGCCCGGATCGCCGGCGAGACCGCCGAGGCCACGGCGGACGACCTCTATTCCAATGCCTTCCTGTCGGATGTGGCGGCGATGGCGCATGAAACCCTGCAACCAAGGATCTTTCGCTCATGACCCGGATGAACGGACCCCTCCGCATCGGCATCGGCGGCCCCGTCGGCGCCGGCAAGACCACGCTGACCGCCAAACTGGCAGGGCTGATGCATCCCGGCTATTCGATCGGGGTGATCACCAATGACATCTACACCCAGGAGGACGCCGAGGCGCTGATGCGCATGCAGGTGCTGCCGGGCGACCGGGTGATGGGGGTGGAGACCGGCGGCTGCCCGCATACCGCGATCCGCGAGGATGCCTCGATCAACCTCGCCGCCATCGCCAAGATGCGCCAGCGGCACGCGGATCTCGAAGTGGTGCTGGTGGAATCGGGCGGCGACAACCTGTCCGCCACCTTCTCGCCTGAGCTTGCCGATTTCACCATCTACGTGATCGACGTCGCCGCTGGCGAGGAGATTCCGCGCAAGGGCGGGCCGGCGATCACCAAGTCGGACCTGCTGATCATCAACAAGACCGACCTGGCGCCGCATGTCGGCGCCTCGCTCGAGGTGATGGAGCGGGATGCGACGCGGATGCGCCAGGGGCGGCCATTTCTCTTTACCGCGCTGCGCCATGACCGGGGACCGGACGAGGTGCTCAAGGCGATCTGCGCGCTGGCCGGGCTGCGCGAGCTGGCTTGTGTGGCGTGAGGTCGCGCCCCGGACCTGATCAGGGGCCTCATGGCGGGCGGCGAGGTCCCGGGTCAGGCCCGGGACGGGTGCCGCGAAGGTCGATCGAAAATCTCGCCTTTTGAAAGACGTCGGCACAGGCCGCGCGAGTGCCGGTCTGCGGAATGGCGATCGTCGGGCGCCTTCGGGGCCGTTCGCGCGCGGGTGCCGCCGCCATGAAAAAGCCGCCCGGGTCCCCCCGGACGGCTTTCGTGGATTTCGAGCCCTGATCAGCCGATGATCGCGTTCAGCGTCTTGCTCGGGCGCATCACCTCGGCTTTCTGCTCGTCGCTCGGCTTGTAGTAGCCGCCGATTTCCGCCGCCTGGCCCTGCGCCGCGGCCAGTTCGCCGGTGATCTCGGCTTCCTTGGCGCCCAGCTCTTCGGCCAGCGGCTTGAAATGCACCGCCAGCTCGGCGTCCTTGGTCTGCGCCGCCAAAGCTTCGGCCCAGTAACGGGCGAACCAGTAGTGGCTGTCGCGGTTGTCCGGCTGGCCCACCTTGCGCGAGGGCGAGCGGTCATTGTCGAGAATGCCCTGCGTGGCTTCCTCGGCGGCTTCGCCCAGAACACCGGCCTTGTCGTTGCCCTGGCTGTCGGCGAGGAACTTCAGGCTTTCGCCCAGGGCGCAGAACTCACCCATCGAATCCCAGCGCAGGTGGTTTTCCTCGACCAGCTGCTGTACGTGCTTCGGCGCTGAGCCGCCGGCACCGGTTTCGAACAACCCGCCGCCGTTCATCAGCTTGACGATCGACAGCATCTTGGCCGAGGTGCCGAGCTCGAGGATCGGGAACAGGTCGGTCAGATAGTCGCGCAGCACGTTGCCGGTGATGGCGATGCTGTCCTTGCCGGCGGTGATGGTCTCGAGCGAGGCGCGGGTCGCTTCGCGCGGCGCCAGGATCTCGAACTTGTCGGCAACGCCCTTGGCTTCGAGGATCGGGCTCACGTATTTGATCAGCTCGGCATCATGCGCCCGGGTCTCGTCGAGCCAGAAGATCGCCTGCGCCCCGGTGAGCCGCTGGCGGTCCATCGCCAGTTGCACCCAGTTCTCGATCGGCGCCTTCTTGGTGGTGCAGGCGCGCCAGATGTCGCCGGCCTCGACGTCATGGGAATGCAGCACATCACCGTTCTCCAGCACGATGCGCATCGTGCCCTCGGCTTCGGCCTCGAAGGTGGTGGGATGCGAGCCGTATTCCTCGGCCTTCTGCGCCATCAGGCCGACGTTCTGCACCGAGCCCGCGGTCGCCGGGTCGAGCGCGCCGTTTTCCTTGAAGAATTTGATGCTCTCGTCATAGACCGGAGCATAGGAGTTGTCGGGGATGACGCAGTTGCTGTCGCCCTCGTTGCCATCCGGGCCCCAGCCCTTGCCACCGGCACGGATCAGCGCCGGCATCGAGGCGTCAATGATCACGTCGGACGGCACGTGCAGGTTGGTGATACCCTTGTCCGAGTTCACCATGTACATCGGCGGGCGTTGCTCGCGCACCTCTTCGATCGCCGCCAGGATCTCGGGCTTGTCCTTGACCCGCTCGAGCAGGTCACCCAGACCGGAGTTGGGGTTCACGCCCGCCGCCTTCAGCGCATCGCCGTGTTTCTCGAACACCGGGGCCAGCCAGGCCCTGACCGCGTGGCCAAAGATGATCGGGTCCGAGACCTTCATCATCGTCGCCTTCAGGTGCAGCGAGAACAGCGTGCCGTCGGCCTTGGTCTCTTCGATCTGCTTGGCCAGGAAATCCGAAAGCGCCCGGGCCGACATGAAGCTCGCATCGACGACCGCGCCCGCCTCCAGCGGCCAGCCGTCCTTCAGCACCTTGGTGCTGCCGTCCTTGCCGACGAATTCGATTTTTGCCGTGCCGGCCTGCGCAGCGGTCAGCGTGGTCGAGACCTCGTTCGAGCGGAAATCATTGCCGTCCATCGACGACACCTTGGTCTTGCTGTCGGCCGACCATTTGCCCATGCGGTGCGGGTTCTTCTGAGCGTCGTTCTTGACTGCCTTGGCGGCGCGCCGGTCGGAGTTGCCCTCGCGCAGCACCGGGTTCACCGCCGAGCCCTTGATCCCGTCGTAACGCGCGCGCACGTCCTTCTCGGCGTCGGTCTGCGGATCCTCGGGATAATCCGGCAGCGCATAACCCTGCGCCTGCAATTCCTTCACCGCCGCCACCAGCTGCGGCACCGAGGCCGAGATGTTGGGCAGCTTGATGACATTGGCGCCGGGCTGTTTCACCAGCTCGCCCAATTCGGCCAGATCGTCGGACTGGCGCTGCGCCTCGGTCAGGTTCTCCGGGAAGGTCGCGATGATCCGGCCTGCCAGCGAAATATCCTTGGTGCCAACCGTGATCCCGGCCGCCGAGGCGAACTTGCGGATGATCGGCAAGAAGGAGGCGCTGGCCAGCTCCGGCGCTTCGTCTACAATGGTATACAGTATCTCGGGGGACTTTGTTTCGGCCATGATGTATTGCCTTTTTTCTGACAGTGGAAACGCTTGCGGCTCTGGCGTGTGCCGGTCGGCAGGAAAGCCAGGCCCTCGCCTGGACGCAACCGGGGTATCGCCAAATACTTCGATCACTGGTCGCATAGACCAGCCCCGCCCGCGTTTCAACCGGACAAAGCCGCGCGGCACCATCGCCCCCGCGCCCCGGACGTGATCCGGGGCCCCCTGGCTGGCCGAGAGGGGCTGGGACGGGCAAGTCCCGGGTCCGGCGCCGGTTCAGAAGTCGAGGCCGAGGTCCAGGGTCTGCGCCGAATGGGTAAGCGCGCCGGAAGAGATGTAATCCACTCCGGTCGCCGCCACTTCGGCGATCCGGTCGAGCCGCATGTTGCCGGAGGCCTCGGTCACCAGCCGCCCCGACACCAGCGCCACGGCTTCGCGCAGGGTCGCGCTGTCCATATTGTCGAGCAGCACCACATCGGCGCCGCCGGTCTCGAGCACCTCCGCAAGCTGGTCCAGCGTATCGACCTCGATCTCGACGCGCATCATGTGGCTGGCCCGCGCCTTGCAGGCCTCGAGCACCGGGCGCACGCCACCGGCGGCGGCGATGTGATTGTCCTTGATCAGGATCGCATCCGACAGCGAGAAGCGGTGGTTGAAGCCGCCGCCATGCAACACGGCCAGTTTCTCGACGATGCGCAGTCCGGGCGTGGTCTTGCGGGTGCAGGTGATGCGGGTCGCGGTGCCGGCGGTCTCTGCCACAAAAGCCGCCGTCAGGCTGGCGATGCCCGAAAGCCGCCCGGCAAAGTTCAGCGCCACGCGCTCGGCGGTCAGGATCGCGGCGGCGTCGCCCGCGATCTCCATCAGCACGTCGCCCGGCACGCAGGGGCTGCCATCCGTCAGGCGGGTCACCGGCGCCAGCGCGGGATCGACCAGCCGAAAGGCCAGCGCCGCCACCTGCATGCCCGAAACGACCCCCGCCTCGCGCGCGGTCAGCCGGGCGGTGTAGCTGGTGCCGGCGGGGATCACGGTGCGGGTGGTGATATCGCCGTAGCTGCCCAGATCCTCGGCCAGCGCCATGCGCAGCATCGGTTCCAGCACCAGATCGGGAAGGGATGTATGGGCGGTCATGCGATTTCCTCTTCTGCCACCTTGCGCCGCAGGGCCAGCGCCTCGGTCAGGGTGATCCGGCTGCGCCGCGCGTCCGGGGCGGCGGCCGGAAAATCCTCGCGGAAATGCGCGCCGCGGCTTTCCTCGCGCAACAGCGCGGCCGCAGCGATCAGCGTCGCGGTGGCGGTCATGTTTCTGAATGTCGGGCTGGTGCCGAACGTGGCCTCCAGCCGGGCGATTTCGGTCAGGGCGCGGCGCAGCCCGCCGGCGGTACGGATCACGCCGACATGGCTCGTCATCGCCGCCCGCAGCCGTGCCACCGCGCGCTCATCGGGCGCTTGCCCGCCCTTCTCGAAGGTCAGCGTCACCTCCGGGGCGGGGTCCGTGTCGGGGGCCAGCGTCGCGGCGATGCCCAGCGCGCAGTTGCGGGCATAGACCAGCGCCTCGAGCAGCCCGTTCGAGGCCAGCCGGTTGGCGCCATGCAGCCCGGTCGAGGCCGCCTCGCCGCAGGCCCAGAGATTGCCGAGACTGGCCCGGCCCTCGGCGTCGGTGTCGATGCCACCCATGTGGTAATGCGCCGCCGCCGCCACCGGGATCGGCTGGGTCGCCGGGTCGATGCCGGCCCGCAGGCAGGCCTCGGCCACTCCCGGAAACAGTGTCAGGATGCGTGCGCCCAGGGCCTCGCGCGTGTCGAGCGCCGGCGCCAGCCCGGCCTGGGTCTGGGCATAGACGGCGCGCGCGACGACATCGCGGGGGGCCAGCTCGGCGTCGGGATGGGCCGCGACCATGAAGCGTGACCCGTCGCGGTTGATCAGCACTGCGCCTTCGCCGCGCAGCGCCTCGGTGGCCAGCGGTGCCGGATCCTCGCCCGAGGCGATGGCCGTGGGATGGAACTGGACGAACTCCGGGTCGGCGATCACCGCGCCGGCGCGGGCCGCCATGCCGATCACCTGGCCTCTGATGCGGCGCGGATTGGTGGTCAGCGCATAGAGCCCGCCCGAGCCGCCTCCGGCCAGCAGGACCGCCGATCCGCGAAGGGTCAGCGGCGCCGAGCCCTGATCGCAGGCGCGCGCCAGCGTGACACCGGTGACCCGGCCCTCGGCGACCTCGAGGCCGGTGGCCAGCACGCCTTCGATCACCTGCACCGAGGGCGTCGCCCGCACCTGCGCCACCAGCGCCTTCATGATCTCGGCCCCGGCCTGGTCGCCCTTGACCCGCACCACCCGAGCAAAGGAATGCGCCGCCTCGCGCGAAAGCACGTACCCGCCCGCCGCCGTACGGTCGAAGGGCGCGCCAAGCTCGGTCAAATCTAGGATATGCTCGCGCGCCGCGCGCGCAACCTGATCGGCCACCGCGCCATCGACAATCCCGGCGCCCGCGCTGACGGTATCGCCGGCATGGGCCTCTGGGCTGTCGGCCGGGTCCATCGCCGCCGCCACGCCGCCCTGCGCCCAGGCCGAGCTTGCGCCTTCACCCAGCGGCTCGGGCGAGATCATCACCACCGGGTGCGGCGCCAGTTTCAGCGCCGCGTAAAGCGCGCCCAGCCCGGCGCCGATGATGACAGTGCGGCCGGTCTCGACCACCTGCACCCGGATCAGAGCCCCAGCTTGCGCGACAGGTCGATCATCCGCTCGACCGCGACACGGGCGTTTTCGGTGATGGCCGGATCAACCTCGACCGGCTCGGTCATCGTGTGCAGCGACCAGAGCACCTTTTCCAGCGTGATCATCTTCATGTAGGGGCAGGCATTGCAGGGCTTGGTCAGCTCGACCTCGGGCAGTTCCTCGGCCACATTGGCAGCCATCGAACATTCGGTCACCAGCATCACCTTTTCGGGGCGGTTCTGCCGCACCCAGTCGACCATGCCGGTGGTCGAGCCGGTGAAATCAGCGGCCTGCACCACGTCGGGCTTGCATTCGGGGTGGGCCACGATCTTGGTGCCCGGATTGGCATCGCGATAGGCGTTCAGCTCATCGGCGGTATAAAGCTCGTGCACCACGCAGGAACCGGGCCAGTAGACGACCTTCTTCGAGCTCTGCGCCGCCACGTTCTGGGCCAGATACTGGTCGGGCGTCATGATGACGGTGTCGCTTTCCATCGCCTCGACGATTTGCAGCGCATTGGCCGAGGTGCAGCAGATGTCCGACGCCGCCTTGACCTCGGCGGTGGTGTTGACATAGCTCACCACCGGCGCGCCGGGGTATTTCGCCCGCATCTCGGCGATGCCGTCTGCGGTGATCGATTCGGCCAGCGAACAGCCGGCGTTCATGTCGGGCATCAGGACGGTCTTCGAGGGGTTCAGGATCTTCGAGGTCTCGGCCATGAAATGCACGCCGCATTGCACGATCACATCGGCCTCGACCTCCTTGGCCTTGACCGCCAGAGCCAGGCTGTCACCCACCACGTCGGAAATGCCGTGAAAGATCTCGGGCGTCATGTAGTTGTGCGCCAAGATCACCGCATTCCGCTCTTTTTTCAAGCGGTTGATCGCCGCCACATAGGGCGCGTACATCGCCCAGTCGGGCAGGGTGAGCGAGGGCTTCATCGGCGCATAGAGCGCGGCCATGTCTTCGGCGAGATCGAGCGAGGGGGCGAGATCATAATGTTCGGCAAGCGTGCTGCGCATGTCGAGGTGATCGAGCATCGGAGATGTCCTTTGCCAAGGGGCAGGGCCAAGGGCCCGAGATACAAGAGCGGCTTACATATGTCGGATGTGACCCAAGGTCAAAAGCCTGTTTCCACGAGACCGGGGAATATCGCCTCTGCCCCGGTGTGTCACGGCTTCCCTCGGGTGCCCGAGAGGCGAAACGCGGCTTGCAAGGGGCCTGGGCCGGTGCTAATTGCCTGACCGGCGCCGGTGTAGCTCAGCTGGTAGAGCACGTCATTCGTAATGATGGGGTCGTAGGTTCGAGTCCTATCACCGGCACCACCACTTCGGCTAATCAATTGTTATCACTCCAGCTTTTGGCAGATGTCAGGAGCCGTAGACCATGTCGGAGACCATTTCGTGCCCGTTCACCTACGTGAAAGACGGGGTTTTCTACTTCAGCCGCCGCATCCCGAGAGCGCTGAGACACCACTATTCGTCGCCACGGATTGCATATTCGCTTCGCACAAAGTCGCCAAGAATCGCTGAAGCCCGCGCTAGGCGAGCTGCGGATCAGCTTGACGAATACTGGTATCTCTTGAGGTCGCGTGACGCCGACTTGCCGGGGCATCACATGCTGCGGCTTGATCAGGCAGCACCAGCGAACCAAGGCACCGCGCCCCCTGTCCCAACGTCGTCGTCTGTCCTGCTGTCGGAAGCCGTAGGCATCTATCTGCAGATGAAAGGCAAAGGTCGCCCTGACACCTTTCACCGAGCCGCCCAGCGAGCCTGTGGCTACGTGATCGACGCTTGCGGTGACAAGCACCTCGAGGCCTACACCAAGACCGATGCCAACGCCTTCCGTGACGCGCTCATTGGACGGGGTCTAGCTGGAAGCAGTATCACTCGGGTCCTTGGAACCGTCAGGGCCGTGACCAACTTCGCAGCGAGCGAGCAGGGTCTTGCTCTGACCAACCCGTTCACCGGGGTGTATTATGATCGCGCGTCCGGCGTGTCGGATCGAACGTCCATCCCGCAAGTTGCATTGGCCAAGGTCCAGGCTCAGTGCAGGGAACACGACGACGATTTGCGGTGGCTGGTAGCGTTGGTCTCAGACACAGGTATGCGCCTTGCCGAGGCCGCAGGTTTAAGCCGCGAGGATATCGTAAGGACCGAGGGAGGGGCGCTTGTTGCGCGTGTGCGTCCGCACCCGTGGCGTCGGCTGAAGACCAAAGGCAGCGAACGGGATATCCCCTTAGAGGGCCAGGCGCGATGGGCTGCTCTGCGCATCCTGGGCGCGGATACTGGGTCGCAGTTCGTGTTCCCTCGGTACAACAGGACGGGCACAACCAACGCCAACGCTGCCAGCGCGGCACTGAACAAATGGTTAAAGGCTTACGTCCCTGCTGGCTGCACGATGCACAGCTTTCGGCATTCGATGAGGGATCGGCTACGGGCAGTCGAGTGTCCAGCAGACGTGGTAGACCAAATCGGCGGATGGCAAACTGACGGTGTAGGTCACGGATACGGCTCAGGCTACCCTCAGGACGTCCTCAGAAAGTGGATGAAGGCTGTTACTCGAGCCGACATGGTCTACGGCTCCTGACATCTGCCAAAAGCTGGAGTGATAACAATTGATTAGCCGAAGTGGTGGTGCCGGTGATAGGGGTTTGAGACCTCCTGCAGGCACTGCTTCAGCCGGGAACTCCAGCAAAACAAGGGGTAGCTGAGGTTCGGGGGCGCCGTCAAC